>ERZ791846.50-NODE-50-length-100091-cov-126.137_pt1 | contig 100091 bp, 70 predicted proteins | sample MGYA00510289_ERZ791846 | MGnify/ENA primary metagenome ERZ791846 (study PRJEB30046, sample SAMN00715274) | human gut metagenome | study: EMG produced TPA metagenomics assembly of the A metagenome-wide association study of gut microbiota in type 2... | reverse complement strand
ATGGGTGTATCGGTGCGAATTCTGCGGAACCTGGCATCTCACACATCGCGATCCACAATCCAGCTACACGTACGTGCCCTTCAATCAGCAGATTAAACCGCATTCCCGCAAAAAAGGCTACAAACCACGTCGTAAGTAGTTCTGTTAGCGCTCGAGGCGGAAGCCTTGGCGCTTGGCGTTTGGAGCCACGGCCTTGCTGGTCACACCGGAATCGACCGCATTCGACGCGATCTGATCGCTGAACGTCAACTGGGCGCTCGGTATTGCGCAAATCGTAATACCGATGCACTTCCTCGTCAAAATCCTGCAAACCGGCAAGCAACGTCTCATTGTTCGACGGATACTCATTCTCAAAGAACTGCATGGAGCGCGGCATACGCGGCTTGAGTGCGGGATCCTGATCGGGCTTGCCAATCGCAAGTCCGAGCACAGGGTACGTGTATTCCGGAAGATTCAGCAGATCAATCAAAGCCGGAACATCGTTAAGCAGCGAGCCGAGAATCACACAGCCAAGGCCAAGCGAATAAGCGGCCGTCTCCATCGCATGAAGCGCCAAAACTGCGTCATTCTGTGCCTGAGTGTAACGATAGCTGCCATTCAACGTAAACTCGTCGGAAGCGGTCTCAACGCCCTTGGAAGCTGCGATGGCCGCATTGCGATGCTCGTCAAGCACAAACACGTACAGCAGTGGCGCGGTCGCGATATATGGCTGCCCGCCGATTTCGGCAAGACGCTTCTTTGCGGCCGGATCGGTGATGCGGATTGCCGACCAGTCGTTCAGGAATTGGCTGCTTGCGGCATGCTGGGCCACGGTTTCGAGAGTTTCGACGATATCGTCGCTCAGCGGCTTCGGCTTGAATTTGCGGATGGAACGACGCTCCAGCAGAGTGTCGACAGTTGCATTATGCAGAATATTACTCATGTTGACTATTTATATCCCATCCGCGTAATTGCGCAAGTATTTTCGCCCGCAAGCGCATTCCTTCCAATCGCAGTTTCGTGCAGTTTCGTGCGGTTCCAGCCGCAGCTTCAATTGCAGATCTGAATCGCACGCTTCGAAATATGGAAGTTGGAGTGGGATTGTTTGCGGATCTGGCGAAATTTGCGCTTATCGGCAAGTCTAGCGGATTCCACGGTTTCAGCGGATTCGGCGCGATTGACGGGAGTGGCGGCGATCGACCAGCGCCTGCGATCCGCGGTCGGATAGTTGCGATACCAGCGCGCCGAGTCCTGCGGAAGCCACGCCGAACACGAGATTCAGCGCCAGTTCCTTGCGTTTGTCGGTGGTGCCGTCCGGCAACACGACTTTGCGGCCGACCGACTTGCGCCATGCCAGTTCGAACAGTTTGCCGAACACGAGTCCGGCCAGCGTGGGGGCGGCCACCTTGAACATCTTGTCGCAAAGATCGTCGGGATCGTTGATTCGCTGTTCGCGCAGGGCATTCACTTTCTCGTCGACGTTATGCAGCGACGCTACGATGCGGTCTGCGCTGGATTCCGGGTCAGGCATTTCACTCATGATTCCCAGTGTAGACCGTGCCGTCGGATTTCGGTTGGATTTCGCCGGCGCATGCGTGCGTTGCGAAGCGCTTAAGACACGTGGTGGAAGATTGCTGGTGAAACGCTTTTCGTCGGCTAGAGTAGGAGTATGACAGATACTCAAGTCGGAAGCAAGGATGCTTCTTCAATCGCGCCCGGCCGCCTGGTACTGCTGCGCCATGGCCAGACTGTGTGGAGCGAATCGGGCCAGCATACCGGCCGAACCAATATTCCGTTGACCGATACCGGTTGCGAGCAGGCTCGTGCGGCGGGCGAGCGTCTTCGTGAGGCGTTCCCCAATGGTTTCGACCAAGGCTGCATGTTCGCAAGCCCCCTGCGTCGCGCCCAGCAGACCGCGCAACTGGCTGGTTATGGCGGTTTCAAAGTGCTTGACGAGATTGCGGAATGGGATTACGGCCGTGCCGAAGGGCGTACACGCCAGGAGGTGAGCGAGGCTGGCGGCTTCCAGTGGGATGTATGGCGCGACGGTCCGCGTTCCCTTCCTGAATCGTTGGAGGGCGACTGGGTTGAGACGTTGCCAAGCGGCGAGCAGGTTCCGGTGCACAATGGCCCTGGCGAGACGGTTGAGGAGGCCGCCGCGCGCACCCGCGATGCGATCGACGCGGTGATGCCGCTGCTCAATGCCGGTCATGACGTGCTGTTGGTGGCGCACGCGCATGTGTTGCGCATCCTCACCTCGCAGTGGCTGGACGTCGATCCGCATTTCGCGCGTTTGCTGCGCCTCGACACCGCGCATTATTGCGTGCTGAGCCAATATAAGGGAGACAACGTTATCGAGCATTGGAATTGCTAGGTGCGTTGCGCTGGGCTGAACGTCGGTAGTTTGACATCGTTTACAAACCGCCGACGTTTTTTTGTTGCCGTACGGCGTCAGGTTCGCGATTCACTGCGATTGTTGCCGTGTGATATGGAGGGTGTGTCGCAAACGGTTTCATAAAGACAGTGTGATGAAAACCGTTGAAAATAAAGTATTTTGAGGAAAACCTGCGATCGTAAAATCACTCTAAAAATGGTTGTTCTTGCTTACGTTTGCAAAAATGGGAGAAATGCGGCACAATAGTGCATGTCAGGAATCGTGAGGAAGCGATTTCACAGGATGTTGACCAGCGGGGTGCTGGGAAACAGGAATGGAAGAGAAAGGTTCGATGATGAATCGTACTATCAAGGCAGCAGTTGGAATGGTCGCCATCGCGGCGATGTCCGTAGGCACGTTGGGCGCTTGCGGATCGAGCTCCAGCTCCGACGACGGCAAGGGCAAGGTCTATTACCTGAACTTCAAGCCGGAATCCAACGACGAATGGCAGAAGCTGGCCAAGGATTACACCAAGGAAACCGGTGTCGAGGTCAAGGTCCAGACTGCTGCTTCCGGCACCTACGAGCAGACCCTGAAGTCCGAGATCGCCAAGTCCGAAGCCCCGACCCTGTTCCAGGTCAATGGTCCGGTCGGCTATCAGAACTGGAAGTCCTACACTGATGACATGACGGACACCGAGCCGTACAAGCAGCTCATCAACAAGGACGTCGCCCTCAAGGATGGGAGCAAGGTCGTTGGCGTTCCGTACGCTATGGAAACCTATGGTCTGATTTACAACAAGGATCTGCTGGCCAAGTACATCGCCACCGATGGCGCCAAGATCAAGGACGTCAAGGATATCGACAATTTCGATACCCTGAAGGCCGTGGCTGATGACATCCAGGCCAAGAAGGACCAGCTCGGCGTTAAGGGCGCATTCACTTCCGCCGGTTTCGATTCCAGCTCCGATTGGCGCTTCAAGACCCATCTGGCCAACCTGCCGCTGTACTACGAGTTCAAGGATGACAACATCACCAAGCAGCCGGCGACCGTCAAGGGTACCTATCTGCCGGAGTATAAGAACATCTTCGACCTGTACCTGAAGGATTCCACCACCGAACCGACCCAGCTGAGCTCCAAGACCGGTGATGACGCCACCTCCGAGTTCTCCCTCGGCGAGGCCGTGTTCTATCAGAACGGCACTTGGGCATGGACCGATCTGCAGAAGAACGGCATGAAGGCCGAGTCCATCGGCATGCTCCCGATCTACACGGGCGTCAAGGGCGAGGAGAACCAGGGGCTGGCCACTGGCTCCGAGAACTACTGGTGCATTAACTCCAAGGCTTCCGACGCCGATAAGCAGGCCACCAAGGACTTCCTGAAGTGGGTCGTCACCAGCAAGACCGGCATCGAGTCCCTGTCCAGCGCCATGGGCTTCACCACTCCGTTCAAGTCCTTCAGCGATGTCAAGTCCGACAATCCGCTGGTGCAGGCCGCTGTTGAAGATCAGAATTCTGACAAGATCGCAGTCTCTTGGAACTTCACCATGATGCCGTCCGAAGAGTGGAAGAACCAGCTCGGTTCCGCCCTCCTCGAGTACGCGCAGGGCACCGGCGACTGGGATGCCGTCAAGACCGCATTCGTGGACGGTTGGAAGACCGAATACGACGCGTCTCACTGATCCGTCTCGAAAAACCAATCGTAATCGCGCATGACGAATCGGTCCGCGCGTCGCGTAGCGCGGACCGTTGGAAATACCATCGGCGCGTGATTGATCGAATAACTGCATAACTGAATAATTGAACAAGCAACGAGCTGCAATCGGAAGTCTTCCTTTCCTCTCCTGATTGCAGTTCGTTTTTTTATGCGGCGACGTACGGTTGTAGGACACGCCGTGCGTCGGAGGGATTGCGTTGCAGTAATGAAAGCGCTATCATTGTTAATAACAAGCAGAAAAGATGTTGATTTAAAAATGTTCTTATCTGTAGTTTGAAGAAATGTAACCGCTATCATTTTGCAACGATGCGAACGAAAGTGAAAACATATGGTGCAACAAGAAATTGATATTAGCGATCCGGCGTTGTGGTGGAAGCAGGCCGTGGTCTACCAGGTGTACCCGCGTTCCTTCAAGGACTCCCGCGGTTCGGGCCTGGGCAGCATCGCAGGCGTCACCGAGAAGATCGACTACCTCGCCGAACTCGGCGTGGATGCCATCTGGCTGAGCCCGTTCTACCCGTCCCAGCTTGCCGACGGCGGCTACGACGTGGACGACTACCGCAACGTCGACCCGAAGCTCGGCACCATGGACGATTTCGACGAGCTCGCCAAGGCCGCCCACGAGCACGGCATCAAGGTCGTGGTCGACATCGTGCCGAACCACAGCTCCAACCTGCACGAATGGTTCAAGGCCGCCCTCGCGGCCGCCCCAGGCTCCCCGGAACGCGACCGTTATATCTTCCGCGACGGCAAGGGCCCGAACGGCGACCAGCCGCCGACTGATTGGATCGCAAGCTTCGGCGGTCCGGCGTGGACGCGCGTTCCTGACGGCCAGTGGTATCTGCACATGTTCACCAAGGAGCAGCCGGACTGGAACTGGAAGAACCCCGAGGTGCGCGCCGACTTCATCAAGACGCTGCGCTTCTGGCTCGACCATGGTGCGGACGGCTTCCGCGTGGACGTGGCGCACGGCCTCGCCAAGGATCTTGACCGCGACGACCTCGAAAGCTACAAGGTCTGCGAGCATGTGCTTCCCTCGGACGGGTCGCACCCGTTGTATGACCGTGATGAGGTGCATGACATCTACCGCGAGTGGCGCAAGGTGTTCAACGAGTACAATCCGCCGGCATTCGCCGTGGCCGAAGCCTGGGTCAATCCGGATCGCCAGCATCTGTACGCTTCGACCGAAGAGCTCGGACAGGTGTTCAACTTCGAGTTCGCCAAGAAGGACTGGATTCGCGACGACATGCACCTGGCCATCGAGGAAGGCTTGGAAAGCGCGGAACGTTCCGGCTCCTCCGCGACTTGGGTGATGAGCAACCACGACGTGCCTCGTCACGCCAGCCGTTATGGATTGCCGCAGGTTCCAGCCTCGTCGCATCATCAGCTGGCCAAGGATTGGCTGCTGCGCGACGGTACCACCTATGAGGAGAACCGCGAATTGGGCGCCAAGCGTGCCCGTGCCGCGATTCTTATGGAACTTGCCTTGCCTGGATCCACCTACATCTACCAGGGTGAGGAACTGGGACTGCCGGAAGTCGCGGATATTCCTTGGAACAAGCTGGAGGATCCCACCGCATTCAACAGCGTGCGCGAGCAAATCGAAAAAGGCCGTGACGGCTGCCGTGTGCCGCTGCCCTGGGTCGCCGCAGACGCACCGAAGCTCGATGATCCCGATGACGAATTCGGCCACGATGGTTCTTTCGGTTTCTCTCCTGCGGGCGCCGAGCATGATCCACACCTACCACAGCCGAAATGGTACAAGGATTTCGCCGTCGACGTGGAGGATGCCGACCCGAATTCCATGCTGAACCTGTACCGCAAGGCGCTGTCGTTGAGGCATAACCTGATGCCGCAGGACACCGAACTGCAGTGGCTGGACGAAGATCGTCCATCTGACGTGCGGGACGGCGCGGATGGACAACGCGGCGGAGTCATCGCCTACAGTCGTTCCAACGGTTGGGCGAGCGTCACCAATTTCGGCGAACGTCCGGCCGAACTACCGCAAGGCGATGTCATCCTCGCGTCGGGTGAACTCACCGAGGATGGCCGATTGCCGCAGGACACCACCGTCTGGCTCCAGCTATAACGCGGCGGCCGGAAGCAATGTCGGCGCACGTACAAATATCTACCACGAAAATCAGCAAGTCCAACGAATAACAACAAATCCAACGAAGGAGATAAGCAATGAAGCAGGGAATCATCACCAAAACGTGCGCGGTCGCCGCGGCGTTGGCCATGGGCGTATCGTTGGCGGCTTGCGGCGGCAGCAGCGCTGATTCCGACAAGGGCCATGTGTATTTCATGAACAACAAGTCGGAAGTCGTGGACCAATACAAGCAGCTCGCCGAAATGTATACCGAAAAAACCGGTGTGCAGGTGGACGTGCAGACCGGTGCGTCCGGCACATACGATGCGACCATGAGCTCGGAGCTGGCCAAGTCCAACGCGCCGACCATGTTCAACATCTCCGGTTTCGACCAGTTCGCAAAATATCAGAAGTATTGCGAGCCATTGCAGGACACCGAAGCGTACAAACTGCTCACCGATGACGGCAAGGCCTACTCCTACACCATTGATGGCGATTCGTTCACGCTGCCATACGCGGCTGAATGGTACGGCATCATCTACAACAAGAAGATCATCAACGATTACGCCAGCAAGGATTACGCGGTGATCAAGAGCGCCGACGACATCAAGGATTACAAGACGCTCAAGGCCGTGGCCGAGTCCATCAACGAGCACAAGGACGATCTCGGCGTCGACGGCGCGTTTGCGACGCCAGGTCTGGATGCCTCCGACACATACCGTTTCTCCGCGCATATGGGGCGCATCCCGCTGTACTACGAGTACAAGGACATGAACACCACGTTCTCCAAGACCATCAAGGGCGCCTACTTGGATAACTACAAGGATCTGTTCGATCTCGAGCTGGAGACCAGCCCGACTGATCCGAGCCTGGTCAACTCGAAGACGTACGACGATGTCACTTCCGAATTCGCGCTCGGCCAGGTGGCGTTCTATCCGAACGGTGTCTGGGCCTACACGCAGATCAAGGGTAACGAAGTAGCGGACGACGATCTTGGCATGCTGCCGTATTACATGGGCATCAAGGGCGAGGAGGAGAGCGGTCCCGCAGGCGTGTATGACGCCAGCTGGGCGGTGAACAAGAACGCTTCCGACAAAGACAAGCAGGCCACGCTCGACTTCATCAAGTGGATGGTCACCGATGACGAGGCCAAGAAGATCCTCTCCCAGGATATGGGCTTCTCCGTACCGTTCACCACATTCGATGGCGATGAGTTCCAGCCGGATAATCCGCTGACCAAGATCGCTCGCTCCTACGCTGCCGACGGCAAGACCGAGGTACGCAGCTTCACCGTTCCGGATCAGCAGTGGCAGGACGACGTCGCCGCGGCGCTTATCGAATACGCGCAGGGCACCGGCGATTGGAGCAAGGTGAAGAGCGCCTACGTCGACGGCTGGGCCACCGAATGGAACAACAACGAGGAATCGTTGGGATCCGTTCCTCAAGCGCAGAAATTCGATCAGCAGGGGTGAGATCGCACCGCTGATTGAAGCCCTGCAAGGCTTGCGATGAAAAGAGCGGCCTGTGTGCATGATTTGGTTCATGCATACAGGTCGCTTTCGCGTTTTGGCGGCTTTACGTTTTTCCGCTGCCTCTCGATTTATTCAGCTGCCGTCGATTTATGACGCCGATTTATTCCGCCGTCGCCGCCTCGCTGTCAATGCGGCTTGTGGTGTTGCGCAACACCAGCAAAGGATCCTGCAGTTCATGCGGATGTTCAAGAGGTTCGTTACGTAGGAGCTGCAGCACTTTTCTACCGGCTATGCGCCCTAGCTCGATTGGCTCCTGGCGAATGGTGGAAAGATCCGCTGCCTGTGCGATTTCGGCGTCGTCAAAGCCGAGCACTGAAATGTCTTCCGGCACATTCAGGTGCTGCTTGCGTAGTTCCTTGACCAGTGCGATGGCGACTTGGTCGGTTTCCACGCAGACGGCGGTGGGGCGTTCCGGAAGTGACAGCAGTTTCGCGGTCAGTTGCGAGGCGAGGTCGGATTTGCTCAGCGGCGCATCGTGCGCGTCGGCCGTAAGCAGGCTGACTGTGATTCCATCGGTGTCGTTGGCCTGTGCGGCATCCGCGAACGCCTGGGTGCGTTGGCTGGTGTTGTAGACCATGTCGGCCGGAATGTAGTCGCTGCAGAACGCGATGTTGGTATGCCCCAGAGAGCGCAGCAATCGTACGGCCATGGTCATCGCACTGGAGTTGTCGATGCTGACGGAGGCGTCGAAATAACCCGATTCCGTAGGAACGTTGACGCCCACGGTCGGCAGGTCTATGGCTTGGAGCTGGTCGCGCATGGCGGGCATGAGCTGGAATGAGGAAATGATGATGGCGTCCGCGTTGCGGCTTTTTGGCAGCTGGGAGAAAAACCGGTCCAGTTCGCTGCGGTCGGTGATGAAGGCCGGTGTGACGTCATAGCCGACCGGCGCGAGCTCCTCGTAGACCCCTTGGAGCACTCCGGAATTGAACCACTCGTTGAGTTTGCCCGAGACCAGGAGGATGACGCGCATGGTTTTTCCGGATGCTAGGGCGGAAGCGCTTTTTGAGAGTGTGAAGTTGAGTTGATCCGCTGCCCGCTGAACTTTGATGCGGGTCTCTTCTGTGACGTTGGTCGCGCCACGAAGTGCTCGGGAAACGGTGGCTTGCGACACTCCTGCCAATTCGGCTACGTTGGCGATGGTCGGTTTGGCCATGTGTCTCCTTTGATGAAAATGATTAACGCTTCCATGATACTAAAAGCCCTGATTTTAGACGAAAACACGCTGTAGATTCATGGATTTGTACCACAGAAATGTAAGCGCTGTCACGAAGTGGTGAAGTGCAACATGGCAGCAAAAAACAGACGCTATGCGAACGGTGCTCGTTCGGATCGTTTAGCGATGCAGACGAGCCGTAGTGGAACGCACGATCAGCTGCGCCGGGAACGTTTTGAACGGTTCGTCAAGCGGGCGCTCCTCAATGAGATCGAGCGTCATGCGGGCCGCCTCCTGCGCCATTTCGACAGGCGTCTGGCGCACGGTGGTCAGGCCGAGGTCACGCGCGTAAATGCTGTCGTCGTAGCCGATGATGGAAATATCGTTCGGCACGGTGAATCCGTTGCGTTCCAGCTGGAACAGCAGCGGCACCGCGATGCCGTCTTCCTGGCAGGCGATCGCGGTCGGCATATGGTCGAGGCTGAGCAGCTGCGTCACGACTTTGCTGATGTTGTTCTTGCTTTCGTCGGTGACGAGCACGCGCGGTTCGACGCCGTTGGCTTGGCAGCACGCCATGAACGATTCGAAACGTCCCTGCACGCTGAAGTGGAGCGTCACTTCGCGGTTGGTGCGAATGTAGGCGATGTCACGGTGGCCGAGCGTCATAAGATGGCGTGCGGCAAGCTCGGATCCCTGCTTGTCGTCGATGCGCACGGCCGCGCTGAAACCGCGCTCTTCCGGCAGACTCGAGTTGATGCCGATGATTGGCACATTGACGGACTTGAGCTGATCGATCTCGTTGGCGTCGATATCGAAGGAAATGACGATTACCGCGTCGACGTTGCGGCGCACCGGCAGCATGTCGAAGAATTCACGACGTTCCTCGATGCTCGACATCTGGTAGATGGAAATGTCGTATCCCTCGTCGTGGAAGATCTGGTTGAGGCCTTCGATGATGGATGAGCTGAACCACAGGTTGAGCCGTCCGGAAACCAGGACCGCGATGCGTAGCGCGCGACCGGTTTTCAGCGCGGCTGCGGAACGTGAAATGGAGAAGTTCAGCTCGTCCGCGGCTTTCATCACCTTGTCTCGGGTGGCTTTCGACACGAGATCCGGGCGTGTGAAGGAACGCGAAACCGTTGAAATGGATACGTGCGCAAGCTGCGCTACATCTTGAATACTGCTTTTCATGTTTTTCCTTGTGACTGCTTACGTTCCAACATACTGTATTGCGACATCTTTGCAATACATGCATTACAAACGTTTTCATTATAGCAGAAGAGGCTTAAAATGCTTGATATTGCAACGAGTTTTGATAATCAAAAACATGATAACGTTGGTAAATTTGCGTTTCAAGACATGCAAAAATGACAACGTTTGACATTTCGTGTCATGCCGTTTATTATGACGAGTGTAAATACCGGAAAGGTGAAGAACAGAGCAGTGATCCGCTGATTCGGCCAACAATTGCAGGAATTCCGCACCGCGGTGCCGCGGTGATCGGAATGGAGAAGGAAAGAAAGCAGGCAGGCTATGATCAGCATGGCTGGCAAGGCGATACGCAAATGGTGGGCGCTGTTTGCGCTGCCAACGTTCGCCGCATTCATTATTGGATTCGTCGTTCCATTCATCATGGGCGTCTACCTGAGCTTTTGCAAGTTCACTACGGTTACCGACGCCGAGTTCGTAGGGCTTAAGAACTACACCCGCGCACTGCAGGATAAGGAATTCCTACATGCGCTGGGCTTCTCTACGTTGCTGACTATCGTTACCACGATCGTGATCAACGTGGTCGCGTTCTCCATCGCCTACATGCTCACCAAGGCGATCAAGGGATCGAACATTTTCCGTTCGGTGTTCTTCATGCCGAACCTGATTGGTGGCATCATTCTGGGCTACATCTGGATGCTGCTGCTCAACGGCATTCTCGCGCACTGGGCGCGCTCGCTGACCTATAGCGCAACGTACGGCTTCTGGGGTCTGGTCGTGCTGGTGTGCTGGCAGCAGATCGGCTACATGATGATCATCTACATCGCCGGCATGCAGTCGCTGCCGACCGACGTGCTCGAAGCGGCTTCCGTGGATGGCGCAAATGGCACGCAGACCATGTTCAAGATCATCATTCCGCTGATGATGCCGTCGATCACCGTGTGCTCGTTCCTGTGCGTTACCAACGGCTTCAAGCTCTATGACCAGAACCTCGCATTAACGAACGGCGCTCCGTCGAACATGTCTGAAGGCCTGGCGATGAACATCACCCGCACCTTCTATGGCCGCGTCGGCTGGGAAGGCGTTGGACAGGCCAAGGCAGTGCTGTTCTTCGTGCTTGTCGCGATTGTTGCGCTGATTCAGAATAAGCTGACGACTTCCAAGGAGGTGGAAGCATGATTTCCGGAGAAAAGGTCAAGCACGGCGGATTGTGGACCGTACTGTTTTCCTTGGTATCGCTGGCATGGGTCTTCCCGATCGTGCTGGTGATCATCAACTCCTTCAAGCAGAAGGCGTACATTTCGCGTAACGCGTTCTCCATTCCGACCGGCAAGGCGTTCGTTGGATTGGAAAACTATACCCGTGGCATTGAAACCACGAATTTCTTCGCTAGCTTCGGCTGGACCCTGCTGATCACGGTCGGCTCGGTGATTCTGATCCTGGTGTGCACTTCGATGTGCGCATGGTGGATCGTGCGTGTGAACAACTGGGCTGCGAAGCTGCTGTACACGCTGTTCCTGTTCAACATGATCGTGCCGTTCCAGATGGTGATGTTCACGCTTTCGAAGCTCGCCGATATGCTGAAGCTCAACACTCCGTGGGGCTTGTGCATTGTGTACTTGGGATTCGGCGCAGGCCTGGCCGTGTTCATCTTCACCGGTGTGGTCAAGGGCATTCCGCAGTCGTTGGAAGAGTCCGCAATGATTGACGGCGCTTCCGTGCCCCGCATTTTCTTCCAGATCGTGGTGCCGATCATGAAGCCGTCGATCGTGTCTGTTGCGATTCTGCAGGCAATGTGGATTTGGAACGACTACCTGCTGCCGTACCTGACGCTCGATTTGGGCAAGTACAAGACGATTTCCGTGGCTATTCAGTACCTTAAGGGCGGCTATGGTTCCGTCGATATGGGCGCTATGATGGCCTGCCTGGTGATGGCCATCATCCCGATCATCGTCTTCTACCTCATCTGCCAGAAGCACATCGTCAAGGGTGTAATGGCTGGTGCAGTCAAGGGATGATCGAAGATCATCCCTTGTGGGACAGTGCAGTGCGCTGTCCCATGCACCAGCCTGAGCGAGGCCGACAGGCCTCGCTCAGGTAGCATTGAGCCCGGCCGAAGACCGATCCTTAATTGCGGAGCCGTCAAGGATGATCCTTCGATCAGCCACGGAAAAACGCCGCTGCCTCGCAAAAAAGAGTCCGAACGAGAGAAATCTCGCTCGGACTCTTTCATATCCGAATCAGAAAACTACTTCATATATTTGCGGAACACGTGCTCGAAAATCGGCACGTGAATCATAATCATGGTGCCGTAGCCCAAAACGAGAAGCAGGAACAGGCCTTGCGGCATGTAAAACCAGCTGCCGACCAGCAGTGCGATATAGACCGCGTCGATGGCGGCCATGCCGAGCGTGTGCCCGATATTGCTGACGCCGAAGATGAAGGCGTTGCCGAGTGTGCGCCAGAACGAGTTTTCGAAACGTGACTGCAAAGCCCAGATCCATTCGAATCCGATCACCCATACAATGCTCAGCGCGAATTTTGGAATCAGCAGTGGCGTGATCTGCAGCACGATCCATGAGTACACGCTGATGGCGCCTGCAATGCCGAAAATCAGCCAATATCCGGTTGCTTTTGCGAAGTTTGATCGGAATGCGGCGAAGTAATTGCGGGTGACCGTGCCTTCGCCGGCGAGCGAGCGTCGTGCCGCGTCGTGGCCGGCGGTCAGTGCCGCGCCGATGGTGATGATCGGAATGCTGGTGACCAACATGAGGATGTTGATCCAAATCGCGTCGGCGGCGTCGCTGAGGCCGCGCATAAAGCCGGAATCGGGTGATAGGAACTTCATGCGCACCAGTCTACTCGGCAGTGCGGCAATCGTTTTCATGCGTACATCGAGTAGCGGTCTGCTGTTCCTTGCGTAGCTTTCTTAGTATCGTTGTCATTGAATGTGCATAAAAAAGTCCCGTCACATATAGACGGGTGTACATAAGACAGTATTGCGCTAAGATTGACGAAGCGGCACGAAACCGCATGGAGCTGATCATGCCAGAGCTGGCAAAGCAGTACGACGTGGCCGAACAGCTGAAAGCTGAAAACCAAATGGAATGGGTACGGCAGATGAACGCTTGCAAGGCACAGGCAGAGGAAGTTGTGAAAGCGGAATTGATTTATGATTGAGCGAGAAAGTCCGGGCAGAAAACTGTTCGGACTTTTCTCATATATTCCAAAGTTGCGGTAGAATTGTTCACAAGTTTTATGGTATAATTTGAACACGAAATTGAGCAATAAATCAGAAGTCATAAAGGAAAATTTAGATGAAACTGTTTTTATGTTCGCACTTTTCAAGCGTAGGAAGTTTGATAAAAGAAGAAATTGATAACAAGAAAGTCGCATTTATTCCAACAGCTTCGCTGCATGAAGGTTACACCGGTTATGTTGGTTCGGCTCGAAAACTATTCAAAAAACTGGGAGCATCTGTAACTGAAATTGATATCTCAACGGAGGCTTATTCAACGATACAGGCTGTTTTTGAAGATGCGGATGTGATATATTTTACCGGCGGAAATTCTTTCTTCCTTATGAACCAGCTACGTAAAACGGAAACGGACGAGCTGTTGAAGAAAGAATTGGCAAACGGAAAACTGATGATCGGTGAGTCGGCAGGCGCAATTATATGCGCTCCGACCATTCAATATATTGAACAAATGGATGAAAAGCCAGAGGATTACTCTCAAGAAGATAATGAGGGGCTGGATTTGATTGATTTCTATGTTCTTCCCCATTATCTCACGGCACCCTTTAAGAAAATTACCGAGAGAATCATGGCTGAGTTTTCGGATTTGAATATCTGTGCTATTAACAACCACCAGGCAATTATAGTCAATGATGAAGGTTCAAAGGTGATTTGTAAAGACTAATAAAACATTAAAATTGAATTCAAGTTTGTCGAACTGATAAAAACCCTTTAGGAACTAAAGGGCGCACTTCTATACTCTCTATCGAGAGTAGTGCGTCCTGCGGAGCTTCATTCCCGGTCAGCAGAAGAAAACTGCACGACCGAGAATGTTTCGTCACTTCGTTCCGTCAAGGTGGCTACACCCCCTTGCGCCGCTAAAGCGGCTATCCCCTGTGGACTTGCCGTCCGCAAACGGTTTTGACAAACCGTTTGCCGCCAGCAAGTTTGAAGATTAGACATAAACAAATCCTCCGCATGGTCTAAGCCATACGGAGGATTAACTGTTTTACGGACACCCGTCTATATGTGACGGGACTTTATGGAGTTATATGAGGACGCTTACTTTTCGCCGTTCATGATGGCGGAAAGCGACTTCACGCGCGGCAGGTCGAACACTTCGTCGGTGTGCACCACCTTGTGGTCGGGGCCTGCCAGTGGCACGCGCCAGTTGCAGTATTCGCTGGACGTGCCCGGCTGGTTCTGCGAACGGGTTTCGCCGACGCCGTCCACCAGCGCCGCCTGCAGAAGCACGGATGGCGAGCGGAGTAGCATCTTGTGCATCGCCTCGACGATCTCTTGAATATGGTCGTCGACGTCCGCGGCGATTTCCGGCGTGATCAGTTCGCTTTCGACCAGTCGGTCAAGCATGGCCTGACGTTCCGCGGTTGCGGACGCCTGGAATTCCTCGACCGGACCGGTGAGCAGGTTCAGTTCTTCGCGCAGCTTGACATGCTCGAACTGCAGGTAGCCTGCGGTCGGCGGCAGATCGTGCGTGGTGACGGATGCCAACGCATACTCGCGGTAATCGGCCGGATCGGCATACGGGTCGCCGGCGTTGGGGGAGTCGTCCACACGGGCGAACCATTCCACCGTGCAGCCGAGCAGACCGTGCTCGGCAAGCACGGTGCGCACGTAATCCGGCACGGTGCCGAGGTCTTCGCCGACCACTAGGCCGTTCACGCGGGAAGCCTCGATCGTGAGGATCGCGATCATCGCCTCATAGTCGTAGGTGACGTATGCGCCGCCGCGTGCGCCTTCGCCCTGCGGAATCCACCACAGGCGGAACAGGCCGAGCACATGGTCGATGCGCACCGCGCCCGCGTGCGAGAACATGTTGTGCACCATTTCGCGGTACACGCCATAACCGGTTTTGGCGAGATAGTTCGGATTGAACGGCGGCTGGCCCCAGTCCTGGCCCTGCTGGTTGTAGAAGTCCGGCGGGCAGCCAACGGTGACGCTGCCGACGGCGAAGCGTTCCGGATTCCACCACACGTCGGCGCCCAGCGAGTGCACGCCCACAGCCATGTCTTGCATGAGGCCCAATGCCATGCCGCTTTCGCGTGCGGCGGTCTGCGCGGCGGTCACCTGTTCGTCGGCGATCCACTGCAGCCAGCATTCGAATTCGACCATGTCGGCATGATCGCGCATGAGTTCGGCCACTTCCGGCGAATCACGGTTCGTCTCCGCGAACCATGTGCCCTCCCATGGGGCGCCCCACATCTGGAATGCCACCGACCACGCGGCGAATGCGCGCAGATCCGGGCCGGCCGCCTCCTTGAACGCTTCGAATGCGGCCTGACGCTCGGCGGAACGCGGCACCTTGAACACGAGCTGCAGCGCCTGGCGCTTGTGCCACCACGCGGAGTTGATGTCGAGTTCGTCGGCATTGTCGTTGGCGGGAGCGACTTCGGCGTGCAAGCGCTCGACTTCGGCCAACGCGGCCTCGTCAAGCCCCGCATATTCCTCGATATCCTGCGGGCGAATGTAGGTGACGTTCATGAATCGGCGCGATTCCGGCAGGTACGGCGACGGTTCGAGCGGCTCGACCGGCGCGGTTGCGTGGATCGGGTTGATGAGCATGAAATCGGCATGCGACTTTTCGGCGGCGTCGGTGAGCAGCAGCTTCAGATCGCCGTAGTCGCCCACGCCCCACGATTCGGCGGAGCGGATGGAATACATTTGCGCCATCCAACCCCAACGCTGTTTTTCGGCAACCGCAGGCGGCAGCGGTACGCGTGCCGGGGCGCAGATCAGTCGCGACTCGCCGTGCAGCGGGCCCGCGTTGACGCGCAGCGTGTGGTAGCCGGCGGGAATGTCGTCCGGCAGGGTGAGCGTGAGCGAGCCGTCGGTCTGCGGGGCCAAATACATGCACAGGTTGCCCTCATACCGCGTGCCGTCCTCAAGCAACAGGCGTAGCGTCACGTCGTGGCCCTTCGCGCGGATCGGCGTGGTCGCTTCCTTGCCGATGAACTTCACGATGGTCGGTTCCACAAGGGTGTCTGCGATGCGCTGCTTGGTGAGTTCGTACGATGCCGCGATCGCTTCATCGCTGGATGCGTCCACGCCGAGCGCCGCAAGTACGGAGACGAGCACTTCGTCGCGGATTTCCACGTAGGTGCCGAGCTGGTCGATATACGACGTTGAGATGCCGTTGAGTTTGGCGAGCTGAATAAGCGGTCGTGCGATGCGTTCCGCGCTTTCGGTTTGCTGGGTTGCCGTCATAGGTTCCTTCTTTCCGGGGCCGTTGCTGGCCGATGATGCTGCATTGCCACGCGATTGGCGCGCTTCGGTGCGTATGCCAACCGTTCTGCTATGTACTGTAGCATATGATGACATCGTTTTCAATAGGCGTGTTATTGGGTGTAAACGTTGAAGTATTGCGATTTCTTAACTACTTTATGGACGTTAGATAGTGAAAATGCTTTTTCTGTTTGCCTATCGTTTGCAAGGTGTTTGAAAGTGGATGTGACTGCCGTCCTACCGTCGTTGCCACCGCTGTTTCCGAAGTGCGATGGCGTTGCCGCCATGGTAATGACGGCATGTTTCGTTGAAGCTGACGACGGCACTGCTCGGAATGGGTCATGCGGTCGCCTTCAGAATTGCAAAGCTTTGCGTACCGAGGGTCAAAGTGTTGAAATCGACCTTGGTCTCGCCGATTTCGAAAATCTTTCGATAGTGACCATTCGGTAATTGCAAACGTTCGCTGTTTGTGCTCGGATTGACCGCCACGATCACTCGTTCCAGATCGGTCGAACGCTCGAATGCGAACAGCCTTCTGCGTGAGATCGGATGGAAGGATGCCCTCGATTGAAGGGGGTCGCAATTCCCCCTCAGATGCAGCATGCGGCGCACCGTATACCACAGTGAGGCTTTGTTGGATTGGGAGTCGGCGACGTTGGGCGCGTCAGGGGAGGGGTCGACCGGAAGATAGTTCCCGCCGGTGATGGCCGGCGTCGCATAACTCGCGTTGAGCGAGGCGAGGCTCTGCCATTGCATTGGCGTGCGCGAGCCGGTGCGCACGTAGCCGCCCTCCTTGGTGGGCAGGTCGCGGTACCTCATGCCGATCTCGTCTCCGTAATATATGAAAGGCACGCCCGGCATAGCGAACAGCGTGCAGTATGCCAGGGCGATCTCACGCTCGGAAAGGCGTGGTGCCACGCGCGCGGTGTCGTGGTTGCAGGTGATGAAATTGAAGGTGCCTCCGAGGTGTTCCGCCTCGCGCAGCTGCGGTTCGTACTGCTCGAGAAAATCACTGATCGGCGTGCCCGAATCCACGTTGAAATAGCTTTTGTCGCCATCCCTGCTCAACGGATTATCGACGTTGCGCAACAGCATGTTGTAGCCGTTCGGAATGCCGTCCCAGCGCCAATCCAAATAGAAATCCATATCGAAACCGGCTTCCAGCGATTCGTTCGGGCGTCCCCATTCCGACACGAACGCGGCTTCTGGAAATTCCGGACGAATCTTGGAAAACATGTACTGCCAAGTGCGAATCGTGAACGGTTTGCCGGCGTCGTCCTGCTTGACGAGACTGTCTGCCATGTCAACGCGGAAGCCGTCCGCGCCAAGCGAAAGCCAGAATCTCATCACGTCTACCATCGCATCGCAGGTGGCGATCGCCTCCGGGCCGAACGCGGGCTTCTGCCATGCGCGCTGGGGATGTGCAAAACCGTAGTTGAGTGCCGGCTGGCATTTGAAGAAGTTCAGAATGTAGGTGCCGTTGCGTGGCGTTTCCCCGCCGATGAACGGCAGGCCGTCACCGCCGGAAATCCAGGAATCCGTCCAAATGTAACGGTCGGAATACTCGTTGCGATCCACCTCGGCGCTGTGGCGGAACCATTCGTGTTCCTCGCTGGTGTGGCCGGGCACGAGGTCGAGGATTACATGCATGCCGCGCTCGTGGGCGGCTGCGAACAGGGCCGCCAGATCGTCGTTGGTGCCGTAGCGGGGGGCGACCTTCTTGTAGTCGCGCACGTCGTAGCCCGCGTCTTTGAAGGGCGAATCGAAGCACGGGTTCAGCCAGATCGCGTTGCAGCCAAGGTCGGTGATGTAGCCGAGTTTTGCGGTGATGCCGGGAATGTCTCCGATGCCGTCGCCATTGGAGTCGGCGAAGGATTGCGGATAGATCTCGTAGAAGATCGCGTTGGAGAGCCATTGTGGATAGGGGTGTGTCGAAGGGGAAATCATGTCGGTGTGTCTCCTTGGAATAAACGTGTTTTCCGGCAACTGCTGAAACAATCTTAACGTCAGATTGCAAACGTTGGCAAAACTGTGCTACACTTGCAATCACTGATGCACATCCGGTAGCTCCAAAGACGGACAACACCCGCTTGAAAGACGATGGTGCGAACGTATGCGGAGTTTGATCAGACGTTCGGTACCGGTTGCGCTGAAGATACACAAGGTTATGTGAGGAAAGGAAAGGTCAATGAAGATCGATTGGAAGAAGGCAATCGGACTTACCGCAGCTGTTGCAATGCTGGTCCCGCTCGCTGCATGCGGCGGCTCCTCCGACGGCGATGGCAAGAGCGGTGCCTCCGGCACCGAGGACATCACCCTGAGCGTGTGGGCTCCGCAGGAAGACCAGGCCAAGGATACCAATTGGCTGGGTCAGGTCGAAGAGAACTTCGCTAAGGATCACCCAGAGTACAACATCACTTGGAAGAACGACGTCGTCTCCGAAGGTGACGCTTCCAAGCAGGTCAGCACCGATCCGTCCGCCGCGGCCGATGTCTATATGTTCGCTTCCGATCAGTTGGGCGTTCTGATGGACGCCAAGGCCATTGGCCAGCTGGGTACCGACGCCGAGAAGCAGGTGAAGGAACAGAACGGCGACCTCGAAGTCGATTCCGTCACCGGTACCGATGGCAAGCTCTACGGTGTGCCGTACACCGACAACACGTGGTTCATGTACTACAACAAGTCCAAGATCACCGAGGATGAGGCCAAGGACTTCGATACCATCCTTTCCAAGGCCAAGGTCACCTTCCCCCTGCAAAATTCCTGGTACATCAACGGCTTCTATGATGGTCTGAGCCTGTTTGGCGAGAAGGGCAATGACGCCGATGCAGGCATGGTCTTCCCGAAGGACGGCGCCGATATTACTTCTTATCTGGTCGATGTGGTCGCCAATCCGAACTTCTCCAACGACGACGGCGCTTCCGGCCTTGCCGCCATTAAGGATGGCTCCGCCGACGTGCTGTTCTCCGGCACCTGGTCCGCAGCTGACGTGAAGAAAGCCCTGGGCGACAACTACGCCGCTACTCAGCTGCCGACCTTCACCGTGAACGGCCAGAAGAAGCAGATGAAGTCCTTCGCCGCCACCAAGGCCGCCGCCTACAACCCGAATGCCAAGAATCCGAAGGCCGCCGCCCAGTTCGCCGCTTACCTCGGCTCCACCGAAGCCCAGAAGTTGCACTACGAGATGCGCGCCATCCCGCCGACCGACAAGTCCCTGTCCGACCTGACCACCGACGACATCGCTGCCAAGGCTCAGGCTGACACCATGGCCAACACCGCCCTTCTGCAGTCCGGTCTGTCCGGCATGAACGATTGGTGGACCCCGGCCGAGACCTTCGGCAAGGCCCTGATCAACAAGGAAATCACCAAGGACAACGCCGTCGCCAAGTACCAGGATTGGGTCAAGCAGGCCGGTGGCAAGATCGCTGAGTGAAATCCTCGGTAATCCAATAATCCGATAACTGAAGAGTGCAGGGTGGCCGGTACTGCCAAATCCTGCCGGCCGCCCAGCACATGGGGAAGCATTTCGAGTCGCGGTGCTTCTCACCACTCTGCACAGTGGCTCACTCCTCCTCCGAGCTTTGCATTCCCGGGCAAGGTTTTTCAATTCTCCTTCCCCCTGTCCGGAAGCAAAGCTTTTTTATCTTTATCATTCATCATGAGAGGGCAGTCGAAATGACAGCAACACCTCTTTCCCCACGGGAGATGAAGCGCCTCCGGAAGCAGGGCGCCGACTATGTTTCCCCGTCGCCTTACACGGTAAAGGCGGCGTTCCAGCGGGGTGACCTGTTCACCAAGCTTTCCGCAGTGGTGTTTGGCCTTGGCAATATCGTGCGCAAGCAGTATGTCAAGGGCATTACCATGCTGGTGCTGGAAATCGCGTACTTCGTGTTCATGGCCGCCAACGGCGTGGACTATCTTTCCAAGCTGCCGACCTTGGGTACCAATGCGGGCGGCAAGAAGCTGGTCGACGGCTTCTGGGTCTACACCGAGCCTGACCGTTCCGTGGTCATCCTGCTGTACGGCGTCGCTGCCCTGGTCATCACCGCCGCCTTCATCGGCCTGTGGGTCATATCCGTGCGCGCCGCGTACAAGTCCCAGGTGCTGCTTGAAGAGAACGGCAAGGCTCCGAGCTTCATGGATGATGTGCACGAACTGCTCGACGCCAAGGCTCATGTCCTGCTGATGTTCCTGCCTACGCTGGGCATCGCAGTGTTCACTGTGCTTCCGTTGATTTTCATGATTTCCATGGCGTTCACCAGCTACGACCACAAGCACCTCGTGCTGTTCCACTGGGTCGGCTTTGAAAACTTCGCCAAGGTCTTCTCCAACAGCGGCGGCACTGTTAACGCGGCACTGTTCGGACGCGTGCTGGTGTGGACATTGGTCTGGGCCTTCTTCGCCACCTTCCTGAACTTCTTCTTCGGCATGTTCGTGGCCATGATCATCAACCGTAAGACCACCCACTTCAAGGGTTTTTGGCGTGCCTGCTTCTCCATGTCCATCGCAGTTCCGCAGTTCGTATCCCTGCTGGTCATGCACACTATGCTCCAGCCGCAGGGTGCGGTGAACCGCATGCTGCAGACGTGGGGTTGGATTGACGGCCCGCTGCCGTTCTTCACCAACGCCACCTGGGCCCGCGTCACCGTCATCATCATCAACCTGTGGGTTGGTATTCCGTACACCATCATGCAGATCACCGGTATTCTGCAGAACATTCCTGCCGATCAGTACGAAGCGGCGAAGATCGATGGCGCAAACTGGTGGCAGATCTTCACCAAGATCACCATGCCGTACATCATCTTCGTGCTCACACCGTACCTGATCACCACCTTCACCGGCAATGTGAACAACTTCAACGTCATCTACCTGCTGTCCAGCGGAGATCCTACCCCACTGGGCGATTCCGCAGGCTCCACCGATCTGCTCATCACCTGGCTGTACAAGCTCACCGTGGATAAGCAGGACTACAACCTTGGCGCTGTGATAGGCATCATGACCTTCATTGTGTTGGCCGTGGTCTCGCTGATCACCTACCGCAATTCCGGCTCCTATAAGAATGAGGAGGCATTCCGATGAGCAACAAGCATTCCTCAACCAAAGTGGAAAGCCATGGCTTCCTGCATGACCAGAAGATCCGCCGCGTCACCGGCGACATCTTCGCCCACCTGTTCCTCGCCATCCTGGCCGTGATCTGGCTCGTGCCGATCGTGTGGGTGTTCGCGGAGTCCTTTAACAAGAACACCGCCCCGTACACCAGCTCCTTCTTCCCGAAGGAATGGACGCTGGACAACTACAAGGTGCTGTTCACCGACCGCAACGTGCTGGACTTCCCGAAGATGTTCATGACCACGTTCATCATCGCCTGCTTCACCTGCGTGATCTCCGTGATCTTCGTGCTGTCGGTGGCGTACTGCATGAGCCGTATGCGCTTCCGCGTGCGTAAGACTTTCATGAACGTCGTGCTGATTCTCGGCATGTTCCCGGGCATCATGGCCGTCACCGCCATCTACTTCATTCTGAAGGCCTTGGGCCTGTCAAGCGGCGCTATGACCACCGTGGCGCTGATTCTTGTGTACTCCGCAGGTTCCGGTGCTGGATTCTACGTGATGAAGGGCTACATGGACACCATCCCAACCTCGTTGGATGAGGCCGCCCTGCTTGACGGCTGCACCCGTTTCCAGGTGTTCTACAAGATCATCATCCCGATCTGCAAGCCCATGATCGTCTATCAGGCCATCATCGGCTTCCTGACCCCGTGGCTCGACTTCGTCATGGCCAAGGTGATCTGCCGCACGCAGTCCAACTACACCGTGGCATTGGGCCTGTGGCTCATGCTGCAGAAGGAATACATCCAGAACTGGTACGCCCGCTTCGCCGCGGCCGCGGTCGTGATCTCCATCCCGATCGCCATCCTGTTCATCGTGATGCAGCGTTTCTATCAGGAGTCCATGTCAGGTTCTGTCAAGGGCTGATAACAGTTAGAAAAAGGGGAAGCAATGACGCTCGTAAACAGCCTCGAAAACAATTTCGAACAGCCGAATACGAGAGTCGCCGAACCGTTCCCGCTTTGTCTGGAACGGCCGCTGGGTGCCGTGGTTTCGCAATCCGGCACCCAGTTTGCCATTTGGGCCCCAACGGCCGAGAAAATAACGTTGAGGTTGTTCTCGCGCGGTTCCAAGGGGGAAGACGGCGACGCTTTAATTGGGCAGTTTTTGATGCGTCCCGAGGCCGATGGCTCTTGGACTTACGATTTTGCCGATAATAAACACGGCTTATATTACGATTTTTTGATTGAACGCGATTGCGGTTCCGTCGATCGCGTTGCCGATCCATGGGCGCACGCGGCTGGCGTGAACGGCCGTCGAAGCATGGTCGTCGACTTGCCTCGCACCGATCCCGAAGGTTGGGATGCCGATCGCATGCCGGAAGTGCCGATTGCGCAAACGGTTGTTTGGGAAACGCATGTCGGCGATTTCAGCAACGATCCCGCGGGAGGATTCCCCGAATCCCATCGTGGAAAATATCTTGCGTTCACCGACCTGGGAACGACGTTGGACGGTCATCCTGATTTTCCGACGGGATTGTCGTATCTCAAAAAGCTTGGCATTACCGCGGTGCAGCTGATGCCGATCTACGATTTCGGTTCCGTCGACGAAACGATCTGCAGCCGATACAACTGGGGTTACGATCCCGTCAATTACAACGTTCCTGAAGGATCGTACTCCACGAATCCGTATGACGGGTCCGTGCGCATCCGCGAGGTCAAGCAGATGGTGCAGGCGTTGCATAATGCCGGCATCAAAGTGATTATGGACGTGGTCTACAATCACATGTTCTCGCCCGACAACTGGTTCGAGCGCATCGTGCCCGAATACTTCCTGCGCCGCAAGCCGAACGGGGCGTTGTCGAACGGCTCCGGATGCGGATGCGATATGGCCACGGAACGTGCGATGTTCCGCCGTTTTGTGGTGGAATCCGTGGCGTATTGGGCGAGGGAATACCATCTTGACGGCTTCCGATTCGACCTGATGGGCCTGATCGACGTCGACACCATGAACGCCGTGCGCGCCGCTTTGGACGAAATCCCCGACCGTGGGCCGAGCATTCTTATGTATGGCGAACCGTGGTCGGCCAGCGCTACCGCGGCTTTGCCGGGCACCGTGCTTGCCGACAAGGCCGGATTGCCGCAGCTTGATAATCGCATCGGGCATTTTTGCGACACCACGCGAGACGCCATCAAGGGGCATGTGTTCTTCTCGGACCGTCCCGGATACGTTAACGGGGGTATGCATGAGAATGCGGCCTCCGTGCGCGACGCGGTGAACGCCTGGCGTGCCAGCAAACAGCCGGAAGGTGTTGCGGGTCAAGTGATTCAGTATGTTTCCGCGCATGACGATCTGACCTTGTGGGACAAGCTTTGCGCAAGTCTTGCCGCGAAATCGCTGGGCAGCGCCGTTAGTGAAGGCGACAACGAGAATTCCGTGGACGTGCCGAAGGCGTTGTATGACGCCGATCTTTCGGAAGCTGGGCTCGCCTCGGCCGGTTCCGCGATTGCCGGGGCCATGGCCACGGTGATGGATGCGAATCGTATGGCGGCGGGCATTGTGCTCACTTCCGCGGGCATTCCGTTCATGCTGTCTGGCGAGGAGTTCGCGCGTACGAAATACGGCAATTCCGATTCGTACGATTCGACGCGCGAGCTGAATTGGCTTGATTGGACTCGTGCCTGGCGCATGCGCGATCTGGTGGAGTATTACACGAAACTGATCGCCTTGCGTAAGAGCTCGGCGGAATGGTTTGACGGCGATCGTGTGATCGTCAGCGTGGAAGGCGACGAACTGGTGTTCCGGGTCGGCGACTACTTGGTGGCGGTGAATCCGGGACGTCATATTGGCGCGATTGACGTTGCCTCGACTGCGGTTGCGCCGGTTTCGGAGTCGTCTCGCGTGTGGTGCGGCATGGGTTCGTCCACAAACGCATCCGCGGCCTGCATCAGTGCGGGAGATGGCGATTATTTGATCGTGCCACCGCATACGTTTGCAATCTGGCGGTTGCGGTAACCTCGTGCATAACGCATGTAACGCATTGGTTTGCAAGGGCAGCGGCTGCAAAGTGGCAATCGCCGCCGCCGGTAAAGCGGCGACGATGCCGATGAAAGGACCTGCTATGGAAAACGTGACGCATACCCCTAAATACGAGGTTGTGTTCTTCGATCTGTATGGAACGCTTATTGACATACGTACCGACGAACAGTGCGACGCGGCCTGGCAGGCCTTGTATGACACCGCTTGCGAGCTTGGAGCGCAATACGATTCGGTTGAGGCACTGCGTGAACGTTTCGAAAAACTTGAGGCGCGCGAAATGCTGCATCAGTCGAATCATGCCATCGTTCGCAATGGGTGGGACGAGTTCGACGTGCTGCCGGTGTACCGCTCGCTGCTCATGAATCGCAACGACGAGGCGGAACGGTTGCTGGCGTTGCCGCAGGCCGCTCAAAAGGCCGCGTGGGCGTTCCGTCAGGGTAGCACCAGCATGATCCGCCTGTATCCGGGTGCGCTGGAAATGATCGAAAAACTGCAGGAAGCCGGCATTGTCGTGGCGCTGCTCAGCAATGCGCAATCCTGCTATACCCGTGCCGAGTTGGAAATGACGGGACTTGCCAGCGTGCTTGACGACGTGATCATCTCCAGCGAGGAAAAGATTCGCAAGCCCGCGCGCGATTTGTATATGCTGGCGCTCGACCGTGAATTCGTTACCGCCAAGCATGCGCTGATGGTGGGCAATGACGAGAAGAACGATATTGTCGGTGCGCGTTCGGCGGGCATCGACGGCGTGTATTTCCGCACGGAGATTTCGCCGGCCGACGATCCGGATGCGTCGAGTTATGCGGTGCGTTCGTTTAAGGGTGCCGATTATGAAGGATTGCTGGATTACGTGCTGAACGCCTGATCTTTCGCATTGCGTGCGTACTGCTCGTGTATTGCGGGGCGTGCGTTGCGTTGCGCGTATTGCGCGGCGTGCGCCACGTTTACGGGGGTCACCTTTCGTAAAGCGTGTAAGGTATGTTGCATACATTTGCAGCATACGTTCGCAGGATTTTTGCAACAATGGCAAGATGATGCGAGTAAAGCTACGTGAAAGCACGAAAGACATAGTGTGAAACAATCGCGTGAAACATGTCGCACAGGGGTTACGTGAAAAACATATTGCGCGGAATGCTGTGCAAGCGCGTGAGACGCGAAGCTCCGCATATGGCAGCGATGCCGCAACGCGATACCGCGGCGTAATGTCGTGACGTGGCACAGTGTGCGCAGACGATTACGTGCGCGCATGATTGCTTGCGCGATGGAATCGAGGAAAACTCGAGGAGGACTTATGGAAGGCTACACCGAAAACGGCTCCGGAACCGACGTCACCGACCAGATCGGCTTTGCGGGCATGCGCCGCAAGAAAAAGCAGCGCCGCGGATTGAGCGTATTCCAGCTCAAGGTAATCGGCGCGGTGGCGCTGGTGCTTTCCGCCGGCAGTACCACGCTGGTGCCACTGATTTTCGGATCCGACACGAGCAACATGACGTCGCTTACGGCCATGGTGCTATGCGAAGTGGTGTCGTGGTTCGCCGCGCCGATCTACGCGTGGCTGCTGGTGCAAGGCTTCCAGCAGACGCGCAATCGCGTGGCATACGGCGTGCAGCTGCTGTTGCTGGCACTAATCGCCGAAGTGCCGTACGATCTCGCCACTTCGGGCAAGCCGTTCGATTTCGGCTCGCAGAATCCGGTGTTCGGCCTGTTCATCGCCTTCGCCATGCTCGCAGCAATGAAATGGGTGGCGCAGCGCTACCAAGGTGCCATGCTCGTGATCTCCGACATTGTGCTGGTAGTGGTTGCCGTATTGTGGGATCTGCTGTTGCGTGTCGGACTGCGCCAGCATCTGATGAGCCTGGGTGCGGTGACGCTTGGTTTCGTGCTGATTTTCTGGCTGATGCGCTCGCGTGAAAACACCATGATGTTCACGGCCGGTCTGTTCGGTGCGGTGATGATGATTGCGCCTGGCGTCGGTGTTGCATTCGTGCACTACTACAATGGCAAACTCGGATACAAACATTCATGGACTAAGTGGATGTTCTATGCCTTCTATCCGGTGATTTTGCTGATTTGCGCGGCTGTCGCATGAAATTTGATCATATTGCGAGAGTTTTGACAACGTTCGCACTATAATGAACACAGATTGAGAGGGCGTCGTCGCTCCAAATACTCCCCGTTCCACTGTTGGCAGGGGTGCGATGATGCTGTGAGCTGCAAAGGGGCTGACATGGACAAGGCTGGCATTCGTGAGGTGGCCAAGGCCGCAGGAGTGTCGATTTCGACGGTTTCGCGCGCGTTCACGCGTCCGGAGCTCGTTTCCGAGCGTACCAGGCGCAAGGTGCTCGACACCGCGGACCGGTTGGATTTTAATATCTCCCGTTCCGCGACGTCACTGAAGTCAGGGCAAACGTACCGTGTCGCCATGCTGATGAATGAGGAAATCACCAGCTGGTTCAATATGGAAGTATTCGCTGGAATCAATTCCGTCATGCATGATGCCGGATACGACATCTCTCTGTTCCAGCATGTCGATACCGGTGAGAACAGGCGTGACTTCTTTACGAATCTTCCGGTGCGACGCAACGTCGACGCCGTGTTCGTAACGTCGTTCGGCGTCGAACCGGAGGAAATCCAGCAGCTGCAGCGTATTCATGTGCCGATCATCGGCATCAACACGCCATCGCAGGAAGGCTTCGACGCAACGATCTCCATCGACGATGAAGACGGCATGTTCTCGTCCGCGCAGCATCTGATCAATCTTGGGCACAAAAACATTGTGTACGTGTGCTCCGATGCAGTCGATTCGATCAATTCGTCGATCGACGCGCGCGGGCAGGGCTTCATTCGCGCATGCAAGACCATGGAGGGCACGCACGATTTCAAGTGGCGCGTGCTTTCCGTGCCGCGCGGCAAAACGTTCGCCGATTCGGCGTTGACCGCGCTGCTTGCGTTGGATGAGTTCCCCGACGGCATTTGCTGCCAGACCGATATGATGGCGATTCCGCTCGTGCTGCGCCTTGACCGGTATGGGCATCGCACGCCGCGCGACTATTCGATCATCGGCTTCGACGATTCCGCATATGCCGACACCGTGAACCTGACGACCATGCGTCAGGATCCGTTCGCCATGGGTCGTGCCGCAGCGCGGAAGGCCATGAAGCTGATTGCGGGGGAGACTCTCGAAAATCCGTATGAGGTGGTGCGTGCCCAGCTTGTGCTCCGCGGCACCGACTCCGTCTACGGCGGAGATCGCTGATTTTCTTCTTTCTTGGCACCCTCGTACTTGCCGTTTTTGATTTATCTCGGTGGTACGGGGGTGTTTGTATATGCTGCCGTCTGCACAACTCCCGTTCTGCGTCTGCGTAACTCCGGAATCGGCCCTGATGCTGGACTTATGCAGGCGGTAGATGTGGATGGGCGGCGGGGGCGGGGAAATTGGGGTGTGGTACACGGGTGTACTAGGGGGTATTTTCATGAAAATTTCTGCAATGAATGAAACGGTTTGCAATCATTTGTTTCGCGACACGCCGTGGAGGGTATCGGTTAGATTAACAAAGACTGATCGCAGGGGTAACCTCGGCGTTTTTGCGAACGATTTCAAACTCCAGTTGGCAGAACGGATTAGACGCTTCGGTACTGGAAAACAAAGGTTTTACCACCTTTATATCGGGGGGGGGGTGGTATTTCTGTTTCAGTGATTTTCATGAATGCAAAGGTTATCATTTTGAGCCGTACCCACAAGGTGCGGGAGAGAGAAAAAGGTTGAGTGGCGTAGTTGCCACTCCTGTAGATGGCATATTGCAAAGGATGTCGTGTTAGAGTCGGAATGTCTGAGGGGGGTCTGATTCGTGCAGTTAGGGGACATGATGAAGAGATTGCTCAGAGGCGGAGCGAGGAGCTCGGCGCCACAGCATTACTCGGGAGCGCGAGTGGTATCTGCCCGCGCCTTCTCTCATGCCCGCTCCCTGACCGCCGCCGCAGTCGCAGTTGCCATGATGGCCACCGTAGCCGTCACCGCCTTCATCCCCACCTACAGCGCCAATGCCGATCCAAGCAAGGGCGAAGGCGCATTCGCCACGTCGAGCACCATCCAGATGGGCGACGGTTCTACTGACGTCAACGAGGCGGATACCGGTCTTGCCACATACGTAGGCAGAGATTTCTACGTTGGTGCGCCGACAGACGGTGAAAACGGCACTGCTGATGGCTCTATTCTCGGTTCTTGGGCTGCGGAAATGGAAGGTCAGACCTTCATTCGCGGCAAGTACATGCAGCGCGCCCAAAAAGGCTTCTTCACCATCGGCACCGTAGCTTTCGGCGCACAGTACAAGCCTGCTGCTGGCAGTACTATTATCGCAGTCGAGGGTACCAACACGAATTTATCTGATGCGAGTACCGCCCAAGCTTGGAAGTCGTCAGCAAGCGGCATCGACACGACGCAGGGCGCTGGCATCAGCGGCAATTACCAAGGCGTTGTCGGAGGCAATAAAACCACATTGTGGGGCATGCTTTCTTGTAGTAAGGTAACGTGCAGTTCCATCTACAAGTACGGCTCTGGCACCACGCCTGATAGCGATGTCACATGGAATTACGCGGACTGGAGCAATGTCAAGGACGGTCAGGGCAACACGATTGACAGCTTTGGCGACAAGTTCAAGTCCAATTCCAAGCAGCTGTCAACTCTGAAGGATACTGGCGGCGTCGAGTATGGCGATGCTCCAGCGCAGCAGAATTACGAACGCAAGAAGTATGACTGGAATAAGTATTCCGCGTATGACAACGATGATGTGCATTCCGACTATCATTGGAACACTAATCATCCTTCGTCCGAGAAGAACTTCAGCACATACAAGTTGCAGATGAGCTTCAACAATGGTGATGAAAAGCTGATTACGTTCACTGGAGACAAGGAATCCAAGCTTCAGGTATTTACGGTTAAGGCTTCCGAGCTGAATACTGATAAGGGCATTGATTTTTGGTTCCGCAATATTCCCGACGATGCGTCCGTTGTGATCAACGTGGTGAACGAAAATGGCCCTAGCAATGAGATTCAGATGCGTACCGGCTGGCGCTTCTGGTGGGGCGGCGCTTCGAACTATAATGACCCGGATACTGCGGGAGCGAAAGAAATTTCCAACGGTTACGTCATGGGCGGCAAGACCGGCAACAATAATCAGATTCCATATAGCGCTGACTCGAATACCGATACCTATTCGAAGGTTTCCCAGAAGCTGATGTGGAACTTCCCCACGGCTCAGAAAGTCACCATCATGGGCGGCCGAGCCGATAATGCAACGGTGAAGAAGCTTCATGCCGATGGTACGAATTGGAGCCAGGCGAGTGTTACTTCGATTTTCAACTCTTCCGTGTCCGACGATCCTTCCGCAGCAATGCTCGGCAGCATTATGGTGCCGGACGGTAGCCTTGAATCGCATGTGACCACCAATGGTCGCGTGTATGTGGGTGACGATTTCATGATGTACAACCCCACTCAGGCGAAGCATAATGGCGGTGATATTAATTCTGCGTCCATCATCGATATGGATCAGGAACGTCACAACTTCCCGTGGAGTGGTGCACTCAACAACTCCGCATCCATCACTTGGAAGAAGGTTGCGGGCAATACCGCGACTCCGCTCGGCGGCACGACTTGGACAGTGTATGGAAATCTCCAAAATGCAATCAATAACAGCGGCGCTCTGATCACACTCACCGACAACGGCGGCAATGATTGGGATTCTGCTGACGGTACGTTGCAGGTCGATGGTCTGAAAACCAATGCAACTTACTATCTTCGCGAACAGGCGGCAGCCTCAGGATATGCGAAGAATACGAACATCTACCGCATTGATACTGCGGAAGGCGGAACCGACGCAACCACAATCGTCAAGGTGTATGACGCAAACGGTACGGAGATCACCGACAACAGCAAGAAACTGCTGACAACCGAAGGTGCCATCATCAATGAAACCGCCGGCACGGAACTCGCCTGGTCAAAGGTTGACGGCACGAGCAATAGCGGTGCCCTTGCCGGTTCCGAATGGCAGCTGACACGAACGGATACCGATCCGCAGCAAACGTGGAACATTACAGACAACACGACCACGCCTACCAGCGTTTCCCTGCTTGGTGCTGACGGCAACGCGATCGCCGACCTCACGTTGGACAAGGGCGGCGACACCGCTCCGATCACGGTGAAGGTCGATCCGAGCGATGCCAGCCAGCAGGTGAAGTGGACTGGTGCCGACGGTTATGAGAATGTGGCTCGTGTTTCGTCCGCTGAAGGATCCGGCACATTCAACGTCATCGCAGTCGGCAAAGGCAGCACGACGTTCACCGTCTGCTCCGCGTCTGACAGCAAGGTGTGCAACACGCTGAACGTTACTGTCACCAACGATTCCGCAGCTTCCCTGACCCTGTACAAGGTTGGCGATACGAACAAAACCAGTCTTGTCGGTCAGACCGTGTCGCTCAAGTACAATGGCACGTTGCAGTTGGCTGCGGAAGTGCAGCCTGCAAACACGGCTTTGACTTGGGAGAGCTCCAATACTGGCATTGCCACGGTCAGCGACAATGGTCTTGTTTCCGCAGTGAGCGCGGGCAATGCCGACATCACCGTAAAGGCGGGTAATCTGTCGCAAACCGTGCATATTACGGTGAAGCAGAAGTCCACTGTCGTGTATTACTATGCGACGGGTGTTCCGCAGATTCACTACGCGGTCGGCGACAACTGGAATACAAACGATGTAAACAGTGACCCTGCTATGTCTTCCATTAGCGGATGCAACGACTGGTATTCATACGAGATTGCGAATCCGGATAGCAAGGAAGTCAAGGTTACTTTCCATTTCGGCAGCGGTGACTGGGACAACAATGGTGGTTCGAATAGTAGTTATGCTTCGGGCGGCTACGTTGAGGCGATGACCATTAATAAAGGAACGCTGACAACAACGGTTCCCGCCATCAGCGATTGCAATGTTTCCACGGTTGCGGCTCGCAATATCAACGCCCACGTGTACAGCGCGGTGCTGAAGAGCGGCGAAACGGACGGTATTGCAGCAAACTTCGCGAAGCCGATCGCCGATGAGGAAACGATCTCGACGAAGGCGGACCTGGATTCCGGCGTTGGCAAGTTCCGCGTCAGCCTGGATAACGGCAAATACACGCTGAAGGAAACCAAGGCACCTACCGGATATGTGCTTTCGGAAACGACATACACGATTGTGGTTCGCGATGGACAGATTGTGACGAACGAATCGAATCTTCCGACAGACGATAAGATTCCAAACGATCGCAAGAACGGCGTTGTGGTTTGGGATAAGAAAGACACCGGTGATGACGGCTCGTCCGCAACCAACGATGATTCGTTGCTTGGAGGCACGAGTTGGACGCTGACCCAGACTCAGGCTTGGAATGCTGAAACGGCTTCCATGGTTGCTGTGTCGGGCGATGACTATACGCATACGTTGACCGACAACGGTGGCGATGGCGTGTATGCCGACAAGGATTCCACTGCCGGTAAGTTCAGGTTTGAGGGGCTTCCGTGGGGCGTGTACACGCTGAAGGAGCAGAAGCGTGACGGCTTCGCCGCCAATAACACGACGTACGCGTTTGTAATCGACGCGAATTCGGTGAGCGAAGAAATTCACCTTACGATCGTCGATAGTGCTGAGAAGTCCAATGCGACTGCGGAAACCGTGTACAACAATCGTGAAACCGGCTCCGTAACGTGGGCGAAGGTTGCGGCGGGCACAAGCACGAAGCTTTCCGGATCGCAGTGGACGCTGAAGCGTGTGAGCGTGTGGAACGGGACGGCATTCGCAGCCTTGAATTCCGCCGAAACCTGGAACATCACGGATTGCGATGCTACGTGCACTCCGGTCAACGCCGGCGATCCATATGATTCCGACGCTACCGCAGGCCAGTTCAAGTTGGCGGGCCTGAAGTGGGGCGAGTATGAACTCGTGGAAACCGTGGCTCCCGACGGATACAACCTGGACACTACCGCACACAAGTTCACCATCGGTCCAAAGGATTCGACGGTTGTGCTTGAAGCCCAGCTCGGCAATATTGAGAATCAGCCGGGGGTGGTGTTGCCGGGGACGGGCGGCGACGGGAATATGAAGACTTTGGCTACGGGATTGCTTGTGGCCATGGCATCTGTTGCGACGGCCGGACTGGCCCTGAAAGTCAGGAGGCGTCGGCAATGAACACGTCTAGAAGAGGAGGGGATGGTCCGTAAAACAAACGACCACTGCCTTCTGGGCAATAACTCAATAACTGAAAAATAATTGAAAACGTTGGAAAACAACGAAGATTTCAACAAGTTTATGGAAAAAGGAAAGAAAGGGAGAACAATGAACAAGGTTCTCAAGGGCCTCGTCGCTGTGGCAGCCACCGCAGCAATGGCCATCGTCGGAGTCGCCGGCGCCTCCACCGCCATGGCGGAGGAAAATACGACTGCCACCACCAATCCGACAATTACGTTCCCTACGGATACCAAGTATCAGGATCACACCTACGAGGTGTATCAGATCTTCACCGGTGATTTGTCCGACGGCGTGCTCTCCAACGTCAAGTACGGCGAGAACGGCGCCAAGGCCAAGGGCACTGAGGTGACCGCCGCCGAGCTGAAGCAGCTCACCGATGTGAACGTCGAAGGCAAGACCGATCAGGACAAGCTCGACGTCATCAAGACGTTCGCCAAGCTCGACAGCACCCCGATTACCACACTGACCAAGACCAGCACGACCTACTCCGCTGCTCCGGGCTACTACCTCATTAAGGACAAGGACGGCTCCGTGAGCGGCAACGACGCCAACACCCTGTACATCACCAAGGTCGTCGGCGACGTGACCATCAGCCCGAAGAGCGATGTCCCCTCCTTCCAGAAGAAGGTCAAGGACACCAACGACACCACCGGCGACACCACCGGATGGCAGGACTCCGCCGACTACGACATCGGCGACAAGGTCCCGTTCCAGCTGAAGGCGACCCTGCCGAGCAACTACGCCGACTACAAGACCTACTACCTCGCCTTCCACGATATGGAGGAGACGGGCCTGTCCTTCAACGCTGATTCCGTCAAGGTCTACGTCGACAGCGCTCCTGTTGATTCTGACAAGTACACGGTCAAGACCACCGAGCAGGCCGTGCTCGGCAACCAGGGCAACAAGAACGAGGCCAAGCTCCAGTTCTCCAACAACCCGAACTTCGAGCAGGGCGGCGAGAGCACCCCGACCGGCGAGACCCCGTGGGACAACGTCATCGTCTTCACCTATAAGGTCGTCGTGAACAAGGTCAACGAGAACAAGGAAGCTCTGAAGGGCGCCGCGTTCAAGCTCGAAAAGAAGATTAAGGACGCCGACAACCAGCTCGTCAAGGAGTTCACCGCGGGCAAGGACACCTCCTTCACCTTCTCCGGTCTCGATGACGGCGACTACATCCTGACCGAGACCACGACCCCGGCGGGCTACAACACCATCAAGCCGATCACCTTCACCGTGACCGCCGATCACAAGGTCGAGTGGACCACCGAAGAGCGTACGGATGTCCTGACCAGCCTGAACGGCAATGCGGCCTCCGGCGAGATCACCTTCGCCGCTGACGAGAGTGCCGGCTCTCTGACCGCCGACGTCGTCAACGTCAAGGGCTCCAACCTGCCATCCACCGGTGGCATGGGTACGGTGATGCTGTATGTGGCTGGCGTGGCAGTGTTCGTGCTCGCTGGCGCAACCCTGGTCATGGCGCTGCGTCGCCGCAACGCCTGATTCAACGGATCACAGTCAACATAACTGAAAATCAAAAACCATAACTGAAAATAACTACACATGAAACCGCTGTTGTCATGCACTTACCTCCGCATGGCAACAGCGGAATCATCACAATCATCATAATTTAAAAATAATTGAACAATAACTGAACCCACATATGTCAGGCTGGATTGCCTCAAATCCCTTGTAAACTGCCTAAACTAACGAGAATTCAGCCTGACTCCCTAATTTTTCCAAGTCGCAAGTTGGGGGCGACTTGATATTTCTAGTTTTCACAGAAAGAACCACAGAAGAGGGGCAGGCAATGAAGGAACACACGATCGCAAGCCGCATCGTCGCAACATGCTGCGCAGCTGCCGTCGCATGTGCCGCCGCAATCTGTGCACTCACCACTCGCGATGCGGTTGCGGCGCCAACAGACTCTGCCAGCGGCAGCATCGCCATTACGTATCAACACAAAAGCAATGACGGGGCTGACTCTAATGCGGGAGGCGCTTCCGATTCTGGAGCCGCTGGAACGGGCGACTTCGCCATTCCGGGAGCAACCTTCCGCCTATACAAAGTCGGGCAAGTCTCGTCCGGCGCAAACTTCGAACCCGTCGCACCATTCACCGACTCCACCGCATACCCGATCGACTGGTCGAAAGTAACCGGATATGACGCGCAAGTGTACCGCGACGTGGCCAACACGCTCGCCGGACTCATCGCGGCGAACGGGGCAAGCGAATCCGCAGCCGTGGACTCGGGCGAAACCGACAAAGCCGGGCGACTCACGTTCGCCGGCGTGGAAGACGGGCTGTATCTGGTCGTGTCCGATAGCGTGAAAGTCGAAGGCGCTGCTGGCGCGGCTGCTGTTGGCGGAACGGCCGACGAAGACTCCTACTGGCAGTGCGCTTCCGCCAACATGCTCGTCGCCATGCCGCAAGACGGCGTCTCCAACGGATCACGCGAACTCGCCATCGAGCCAAAAACCGAATGCTCCACCCAACTCAAGCCGACCCTGGAACGCACCGTGCGCAAAGTGTGGAACGATCGCAACGACTCCGACGGCAAGCGTCCCGAATCCATCACCGTGAAATTATTGCGTGACGGCGTGGTATTCGAAGAAGTGAAACTCAACGATTCCAACAAGTGGGCACATTCGTGGACGGGACTTTCCTCCGCGCACCAGTGGGCGGTGGTCGAAGCTTCCGCACCCAGCGGGTACACCACCCTCTCTGACGTGGAAGGCGACACCACCACCATCACCAACACGCACACGCCACCCGAAACCCCGCCCGCACACACCGGCTCGGCGGTACAGCGCGTGGCCTGGATGGCAGCCGCCATCTGCGCCGCAGCATTGGTACTCTTAGGCGTAGTGAGGATTGCGAGAAAGCGGGAAGGCAAGCAGTAGCGTGAAACGGCGGTATAACGGAAGCGAATCGGGAGAACCGGACGCTGAAGCGCGCCGAAATGCCGGTGATACCTCTGCAGAGTTTTTTGAATCTTTTGAAATTTCGGAAGTTTCTGAATCTGCGGGAACTGCTGAATCTTCAGAATCATCTGAATCTTTGAAAACTTCAAAATCTTTAAAAACTGCAGAACAATCGAAGAAACCGAAGAAGAAGTCGAACGCGCTGCTCGACGTATTAATCGCAATATCCGCAATATTCATGATCGGCGCGATCTGCCTCATCGCATACCCAACATTCAGCGACTGGTGGAACCGCATGCACCAGTCGTACGCCGTGGCAAGCTACGTGGAACAAACCGAAGATCTCTCCGGCGAGGAAAAACAGCACATGCTCGACGCGGCGCACGCCTACAACGAGGCGCTCGCGGCGAACGGCGACCGCTGGCACCTTACCGACGAACAGCGGCAAACATATGAAAACACGCTCGACATAACCGGTACCGGCATCATGGGATACGTGACCATACCGCGCATCAAAGTGAAGCTGCCCGTCTACCATGGCACCAGCGAAGGCGTGCTGCAAATCGCGGCAGGGCATTTGGCGGGAACGTCACTGCCCGTAGGCGGCGAAACCACGCATGCGGTGATTTCCGGGCATACCGGACTGCCCAGCGCGAAACTGCTCACCGGTCTCGACGAACTGCAAAAAGGCGACACGTTCGCATTCCACGTGCTCGACGAAACCTACACGTACCAGGTTGACCAAATTTCCGTAGTGCTGCCGAGCGACATCAGCAAACTCAACATCGAATCCGGCAAAGACTATGCGACGCTGATCACATGCACGCCATACGGGGTGAACTCGCACAGGCTGCTCGTGCGCGGGCATCGCATACCGAACCCGAAGGTGCCGGACGCGACCACGTACGACGAGTCGGGGTATATGACGGCTGTGGCGGCTGTGGTTGTGGGGCTGCTGGTGCTGATTGTTGGGTGCGCTCTCGTGCGGCTGGCCGGGCTGTGGCGGCGCTCCTGGATTGTGCGGCACGGTCGCGTGGCCGGTGCGTGTGCGTCTGGTGCTGGAGCGCGCCACTCGTCCGGCGTGCGGAGGTAGTGCGGCTGGCTGAGGTGTCTGAGGTGCGCTACTCGTCCGGCGCGCGGTAGTGCCGCTGGATTTTGCTGGGGCCTTGGCTGCCTCGTTTCCCCGACTTTTGGCTTGTTCCTCCGGCTTTTGTTACCGTGGTGGGTTATTTTGGGTTACAAAATGTGGGTGAGGTGTATGGGTCGCGACGCACGTATGGCTGCGTGCTGCGATTGGCGATGTGATGTGGTCGGTTGCAGTGCTCGGCTAGTGTGCAGTTGCTGTTGGGGGCCTCCCCTTTTGCTCACGTCTTGTGTTTTGGGCTTGTTTTGTTTGGTCGTGAGCAAATGGGGGTATGATTCAGGCGGTTTTTGGCGGTTTTTGGCGCTTTTTACACCCCTTTTTGCTCACGACTTGCGATTCTGCCGATTTTGTCGCGATCGTGAGCAGAAGGGGGTATGGGCGATGGCTTGTCGTGCGGGTGCTGGGCGCGGCGTCGGACGGGTTGTGGAATTCGGCGGGTGACGGCATGCGATTGGTGGGTAGTATCGGGCCGTGAAGGAGACCGATATGAGGAATGAAGTTGGGCGCGGGGTGACCGAAATGGATGCGGCTGGCGATACGGTTGGTGCTGTGCCCTACGTCATAACGATATGGCATCATCTACAATAAGAAGCTGCTGCAGAAGTACTTCGATTCTTCCTGGGCAAGCATTAAGTCGGTTGACAGCATCAACAATTTCAAGACAACTGAAGACAGTTGCCGATGAAATACAAGCACATAAGGATGAGATGGGCGTGAAAGGTGCGTTCACCTCCGCCGGCTTCGACACCAGCTCCATCAAACGTTTCGGTGATCAGCTGGCGCATATCTCCGTCTACTATGAGTATCGCGATCAGGGTGTCACGCAAATGCCGGCCACTATTTCCGACAAGTACGTATCGAACTTCAAGAACATTTTCGACCTGTACATCAACGACGCCACGATTCCGAAGACGCAGCTCGCCAGTGCCACCATGGACGACGCCAACTCCGAGTTCGCACTGGGTGAGGCCGTGTTCTTGCAGAATGGCTCTTGGGCTATTCGCAGATTCGCGATCAAGAGGTCGCCGATGAAGATATGGGCGTATTGCCAATCTATATGGGTGTGAAGGGTGAGGAGAATGCAGGCCTGACCGTGAGCTTCCTGTACTTTGCGATGAACAAGAACGCCTCTGAAAAAGATCAGAAGGCCACCAAGCAGTTCCTTGACTACATCCTGAACGATGATGAGGCACGTGACATCATCACGAATGAGGCGGGTTTCGAAACACCGTTTAAGTCGTATGCGAAGGCCGGCTACCAGACCAAGAACCCGATTCATCGCGCCAACGATGCCTATGCCAAGGCAGATAAGTACGATATTGTGATCTATCCGTTGCCAAGCACTCAGTGGGTGTTGACGCTGGGCAACGCAATGTTGGAATATGCGCAGGAGACCGGTACATGGGACACCGTGCATGATGCATTTGTGGATGGTTGGGCGTCTGAATATAAGACCACTCATTGAGCGCAATAGAGTCTCATCGAATGCGCAAACGGGACTTGGCGGATAAACCTCCAAGCCCCGTTTGCGCATTACGATATAGGACTAGTCAGGTTGAGCTTCACCGGGACCGCGAAGATTTGCCACGCTGAACCTCACTGTAATGCGTATGTGTTCATCTGGCTTGTTGCAGGGCCTTTAACCACTACACTCAAACCCTCTTTGCTGAAGGGGGCGCATACCATAGGCAGGCTGAAGGGCCGGAGTGCCGATGATGAGTAGGTCATCCTGCAGGGTCTTGGTGAATTGCTGGTCGGATTCCAGTCGTGATGTCATGACTATCTGCGTGTCGTGGTTTTCGAAAATGCCATCTTCCTGCCATTCCGGACAGAATTAGAGATTCGATGATGATGCCGATGCGCCAAGGTCACTCTGAATGGTGATTTCGGATTCATAGCCGGTTGGGCAGTCAGTTACAGCATATGTGCCATAGAGAACCCTTTGGCGAGGTAGTAGTGGCTTGGTCAGTCGATGAATGCGGTGGTTTCATGCATCATGAGTTGTGCCTGTAGTGTTTCATGCAGCGGTTTCGGTGTTTTTCCGGACATGACACTCAGCATCTTACGTGCGGCGTTTTCACCCATGTTGAACGGATCCTGATGCAACGTGGTCAGGCCGATCTTTGCGGCAAGTGGTACGTCGTCGAATCCGATGACCGAGAGCTCTTGAGGGACGGCGTGCCCGTACTGGCACAACTTATAGATGACAGGCAATGCCAGCTCGTCACTTTCGCAATACAGTGCGGTGGGGGCGGGGTCCATGGTCAGCAATGAATTGAGAATAGTGTTGGTGGCGTCTTCATAGTTGCGGATTGCGATGCGTTCCACCGTCATCTTTCGCTTTTCGGCAGTTTCCATCAGCCCATGCAGACGCGCTTCTGCGCTGAAGACCATGTTCTGGTTATTGTCATTTGATGTCTCGTGCGCATAAGCGATACGTCGGTGGCCCATGGAGAACAAGTGCTCCACAGCAACATGCATGGCCTGACGGTCGTCGATACTCACCGTGGCATTGAATCCGTTGATTGATGGAATGTTGATGCCGACGATCGGTACCTTCATGTTCGAAAGTTTTTCGACCTCTTCGGGCACGATGTTGAAGGAGTTTACGATGACCGCGTCGACGTTGCGGCGTACCGGCAACGTTGCGAAGAACTCATGGCGGTCGTGCGCGTCGGCCATCTCGAAGATGGAAATGTCATATCCGGCCGGGTGCAGCACGGAATCCAATCCGGCATAGGTATTGGAATTGAACCAAGTCGAAATCGGATCGCTCATCAACAGCGCGACGCGGAACGATTGACCGGTTTTCAGTGCGGCCGCTGAGCGGGAGATGCGGTAGTCAAGTTTTTCCGCGGCTGCCATCACTTTGCTGCGAGTCTCCGGCAACACCAGATTCGGTTTGGCGAATGTGCGAGAGACGGTCGAAATCGATACTCCCGCTTCGGCGGCCACGGCTTGGATGCTCGCTTTCATAGAGAATCCTCCACTGACGAACGACATTGCTGTCATGACAACTGCTAGAGACACGTTAACATAAGTGTTTGCAACGGTTGACGTGCGTGTTCTGCGGATATGAAGAAAAGGGGTGCCGACGAAAATTCCGACAGCACCCCTCATGCGATGAAGTTAATCAGCCTTTGACCGCGCCGGCCATCACGCCCTTGATGATGTACTTCTGGCAGCACAGGTAGAATATGATGATCGGCACAATCGCTACCACCAAGCAGGCCATCATGGCGCCCATGTCCACTGATCCATAACCACCCTTGAGGTACTGAATCGCAATCGACATCGTCTTGAAACGGCGCATGTCCAACGTCAGGTACGGCAGCAGGAAGTCATTCCAGATCCACATCGTCTGCAGGATCGCCACTGAAATCAGGCTCGGGCGCATGATAGGCAGTACGATTTGGAAGAAGATTCTCGGTACCGACGCGCCGTCGATCATCGCAGACTCCTCGAGTTCGGACGGGATGCCCTTGACCACGCCAGTGAAGATGAACACGGCTAAGCCCGCACCGAAGCCTAGATACACAATCCACAGGCCCCATGGGGTGTTCAGGCCCATCATGTCGGCGAGCTTGGAAAGCGTGAACATGACCATCTGGAACGGAACAATCATGTTAAACAGGAACAGTGTGTACAGCAGGCGCGCAGCCCAGTTGTTCGTACGTACAATCCACCAAGCGCACATCGACGTGCACACGATGATCAGCAGGACCGCGCCGACCGTGACGACTACGGTCCAGCCAAAACTGCTGATTAGGTTCGTGCGCTCGATGCCTCTGATGTAGTTCTCCAGTCCCACGAAGGCCTTGCCGGTGGGCAGGGAGAATGCGTTGCGCGAGATGTAAGCCTTCTGCTTGAAGCTATTGATCAGCACCAGCACGATTGGATAGACCCATGCCAGTGAGACGATGGAAAGGAAAACCGTCCAGAATACAGGATGCTTGACCTTGTCGCTCATGCTTGGACCTCCTTGCTGGTGGTGAGCTTGTTCTGGATGAGGGCAATCACGGCCACGATGATGAAGAACACCACGGCCTTGGCCTGGCCCACGCCCTCGAAGCCGGCGCGTCCGTAGAACGTGCGGTAGATGTTCAGAGCCAAGAGCTCGGAGCTATTCGACGGGGCGCCATTGGTCAGGGCGAGGTTCTGGTCGAACATCTTGAAGCCGTTGGTCACCGTCAAGAATGTGCACACTGTGATTGACGGCATCATCAATGGAATCGTCACGTTGAACAGCGTCTGGCGGGAGTTCGCGCCGTCAACCGCGGCAGCCTCGATCACATCGCCGGGCAGGCCCTGCAGACCCGCGATGTAGATGATCATCATGTAACCGATTTGCTGCCAGCAGGTCAGCAGAACCATGCCCCAGAAGCCGTACATGCCCGAGAATGTGATCGAACGACCCCAGTGCGCCAGTACGCCGTTGAGCAGCAGTAGCCAGATATAGCCCAAGATGATGCCGCCGATTAGGTTCGGCATGAAGAACACCGAACGGAACAGCGTGGAGCCCTTGATGGCCTTGGTCAGCATGTACGCAATGGCGAACGCGACTACGTTGATCACCACGGTTGTCACAATCGTGAACAGGATCGTGTACACCAGCGCGTGCAGGAACTCCGGATCCGTGATTGTGTTTTGGTAGTTCGACACGCCCACGAACGTGGCGTCAGTGACCGTGCTGAACTTGCAGAACGACAGGTACACGCCCATGGCGAACGGCACCAGGAAACCAATGACGAAAGCCGCGAACGTGGGTAGCGCAAACAGCGCCCACCACCTGCGAATTGCCTTGCCGGACATCGTAATCATTTCATGCCCACTTTCTCCTCCTTGGGTACACCCGGGGAACATCCCTCGAGTGATTCAACGACACTCAGTTCGACCGTGACCGCAACGTCGGGTTCGAACCGGTTCGAGAATACCCTACTTCACAGATAAATAAAAGTCAAACGTTGTCATGATTTTCATGCAACGTCAATTCATTTATCAAATGTGAACAGTATTCAAGAAGTTGCCAAAGCGGCAAAGGTGTCGGTTTCCACGGTGTCCAGATCACATTCGCCCGACCTGAGCTCGTATCTGAGGCGACACGGTCCAGGGTGTTGCGCATCGCCGACGAGATGAGTTTCTCCATCTCCCGTTCGGCCACTGCGCTCAAGTCCGGCAAAGCATTGCGTGTCGCCTTGCTGATGAGCGACCATATCCGACTATGGTTCAGCGCTTCCGTCATCGAAGGGTTGAACCAGGTTTTGCACGCAGACGGCTATGATTTATCGATCTTCCAGATCTCCAGTATCGAGGAACGCCGTGAGTTCTTTGATATGCTGCCGGTTCGTCGCAATGCCGACGCGGTGATCGTTGCTTCCATCGATGTCGATGCGCAGGAAAGCGCACAGCTGGCCAGCACCGGCGTACCAATTATCGGCATCAACTGTGTGAATCCAAGAGAATACGGTTTCACTGCGGCCGTGGGGATAGACGATGATCAAGGTTCGCGTCTGGTTGCGCGCCATCTTATCGGGCTGGGGCATCGCAACATTGTCTACGTACGTACGTCGCGTGAGGTTTCCTTGCGCTTCAGTGTGCAGCAACGTTATGACTCCTTCGTCAAGGCCTGTCTGGAACAGGGTGCCACGCCAACTACGTTGGTTGCGCAGGAAAGTGAGGACCGCATTAGCACGATTGTCTCCGAGTTGCTGAGCTTGCCGCAAATGCCAACCGCCATCGCTTGTCAGGAGGACGGCATCGCGATTCCACTGATTTATCAGCTTGTGCGTTGTGGCTACCGTATTCCGTCTGATATTTCCGTCATCGGCTATGACGACAGCTTCTATGCGCACGATATCGGCTTGACCACGATTCGCCAGGATCCGATTGGCATGGCACGCGAGGCGGCTTGTAAGACTCTTGACTTGATCAATCGCAAGACCACGGGTATGCCGTTTCAGACGTTCCCGGCGCAACTGATCGTTCGCTCCAGCACTTCGCGAGTGTCCTTGGATAAGGGCTAATCGCTTACCGATACATAGAAAACCGCTCCGGTTGGTTCCGGAGCGGTTTCCTATAAGGAGAAAATCAGACAGTGAAGTCAATTGCGGTCACTTGTGGGCGTTGGCATATTCCTTGGCCCAGCCATCCACGAACGCGGACTTGACGCCATCCCAATTGCCGGTGCCTTGGGCATACTCGAGCAAAGCGGAGCCGAGGTCGTTCTTCCATTGTTCGGACGGCATCATGGTGAAGTTCCAAGACACTGCGGTGGTACCGGACTTTTGGTCGTCCATGGCGGCAGTGACCAGCGGGTTGTCGGATTTGACGCTGGAGAAGGTCTTGAACGGGGTGGTGAAGCCCATCTTCTGAGACAGCGCTTCTTTGCCATTATCGGAGGTGATGACCCACTTCAGGAAGTCGGCGGTCGCTTTCTGATCGGCCTTGGATGCTTTCGAATTAATGCACCAGTAATTCTCGGAACCGGTTGCCAGACCTTGGTTCTCCTCGCCCTTGGCGCCGATGTAGATTGGCATCATACCAACGGAATCGACCTCCATGCCGGCTTTCTGCAAATCGGACCATGCCCAAGTGCCGTTTTGATAGAAAGCGGCCTCGCCGAGTGCGAATTCGGAATTGGCGTCGTCACCAGTCTTGGAGCTTAGTTGGGACGGCTCGGTGGTGGAATCGGTGATGTACAGGTCAAAGATGTTCTTGTACTCCGGCAGATAGGTTCCCTTGATAGTGGCCGGCTGTTCAGTGATGTTGTCATCTTTGAACTCATAGTAAAGAGGCAGGTTGGCTAGATGGGTCTTGAAACGCCAATCGGAGCTGGAGTCGAAACCAGCAGAGGTGAAGGCGCCCTTAATGCCGAGTTCATCCTTCTTGGACTGCATGTCGTCAGCAACGGCCTTCAGCTTACTAAAGGAGTTGATGTCTTTGATGGACTTGGCCTTGGCGCCGGAAGTGCTGAAGTATTTGTTAAGGATGTCTTTGTTGTAGATTAGGCCATAAGTCTCCATGACGTACGGTACGCCAACGACCTTGTCGCCATCCTTGAGGGCAACATCTTGGTTCTGCAGTTGCTTGTATACCTCTGTGCCGGACATGTCAGCAGTGTAGTTCTTCCAGTTGGCGTAACCGACCGGACCGTTGACTTGGAACAGGGTCGGTGCCTCGGACTTAGCCATCTCGCTCTTGAGCTGCTGCTCATAGGTATTGGAGGCCGCGGTCTGAACGTTGACCTCGACACCGGTTTCCTTAGTGTACTCCGCAGCCAAATCGGTCCACTCGTCGGCGGCTTCTGGTTTGAAATTGAGGTAGTATACCTTGCCCTTGCTTGAATCAGAGCTCGATGAGCTGCCACAAGCGGCAAATGTCGTGACAGACATGGCGGTGACCGCAATGAGGGCTAGTGCGGACTTCAATTTACGATTCATCTTCGAACCTTTTTTTCTGCATCGGGTCCAACGTCCCCGTTGGATATGTGCACTGAGATAGTGCTGCTTTCTGCCGATGCCCCTATTATGCATCACTTTCATCTTTTTTGCAAACGATGGCAGTATTTTGTTGATTTATCACGTTGCAATACCGGGCAATCCGCTATTTGCCGCCATTTTTAGGCATAAAATTAGGCGACACACTATGCAAGCGTTTGCTAAAAAAGTTGTACATCAAACGATTGACTGTAGCAAAAAGCCGCATCCCCTGAGAGACAAGGGATGCGGCTTGAGGTGAGCTACTTATGGATGACGTCAGCGCGGCCAACGTTCCTCGGCGCTAGGTAGTTGCGGAAATGGAGCGTGTGGCCCCTTCTGGTACCAGTAGGCAACTGATGCCACATCATCCTGACGTTCGAAGAATCCGCGGTGACCAACACCGATTTGCTGAACGGTCACCTTCAGGTTGGAACGGAAACGAATCGGATCGGGGATGTGCCAACGGTAGAAGCCACGCATCGGGGGGCAATCATCATTGTGATAATCGTTGTGAATCAGCTCGTCGTGTGAAGAGTAATACGGGTATCCGAGATACGGTGTGCAGTAGTTTTGCTCCACGGTCTTGCCATTGACCTGCTTGGCGAAGCTCCAAGAGCCTCCGAAATAGTCCTCGGTGCCGGTGCCGCAGATCGTGGGGTACTCTTCATCGTCATCGATGTAGAATTTGAATTCGCCTTCACCCCACCAGTAGCGCTCAAGCGTGGTCAGTGCCAGGTAGGTACCTACATAATGCCCTTCACCTTTCACGCCATCAAGCACCACATAGTCTCTCCCCTTTTCAGTAAGGCGCTGGCGCCGCCATTGTGCGTGGAAATAGGCAATGTCATCGTCGAACGGCTCGTCATTCACGGTGTAGTCAATCTGGTAGAAAAATGCGCTGATGGCGTTCTTGTGTTGGTTTTCGAGCGTGATGCGTGCGCGTGCGCCGAACGGCATCGAAAAGTACATGTTGAAACCGCGGTTCGGCACTACGGCGACAGGCATGGAATTTACTAGGCACGCACGGCCGAATCCGCAGCAAAAGAAGTCACCAAGCGGACACTCCACACTTGGTTCCTCCTCGTCATCCCAATAGAAGCGCAGCACAAGGTCCCGCAGTACAAAACAATCGGCATCGGTGGTCTTCTCGTCAACGGTTATCCAGATGTGTCGAATGCAGCCGGGGCCGGTGATATCAGCAAGAGTCGCCGTTGCACCGACGGGTATGTTACGTAGGCAAGGGCTGCCTTTGCGACTTGGGCCAAGCTCACTGGCCGCTATGCCGCCTTTGCCCGGTTCGCCGGTCGGGTTTTCCGCGTTGACTGCGCGGCTTGATTCGTGCCGTATCTTGGTCAAGGATTCTAGTGTCATGTTCGTTCCTTTCATGGCGTATGCTGCGTCTGTTTGCGCGATACATTCATATCTGTGCATATCAGCTTCGGTCACAGACGTTGTTTGTTTTTTGAATATGAGAAAGTCTCCATCGGCGAGCGAGAAAGCCGATGGAGACTGTGGTCATGCCGTTATGGACCAGGTGAAAATGGCGTTATGCGATTCACCGCGGCCCATAGGCGAATCACTTGTGGGTCGGTGGAAGCATGCCGAAGTTGTTTTCATAATCATTCCAGGCGCTGGTCCAATCGTCCAGATATGCCTTCTTCACGCCATTCCAGTCACCGGTGCCCTGAGCGTACTCGAGCAGTGCATTGGCCACGCCGTCAGCCCATGCCTGTCCCGGAATATAGGCGCCATGAATTGGAGTGAGGCCACCGGACTCAAGCTTGAGCGCGGACTTGGTCAGCGGGTTGTCAGGCTGGAAATCCTCGGAGTCAAAGGTGGTGAACGGAACAGCGAAGCCCATATCCTTGGAGAGAATCTTCTTGGCATCCTCGTCGGAGACCATCCACTTGATGAAATCCTCAGTGGCCTTCTTGTCCTTGTCGGAAGCGTTCTTGTTCACAGACCAGGAGATGTCATAGATGGAGTTCGCGGCGTACTTGCTCTCATTCGGGAAACCCATGTAGTACGGCAGCATGGCCAAGTCTTCATCGGCAACTTCGTTGCCTTTGATCTGGCTATAGGCCCATACACCATTCGGGTAGAAAGCGACCTTGCCGGCGGAGAACTCGGCGGTGGAGTCCTCATAATTCACCGAGCCAAGCATGGTGTTTTCGGTTGGGTTGTCCTTCATCTCGAGATCCCACAGATTCTTGTAGTTATCGAGATAGGTGCCCTTGAGTTCCTTCTCGAAGTCCACGCCCTCGTCAATGTACTCGTAGGCGACTGGCACCTGAGTCATATGCGAAGCATATCGGTAGTAGTTGGATGAGTCCAGACCCGGCGTGGAGAACGCGCCGTCGATGCCCAAATCATCCTTATGCTGTTGCATGCTGTCGGCGACCTTCTTCAAAGTGTTGTAGTCCTTGATGTCGTCGAAGGACTTGATGACGGCGTAGTCCTTTTTGGCATACTCGTTGATGAGCTTCTTGTTGACGATGATACCGAACCATTCGGCGGCATATGGCAGGCCGTACACGTTGTCGCCGTCCTTGTGGGCCATCTGCTTGCCCTGATCGTTGAGAAGCTTGTAAGCCTCAGTATCCTGCAAAGGTTCGAGGTAGTCCTTATATTTGGCATACTGATCGAAGCCGCCGATACCGAACATGGTCGGGGCGTTGTTCTTAGCGAGTTCGGACGACAGAGTGGACTCGTAGCTGCCGGAGGTGGCGCTCTGAATATCCACTTTCACGCCGGTTTGCTTGGTGTACATTTCGGCGAGTTCGTTCCACTGATTGACAACTTCCGGCTTGTTGTTCAGGAAATAGACCTGTCCTTTGTCGTCCGCGGTGTTGGAACCGCAGGCGCCGACGCCCGTCAACATGGCCAACGCGCCGACAGCGGCGATGCCTTTCGTGAGATTCTTCATGGGGTTTCCTTTCCTCCTTGCGACCTTCCTTCGTCGGAAATCACTTGTCAAGGTCATATGCGGGGCCTCTCTTGCCTGATGCAATCTGACCGTGGCCTGATTCTTGCAGACGGTCATCGTCTGTGTCGAACCGGTCCGAGATTGATTGTATCGAACCGGTTCGCTACTGTCAAAGTCGGAGGGTTTATGCGTGTTGGCGTATTTTTTGTTGCCGTATTGCGACATGTGTCGAGACTTTGCCGATACAAGTAGACGCTCTTTTTGGGAGCAATAGTGGCTTCGGACATGCCCAATAGTAGATGGCCATTATCCTCTGCGTGCGACTGCAGCAACATCGGGCGTGGTAGCGGAAGATGGAAGGAGGGTTGCGTCATGGGGACGATATGACTGAAAATGATGGGCAGGATCGCCTATTCGGGCCGAATCCGAGTGGGCTGGATGAATCGCCTCACGGCATGATGGTGCTGGTGATTGTCGGCATGATCGTCGGCCTGTTGTCCGGCATGTTCGGCATCGGCGGCGGTACGGTGATCGTGCCCGTACTGGTGTGGCTCGGACTGTCGCAACGCCATGCGGCGGCGACCTCCATGCTGGCGATCGTACCGACGTCGATTTCCGGTGTGATTTCCTATGCGCACAATGGCAACGTCGACTGGGTCGCGGCCGCGCTGCTGAGCAACGCGCAATCCTGCTACGCCCGTGCCGAACTGGAAATGACGGGACTTGCCGGCGTGCTTGACGATGTGATCATCTCCAGCGAGGAGAAGATCCGCAAGCCCGCGCGCGACTTGTACATGCTGGCGCTCGACCGCGAATTCGTGACCGCCAAGCATGCGCTGATGGTGGGCAATGACGAGCAGAACGATATTGTTGGCGCTCGCACCGCGGGCATTGACGGCGTGTATTTCCGCACGGAGATTTCGCCGGCAGATGATCCGGAAACGTCGAGCTATGCGGTGCGTTCGTTTACCGGCGCCGATTATGAGGGATTGCTGGATTACGTGCTGAACGCATAAGCCTGCGTGGTGCATGGGTTTTGACAACGTTTGCAGTATAATAAAAAACAGATTGAGAGGGCGTTGTTGCTCCAAATACCCTCGTACTTGCCATTTTTGATTCACGGTACTAGTGCAGGGGTATTTGCATATGCAGCCCGCTGCTGTCTGTTGTCGCCGTCTGCGCGAATCCCGTTCCGCGTCTGCATCACCCCGGAATCGCTCCCAAATCCGACTTGTGCAGACGGAGGACTTGAATTGTGTGAACGTAAGGAAGTCTTGGAATGGCGTTACTTTCCGAGCATCCAGTCGATTGCGTTGGCAACGGTCACGCCGTCGCTTTTGCCGAGTCCGAAACGATCTAGCGTCAGCACCATTCTTTTCGCAGACAAATCGCGTGCATTCAGCAGTGGTGACAGTTCGCGCTCGCGAGTGTGCTCGTCCAATATGCTGGCGCTCACCTGGATATACAGTTTCTCTTCCGTAAGATCTGCATGTTTCCGAGTCGCAACAAAATCAATTTCAGCTTTACCGATTTTCCCGACGCGAATCTGATATCCGCGAATCTTAAGCTCATTATGTACGGCATTTTCCAGAAGAAATCCGAAATCTTCTATGGAATATCCGAGCAGAATATTGCGAATTCCTAAATCTGCTGGATAATACTTAGCTAATCCTTGTAAATATGCGCCACCTTTAACGTTAATTCGTTGCGCATTGTAGAAAAGAAAAGCATTGAGAAGTCCACTAATATATCGTTCGATGGTCTCATTTGAAGCTGGTCGATGCGCGCTTCTCAATCGATTTTCTATCTTCGAAGTTGAGACTGGAGATCCTGCGGTATCTGCCAAATATCGTGCGACATCGTTGAAAACTAGTGGATTTCTTACTTGCAGAAATTGCGAAATATCTCGCACCAAAATAGTGTCGTAAATTCCGGAAAGCACGGTGTATGCCAGGTTTTGATCGGTGCCTTGATTCACGACCGGCGGCAATCCTCCATATCTTGTGTACCTTTCGAAAGCCGCGTTCTCGTCGGTCAGATCGGCGTACGCCATGAATTCCGCGAAGGAAAGCGGAAATACATTGATCTCCATGTATCTGCCGGAAAGCAGCGTTGCCAGCTGGCTGGAAAGCAGGTAGGCGTTCGATCCAGTGATGGTGATGTCCACGTCGGCATCCGTGTGGAGCGCGTTCACGGCTCGCTCCCACTTGTCCACCAGTTGCACCTCGTCGAGCAGCAGATAATAGTGGTCGTCTTGCTGCATACGGTCGGCGATCGCGTTGTGCAGGTCTTCGAAGGTGAATGACGAGTATTGGAACGATTCCAGGTTCATCATGATGATGTGGTCTTCGGCGATGCCCTGCTGCAGAAGATGCTGTCGGAAGAGTGTGAGTAGTGATGATTTTCCGCAGCGGCGCATGCCCGTGATGACTTTGATGAGGCTGTTGTCTTGCGCCGCGACGAGTTTGCTGAGGTACTGCGGCCTGGGTTTAAGTTTCATGATGTTCAACTTTTGCTAGTGTATCCGGAAAAGTATGTATTCTAATGCGACTTTCACTAGTATACCTTTAAAAGTGTGCTCTGAGATACGACTTTTACTAGTATGACCGGAAAAGTGTGTGCCATAATATGACTTTTGCCGGTATGGCTGGAAAAGTACGGCCGTACGGTTGTGGGCTGGGGGGGGGTAGGGTGAACTCGCGCAGGCTGCTCATGCGCGGGCATCGCATACCGAATCCGAAGCAATGTGCGCGTGCAAACGGGTGCATGTAACGTTGGGCAAATCTTGGCATGGGAGGGGGCTTTTTCTCTTCTTGCTTTCTCGCAATGTGCCGGGTTTGCGGTGCTGAAATGTGTGGGAATGTACTATCGCAATTATCGCAAGATGAAGAAAGTGCGATGGTAGGGGAGAGATGAAGAAATCGGATATTTCCAATATTTCGAATGCTGAAAGTGTTGAACGCGCTGAAGAAAGTGTGCGATCGAGTGTGCAGCCGAGCGGGAAATTCGGCGGGAAAGCGGATCGACTGTTTGGCGCGGATCCTGTGGGGCTCGACGAATCCGCGCGAGGCATTGTAGTGCTGGTGATCGTCGGCGTGGCAGTAGGACTGCTTTCAGGCATGTTCGGCATCGGCGGCGGCACCGTGATCGTGCCCGCGCTGGTATGGCTCGGCTTGACGCAACGCAATGCGGCGGCGACGTCAATGCTTGCGATCGTACCGACCTCGATTTCCGGCGTCATTTCTTACGCGACTTGCGGAAACGTGGACTGGCTCGCCGCGCTGCTGCTGTTTTGCGGCATGTTTGTGGGCGGGCAGATTGGCAGTTGGCTGCTTTCGCGCTTGCCGGAACTCGTATTGCGATGGATTTTCGTAGTGTTCCTCGTGTTTGTGGTGGTGAACCAGATAAGTTTTGTGCCGTCGCGCGACCAGCACATTGCGATGAGTGCGCTGACCGGAGTTTGCCTGGTGCTGCTGGGCGTGGTGATTGGCATCTTGGCGGGACTGCTGGGGATTGGCGGCGGGGCGCTCGCCGTGCCCGCACTGTCGATGCTGTTCAACGCTTCTGATCTGATTGCGCGAGGCACGTCGCTGCTGGCCATGTTCCCGAACTCGATCACCACGAGCGTGGCAAACCTGAAGCGCAAGCTGGTGCATGTGAAGGCCGCGCTGATTATTGGCTTGGTAGCTGCCGTTACCGCGCCATTCGGCACATGGATTGCGGGCGCGGTGTCGCCCCGCGTCGGCTCGATCATGTTCGCCATCTACCTGTGCGTGCTCCTGATCCGCAGCTTCTTCGTAGCTGTCAAGGCCACTCGTTCCGCCCGCGCCTCTGCCTGACCGTTTGCACTTCATGCGGGAAAAGCATGAGTCATAATTCAGCATTTAGGGGGTATTGGGGATGATGGTTGACGGAAAGAGGATTTGAGATAAGTGTTCACTTTGTGAAGACGAGAGTTCATATTGTGTTCGTCTAAAACGCCTCGGAAGTTGGTTTGCGGAACCTAGCGTGGGAATCGCAATACAGCACAGGCTGAAGAAAGAAGAACAAGATGAGCAATCGAAAGGCTCTCAAGGGAGCGATTGCAGCAATCGCTTCCGTTGCAACGCTCGGCGCACTCGCGGCACCGGCCAGTACACCACCCCGGCCGTGCTCGAATCGCACTCCACCGAGCGTGGCTGCTACGGTCCGCAAGGCAAGACCGACGGCAGCTCCAACGACGCGCTCAAGCGCTGCCTCGCCAGCCAGCTCAAGGAAAACGGCGGCATCGGTTCCATTTCCGAGCGGCTGCTCGATACCCGCGCTGACGTGACCATCGGCGGTGGTTCCAAGTACTTCCGCCAGACCGTGCAGGGCGGCGAATGCGCTGGCAAGACCGTGTGGGAGCAGGTCAAGGAAATGGGCTACCAGACCGTCGAGAACGATCCGGCCGCAATCGCGATGATCGTCAAGACCGCCAAGATCAGCCGCTGAAAATCTGAAGAGATCTGAAGATCGCAAATAAGATCCGGATCGCACGCATTGCAGTGTGGTCCGGATCTTTTGCTTCATCGCACGATTCAGGTTTGGTGACTTCACGATTTGTGGTCTGACCTCACGATTTCATTTTTTAAGCCTTTTTCCGAATCGTGAGGTCGCCAAATCGAAATCGTGAGGTCAATGCAGACAGGGCGGGCCGCAAATCCAAAATGAGATGGGTCATTCAACGCAACAAGCGTTGTGAGACAATATCCTTCGAGATGTCTATCTCGCAAACCGGGAGATTATCTCTCGACATCCAAAGTATTATCAACAAAGTATTACCAGCAAAGGAGCATTCGTGCGTATTTACAATCTGACGGATAATGACGATGCCGCAATTGTCGCGCAGCAGGGCATTTTCCAGGTCATGGAGTGGAAGCGCGATTTTTCCGTGACGTACGGCAGCGCCATGGACGCCTACTATGCGTCCGAAATGAACGTGCGCCGCCGTCAACTGGTCTGCAATCTCAATGGCAAGACCGGCGCGGTTGTGCAGGCGGGCGCCATGCAGTGGACCGTCGGCCATGTCGAAGTGACGACCGGTGTGAAGGGCGTTGGCGATTTCATCGGCAAGCTGGCGCGTGGCGCGGTCACCAACGAGTCCGCGGTCAAGCCGGAATACGTGGGCAATGGCGTGGTTGTGCTCGAACCGACCTACCGTCATGTGCTGCTGCTCGATCCGAGCCAGATGGGCGGCGCCATCACCGTGAACGACGGCCTGTTCTACGCTTGCGAAACCACGATTCAGCAGCATGCGGTTATGGTTTCGCGTCCGAGCGCGATGGTGGCCGGCGGCGAGGGCCTGTTCAACCTGTCGCTGATGGGCCAGGGAACGGTTGCGTTGGAGTCGCCGGTGCCCGCTTCCGAAATCGTGACCGTCGATTTGGAGAACGACGAGCTGAAGGTGGACGGCAATTTCGCGATCGCGTGGACGAACGGCCTGCAGTTCACGGTCGAGCGTTCCACGAAGACGCTGATCGGTTCGGCTGCGAGCGGCGAGGGCTTGGTCAACGTGTATCGCGGTACGGGTCGTGTGCTTCTCGCGCCGGTCGCCGCCAATCTGGCTAATCCGAACGCGGGTTCCGGTGCGGCCTGATTTGGCCGGTTGATTGCAGTTAATGGCGATTCGTCAACGAAAGGCAGTTGAAACGTTGACGGATTGCGTTCGCGCCCTGCCGATGGTGAGATGGCAGGTTTTGTTGAGATTGCGATTTGATTGATGTTCGATGGTGATCGCGCCTTGAAATCGTGTCTTGAGATTGTGTCTGATAAAAAGTTGAGCGAAGGGAGCTCAACTTTTTTGTAGATTTGGGAATAATCGCTTGCGATTCAAAGTTGAGTGGTGTAGGCTCAAGTTTTGGAAAGTCCGGGAGGCGGCAAACCGAAACTCGGGCGAAAGAACGAATAGAACAGAAAACGCATAGCGAACCTATCTACAAAGGAGACAAGTTATGGGACGCGCAGTTGGCATCGATCTGGGTACTACTAATTCCTGCATCGCAACTCTTGAAGGTGGCCAGCCCACCGTTATCGTGAACGCTGAAGGCGCTCGCACCACGCCGTCCGTCGTGGCATTCAGCAAGTCCGGCGAGATCCTCGTCGGCGAAGTCGCCAAGCGTCAGGCCGTGACCAACGTCGACCGCACCATCAGCTCCGTCAAGCGCCACATGGGCACCGACTGGACCGTTGAAATCGACGGCAAGAAGTGGACTCCGCAGGAGATCTCCGCACAGGTGCTGATGAAGCTGAAGCGCGACGCCGAAGCCTACCTCGGCGAACCGGTCACCGACGCCGTGATCACCTGCCCGGCATACTTCAACGACGCTCAGCGTCAGGCCACCAAGGACGCCGGCACCATCGCAGGCCTGAACGTGCTGCGTATCATCAACGAGCCGACCGCAGCCGCACTGGCCTACGGCCTCGAAAAGGGCAAGGAAGACGAAACCATCCTGGTCTTCGACCTCGGTGGCGGCACCTTCGATGTGTCCCTGCTGGAGATCGGCAAGGACGACGACGGCTTCTCCACCATTCAGGTGCAGGCCACCAACGGCGACAACCACCTGGGCGGCGACGATTGGGATCAGAAGATCATCGACTGGCTCGTCGGCGAAGTCAAGAACAAGTACGGCATCGACCTGAGCAAGGACAAGATCGCCCTGCAGCGCCTGAAGGAAGCCGCAGAGCAGGCCAAGAAGGAGCTGAGCTCCTCTTCGAGCACCTCCATCTCCATGCAGTATCTGGCCATGACCCCTGACGGCACTCCGGTGCACCTGGACGAAACCCTGACCCGTGCCCACTTCGAGAGCATGACCTCCGACCTGCTGGGCCGCTGCCGCACCCCGTTCAACAACGTGCTGCACGACGCTGGCATCGGTGTTTCCGACATCGACCATGTGGTGCTCGTCGGCGGTTCCACTCGTATGCCGGCCGTCAAGGAGCTCGTCAAGGAGCTTACCGGCGGTAAGGAAGCCAACCAGTCCGTGAACCCGGATGAAGTCGTGGCCGTCGGCGCAGCCGTGCAGTCCGGCGTCATCAAGGGCGACCGCAAGGACGTGCTGCTCATCGACGTGACCCCGCTGTCCCTCGGCATCGAGACCAAGGGTGGCATCATGACCAAGCTCATCGACCGCAACACCGCCATTCCGACCAAGCGTTCCGAGGTCTTCTCCACCGCTGAAGACAACCAGCCGTCCGTGCTCATCCAGGTCTATCAGGGCGAGCGTGAGTTCGCTCGCGACAACAAGCCGCTGGGCACCTTCGAGCTGACCGGCATCGCTCCGGCTCCGCGTGGCGTTCCGCAGATCGAGGTCACCTTCGATATCGACGCCAACGGCATCGTGCACGTGTCCGCCAAGGACAAGGGCACCGGCAAGGAACAGTCCATGACCATCACCGGCGGTTCCGGCCTGGGCAAGGACGAAATCGACCGCATGGTCAAGGAAGCCGAAGCTCACGAAGCCGAAGACAAGAAGCGCAAGGAAGACGCCGAAACCCGCAACCAGGCCGAATCCTTCGCCTATCAGACCGAGAAGCTCGTCAACGACAATAAAGACAAGCTCTCCGACGATGTGGCCAAGGAAGTCACCGATAAGGTCAACGAGCTCAAGGAAGCCCTGAAGGGTGAGGACATTGAGAAGATCAAGTCCGCCCAGAGCGAGCTGATGACCTCCGCCCAGAAGATCGGCCAGGCCCTCTACGCACAGCAGGGTGCCACCGATGCCGCAGGCGCCGCAGGTGCCGCCGGTTCCGCTCCCGCTGACGACGACGTGGTTGACGCCGAAGTCGTGGACGATGACGACAAGGACAACAAGTAATCATGTCCGACTTCAACAAGGACGAATATCTGAACGACCTGCCCGACATGGACAACCTGTCCGGGCAGGCCGGCCCTGCAGCCGGTGCATCGCAGGATAATGGCGATTCTGCAGCAAGTGCAACTTCCGATTCTGCAGATTCTGCAGCAACTGCAGCGAACGCAGCATCTTCCGAATCGCAAGAAAACGGCGATGCTGCGGATGGTGCGACGCAAGATGGTGAAGATACGCTGACTCCGCTTGGCCAGGCCAAGAAGGAAGCGGCGGAATACTTGGAAGCCCTTCAGCGCGAACGTGCGGAATTCATCAACTTCCGCAATCGTTCGCAGAAGGAGCAGGAACGCTTCCGTCAGCACGGCATCATCGACGTGCTGACCGCACTGCTGCCGGCACTTGATGACATCGATCGCATTCGCGAACACAGCGAAATGGACGAATCCTTCAAAGCCGTTTCCGCCAAAATCGACAAGGCGTTCGAAAAGTTCGGCGTCGAGAAGTTCGGCGAAAAAGGCGAGGATTTCGACCCGACCAAGCATGACGCGATCCTGCACAAGCCGGATCCGCAGGCCGAGAAGGAAACCGTCGACACCGTGGTGGAAGCCGGCTACCGTATCGGCGACCGCGTGATTCGCGCGGCTCGCGTGGTCGTGGCGTCCCCGCAGAGCTAGCGCAGTGACAGCGATTTCAACAACAACAGGCATTTGACATCAGCAACCTCGTGAAAGGAGGCACATCATGGCTGAGAATGAATGGCTGAGCAAGGATTTCTACAAGGTCCTCGGTGTCTCCAAAGACGCCACGGACGATGAGATTACCAAAGCGTACCGCAAGCTGGCGCGCAAGTACCATCCTGATCTGAACAAGACCAAGGAAGCGGAGGAAAAGTTCAAAGACATTTCCGAAGCGTACGACGTGCTCAGCAACAAAGACAACCGCCAGAAGTACGACGCCATCCGTCAGTTCGGCATGGGCGGCGCGCGCTTCGCCGGCGGCTCCGGTGCGGGCGGATTCGACGCGGGGGCATTCTCCGACATTTTCGGCTCGATGTTCGGCGGTGGCGCTGGCGCTGGCGCTGGAGCGTATGGCACGGGCGGCAATGGCTCGCGCATCCGCTTCCAGACCGGTGGCGGCAATCCGAATATCAACGATATTTTCTCGATGTTCGGTGGCGGCGCTGGTGGCCCTGCCGGGGCTGGCAACCCCTACGGGGGCAGCTACGAGCAGGCTGCGCAGCCGGAAGATGGCGAAGACCGCAATTCCAAGATCAATCTGACTTTCCGCCAGTCGGTCAAGGGGGCAACGGTTTCACTGTCTGCCGACGGAAAAAAGTTCAAGACGCATGTTCCGGCGGGCGTGCGTGACGGGCAGAAAATCCGTATTCCAGGCAAGGGCAAGCCGGGTCGTAACGGCGGAAAAAACGGCGATCTGTACCTGCAGATCAACGTTGCCGAAGATCCGAAATTCAGCCTGCGCAAGCGTGACATCATCATGGATCTGCCAATCACCGTCGGTCAGGCTGTGGCGGGCGCGAAAGTGACCGCACAGGATATCGACGGCAACGAAGTCACCTTCAAAGTGCCGGCAGGCTCGTCCAGCGGCACCGAAGTGCGCATCTCCGGCAGGGGCGTGGCCAACAGGCAGGGCGACGGCGATCTGATCGGGCGTGTGCAAATCCGCATTCCCGACAAGCCGAGCCTGAAAGTCAAGCATGCGGCAAAGGAATTCGACAAGGAGTGCGGCGATTTCGCTGACGAACTTGCCAAGGAGCGCTGATTGCCATGGCACGCGCATCCCGGACCTCCCAAGCCCGTGCGGCGCGGCAGGCCAAAATGCTGTACGACATGTGCGCAATGGCGATCGTGGCCGGCAGGGCCGATCTGGACGGGGCGGATGAAGTTGGTTTCGACATCGAACTGCCGATGTTCACGGTCGGTCGCGCCGGCGAACTCGCCAACGTGCATCCGCAGACGCTCCGCCAATACGATCGTTTGGGGCTGGTGGTGCCGCAACGCACGGACGGTGGCGCTCGCCGGTATTCGCTGCGAGACATCTCGCGCCTTGCGAAAGCGCAGCAGCTGAGTCAGGAAGAAGGCATCAACCTGGCTGGCATCGCGCGGATCCTTTCCTTGGAAGAGGAGAACCGCGAGCTGCGCCGGCAAGTCGAGCGATTGCGCCGGCCGGCCGGTTCCAGCGTGTTCGCGGCCGATGCGGACGGTGACATTGTGGAAATCGAACGTTCCCGCCGCGCTCGCATGTGGCGTCGGCAGATTCAGGTCGACGCCCGTCAGCTGCCGTCGCGCGAGTCCGTGGAGGCCGCGCGTGTCGCGGCTGATGCGTACGACACGCGCGGTGGGGGTGTCGCAGGCGAAAACGAGGGGATTGAGAGGGGTAAACCCGTTTCTCAGCCGATTTCTAGGTCTATCGTGCTTTGGGGGATTGACTGATTTTCAGAAAACATTGAAAAAAAATTCAAAAACAGGCATATCTTGCAACAGATGTGCCTGTTTTTGTTATTTAGTTTTACTAAATGCATTGCTTCCTGCGACGATGTCGTCGTTGTGGGGAATAATGTTGAGCATCCGCGTTCTAACTGTCATTCTTCCGGTCGTCAAGGTGCTTCGGTGAAAGATGGTTCTCTTTGCCCATGAATAATCATGGAGGAGGGGGTAAGATATGCGGCGAGAACAGGAAAGGTTAGGAGCGTACAGTGCCAAGAGTTGCGTTCACAGCTAAGACCCGCAAGTATCTCGGGTCTCTGGATGCCGTGGAATCGGTCACCCAGTATCGTATTTGTTACTCCAAGGAGTTTCGCGATGATTGCATGCGCAGGTATGCCGAAGGTGGCTCGCCTGCCGCGATTTTCCGCGAGGCCGGGCTTGATCCGAAGATCATCGGATACAAGCGCGTGGAACGTTGCATCGCTCGCTGGAAGGCGGAAAATGCGGAAAAGGCCGCTGAAACCGCTGTGGAAAACAGTGAAAATCAGGGAGAGTGAATTTCAAATCTCCCGATACAAGTGAAATTTTCGAATTTCATGGATTGTAGCGATGGGGGTTGCCGATAATTCGTGAAAAAAATCGGATGATTTTGCGAATACGTAGGCGCGAAGTATTGCGTCGATATGGGAAGCGCTCGGATGGAGGACCGTCCGGGCGCTTTTCGTTTGCCTCGCTTGTATGCCTGTTTGTTGTCTGCCGTTTTGCCGCAACTCGCGAATGCTGCCGTCTTGCCGCTCTGCTGAAATGGCAGTGGAAGTCGCGATGGACGGCGCTGCCCGGAAATCCGGTGCTCCGCGTCCGACGGTCGTAGGGAAGGAACATCATGACCGAGACGAACCTGATGATCAAGGCCGTGTTTTGGGATATGGACGGCACGCTGATCGATTCCGAACCGTATTGGCATGAGGGTGAGATGAAAATCGCAGCCGCGCATGGCGGATATTGGGATGAGGAGCTCGCCTGGCAGGGTTCGGGCACGCCGGTTCCGGATGTGGCCCGTCGCATGGTGGAGCATGGTTGCCAGCTGTCGATTGAAGAGATCGGCCAGGGCATGATCGATTACGTCGCCCAAAAGGAATTCGAGCGCATTCCGTGGATCGAAGGCGTGGAAGACGTGCTTGTCGCGCTGCGTGACGCTGGCGTTCCTTCGATGCTGGTCACCACGTCGCCGCGTCATCTTGCGGAGAATCTGGTTGTCCAAGCGCCGGCTGGCGCGTTTGCGGGCTACGTGTGCGGCGATGATGATGTTGAGAAGAAGCCGTCTCCGGCCCCGTATTTGGAGGCGGGTCGTCGCTTGGGCATCGCTCCGGAAGATATGAAGTACTGCATTGCGATTGAGGATTCCATGTCGGGCCTGCGTTCGGCCGTCGCCTCCGGCGCGACGACGATCGGCCAGACCGGGTTCATGCAGATCGACAATTCCAACGGCCCGCAGTTCGCCTCGATCAAGGGCTACGAGGGCATTGACGCGGCCTCGCTCGACGCTTTCGTGCGTCAGCGCGTATCCCAGGCCTGATTTTTCGCCCCATCTCGCTTACGTATGGCAGATTTGTCTGGTGGCTAGGAAAAGAAAAAGCCCGCTGCGGTGGAATGAATGCAGCGGGCTTAGTGGAGCCGACGGTAGTCGAAACCGCGACCTCTTCGATGCGAACGAAGCGCTCTACCAACTGAGCTACGGCCCCAAGTCATGTCTAGCAACACGCTAAGCAAGACAACTCTCGCGATTCTAGTACGAAGTCTGTACGAATGCAATCTGCGAGATTCGCGTGTTGCGGAATATCCCTTGCAGGAAAAGCATGCGAAAACATACGAAAACGGTGCCTTCCGAAAAATCGAAAGACACCGCAATCGCAAGAAAAGGAGAAAACGTAAGATCAGGCTTCCGCGGTCGCGGTATCAGCCTTCTTTTTGCCGAACTTTGCTTTGAGCAAGCCGACGAAGGTAGGAATCAGCGACAGCACGAGAATCGCAATGATGACCAGTTCGAAATGCTTCTGCACGGCCGGAATGCCGCCGAAGAAGTAGCCGAGCAGCGTGAACAGGGTGGACCAGCACAGGCCGCCGAGCACGGAGAACGGGGTGAAACGGCTCCAACGCATGCCGGAAATGCCGGAAATGAACGGCATGAACGTGCGGATGAACGGGAAGAAACGGCCGAGGAACACGGCGAGCGGGCCCCACTTTTCGATCATGCCTTCGGTTTTGGCGAGGCGTTCGGGGGTCATAGCCTTGACTCTGCCGGATTCGATGATGCGACGGCCGAAGAAGTGGCCGATCCAGTAGTTGCACTGGTCGCCGATGATCGGAGCGCACCAGACCACGGGCAGCAGCGCGAACAGCGGTAGTGCGGAAACGCCGGTCTGGGCGTCGGGCGCGGCGAAGAAGCCGGCGGCGAACAGCAGGGAGTCGCCCGGCAGGAACGGGAAGAACACGACGCCGGTTTCGACGAACACAATCAGGAAGATGAAACCAAGCGTGGGGGCGACGCCCATGGAGATCCAGCTGGCGATCGCCGTGCGCGGATCCTTGAGCAGATTAATGAAGAAGTTGATAATTCCCATGAAATGCTCTCTGTGAGTACCTTACATCTAAACGTCCAAAATTAAGTGGTTCAGGCTGCCTTGTGTGGGTTGGCCTTGCGGAACCAATGTCAGCCTACCAGTGGCCCTCTAATGCGGCGCCTAGTAATGCCCGACGGTTGGCAAATCTGCACAAACGGACGCAAAGTGCCAACTGCGGTGGGTGATTTTGGTTTGGTGGTGTTTGGTGTTTGGTGTTTGGCTTTAGAGTGTGCGATATATCCGGTATATCGCATATCGCTCATTGTGATTTGGCGTTGTGACCTCACGATTTTGTTTTTTTTTTGGGGGGGGGGTGACCTCATGATTTTGATTTGGTGACCTCACGATTTGAAAAAAGGCGGCGAAAAACGGAATCGTGAGGTCAACAAATCAAATAGTGGGGCCGCTGAACACGAATCGCGCATGTTGACGGTACGAAAGTGTGTTTCGATGGCGCGGAAGATAGCGTGGAAACAGCAGTAAGGCAATGCGAGAGCGGTTGGGGCAATGCAAGACTAGGCGAATACGGCAAATACAAGGGAGTGTGAATCGTGGCGGAAAATCTTGCGCAATCGGTTGATGGGAATCTGAATCGGCAATCGCGGGCGCTGTTCGAAGCGTTGCGTGCGGCGACCGGAAAATTCTCCATGTTCGGTCATCAAAACGAAACCAGCAAGGTGATTACCCCCGATGCGGATTCCGACGTGCATGCCGTGACCGGCGCATATCCGGCGGTCTGGGGCAATGATTCGGGCGCTGCTGGCACGGGCGCATATGGCATTCCGCTGCCGGAATCGCCGTATGCGCGCGATTTCAACGCTTTCGCGCGCAACAGCTTCATACGCATGGCCGATTCGCTGCCACGTATGTACACGAGGTAAGTACGTGTGCGCGGTGTAAGCATGCGTTTGCGGGCGGATTCTTCCAGTCGGTGGAGGAATCTGCCCGCTTTTAGTCTTGTAGGCGGGCGGATTCTTCCAGTCACTGGAAGAATCAGGACGTTTTTAAGCCTGTTGGCGTCCGAATTGTTCCAATGTCTGGATGTTTTGGGACGTTACTGGGGCTGTAAGCGGGGTGATTGTTCCAGTGGGTGGGGGAATCACCCCGCTGAGGGTCTGTTTTGTGTCCGGATTGTTCCAGCGATTGGGGGTTTAGGACGCGGGGAGGGCTGTTTTCCTTTGCGTTGGATAGGCTGAAGGCATGGAACGCATGAATGAGACGTTGGACTTGAAACTGAATGAGTTGAGTGCGAATACGGCAGCAGTAACGGGAACTGCGGGAATGGTGAATACGGCGGAGATGGCAGAATCGCCGACAGCGGCGGAACAGTCTGGAACAGAACAGTCTGGTACGGGACTTGACGCCCTCGTGTGCGGAACCGACGTTCCGCAAGGCACGGTGGTGATGGCTGCCACGCCGATCGGCAACACGGCCGACGCCTCCGCACGCCTCATTGCGCTCCTGGAACGCGCCGACATCGTGGCCGCCGAAGACACCCGCCGTCTCTACGCGCTCGCCAACCGTCTCGGCGTGCACGTGAACGGCCGCGTGGTGGCCTACCACGATCACAACGAGCGAGACAAGTCCGACGGTCTGCTCGATCAGGTGGAAACCGGCGCTACCGTGCTGGTCGTGTCCGACGCGGGCATGCCGACCATCAACGATCCGGGCCTCGCGATCGTGCGTCGCGCCATCGAACGTGGTCTGCCCGTCACCTGCGCTCCCGGCCCGTCCGCAGTGCTGGACGCGCTGTGCCTTTCAGGACTGCCCACCGACCGCTTCTGCTATGAAGGATTCCTGCCGCGCAAGCATTCCGAACGCGTGCAATACCTGCGTACCCTGCGTTCTGAACGCCGCACCATCGTGTTTTACGAAACCCTGCATCGCATCGACGATTCCATGGCCGACCTGCTTGACGTGTTCGGTCCGAACCGCAAGATGGCGCTTTGCCGTGAACTTACCAAGGATTTTGAGCAGATCCGTCGCGGAACCATCGCGCAGATTCGCCAGAGCGTGATCGACGAGCCGCCGCGCGGCGAAATGGTGTTGGTCGTTGCCGGCGCTTCCGAAGAGGAGGCTGACGCTGCTGCCCCCGCATCGTTGAGCGTCGAAGACTTGGCGGTGCTGTCGATCGACCGTGCGCAGGAAGACAATCTGCGCATCAAAGACGCGATTTCGCAGGTCGTTGCCGAGCATCCCCTTGCGGACGGCTCGCTGGCTAATCGCAAGCAGGTCTACAATGCGGTTCTTGCGATGAAGCAGTAAGTCCACATTATTTACCGTCCGGCGATTGCCTATCGTGCGATTGCCCGTCGCGCAAGTGTTAGCTGCAAGCTTGCGATCCGCACGATTCCAACGATTCCAGCAGTATTTGCAGGGCGCGGGCCACGTCCGGCCCGCCGACTTGCGCAAGATAGTCCAACATCGCCGGTGTTGCGGAAGGATTGGCGACCAGCCATTTGCGCAGTTGCGGCGCGTATTCCGCGATATGCCATAGCACGTCCTGCGGTGTGTCCGGACTGCACGCCACCAGCGGCGTCAATGGAATTGGGGGAGACGGCGGATCCACCAGCGGTTTCGGCCGCGGTTTGGGCTGGTATGGCGGCGGTTCGCGGCGCGTCCGCTGTGCACGGTGTGCGAGATTCCGCGCATCCCGATGCGTCGCGCGATGCGTCCGTGGCCTGCGTTTTTCTTGGATTCCGAGCAGTCTGCGGAATCCGTTTGCTCTGTCGGCACCTATCCTGTCGGCGTGCGTCGCGCGCCGCGCCTTATGCCTGCTATGCGCTGCGGCTCATATTCGTCGCTTCTTCCGTCGATCGCAAGAATGTAGTTGCGCGCCTGTGGCGCGTTGCGAATATGCTTCGTCTCCTGCATGATTTGCATGCAATCGTTGGAGCGGAAATGAAATTCTTGCATGAGCATGCAGATGATTTCGGAAACCAACGATTCGCTTTCGGGGGTGCAGTTCAATGCGAGATCGCATGCGGTGCGAACAGGCGTGGTCACGATGATCGGACCGACTTTGATGGTGTGTTCGTTTGGTGCGAGACGGTTGAAAACGTTGATTTTACGGCCGTAACGTAGCGCTCGATAGTGGGCTTTCGCGATAATGTCGATGGATTCGGGGAAGGTGCCGCCTAGCCAAACCCATGCGGCGGTGCGTGAACATGCCACGGACCGGCTCGGCAGCAATGTCGCGATGATGCAGGACCGCCCGTACAACGTGTCCGAATCGTGGCATGAATAGGCGTTCGCGCTGTCGAGCTTGCACAGCGCGCCGGATGAGGCCAGCAGGTTCAGGCACATCGGGCCCGGAAGGTCATCGTTGCCCAGAAGGGGTGGTGGAGTGTCCATGACGGTACCGTAGCGGATTCGAATTCCGTTGCGCCACCAGCCCCCGAAAATCTGTGGATATGTGGAAAATGATTGTTACGTAATGCAACAATGTGGATAGATCGGCAGATATGCAAATTATGATGCAAACTATTTCAAACGATTGAAATCGATGATCGCACGTCCATCCTCCAATAAAAATCCAACTACCGAAATACATGGAAAATGCGGGATATGGCGCTTTGTATAATCGGGCACCATGAGTCATATTTTGGTGAATGTTGCTTGGCCGTATGCTAACGGCCCCCGTCATATCGGTCACGTCGCCGGATTCGGCGTGCCCTCCGACGTATACGCGCGCTACGAGCGCATGAAGGGCAATGACGTGCTGATGGTGTCTGGCACCGACGAGCACGGCACCCCGATCCTGGTGGAAGCCGACAAGGAAGGCGTCAGCGCACAGGAGCTCGCCAACCGTTACAACCGTGTGATCGCCAAGGATCTGTGCGATCTCGGCCTGAGCTACGACCTGTTCACCCGCACCACCACCGGCAATCACGAGCAGGTGGTGCAGGAACTGTTCAAGCAGTGCCTCGCCAACGCCTACATTTATAAGGGCACCCAGAAGGTCGCCATCTCGCCGTCCACCGGCCGCACCCTGCCTGACCGTTACATCGAAGGCACCTGCCCGATCTGCGGTGCCGACGGTGCCCGCGGCGACCAGTGCGACGCCTGCGGCAACGAACTCGACCCGGACGAGCTCATCAATCCCGTTTCCAAAATCAACGGCGAAACCCCGCGCTTTGAGGAAACCGAACACTTCTTCCTCGACCTGCCGGCGCTCGCCGAAGCCAATCTCGCATGGCTGAAGACCCGCGAAGGCTGGCGTACCAACGTCATCAACTTCTCCATCGGCCTGTTCAAGGAAGTCAAGCCGCGTGCCATCACGCGTGACATCGACTGGGGCATTCCCGTTCCGGTTGCCGGCTGGATCGACAATCCGAACAAGAAGCTGTACGTGTGGTTCGACGCGGTGATCGGCTACTTGTCGGCATCCATCGAATGGGCTCGCCGCAAGGGCGATCCGGAAGCATGGCGCGCATGGTGGAATGATCCGGAAACCCCGGGCTACTACTTCATGGGCAAAGACAACATCACGTTCCACTCCCAGATCTGGCCGTCCGAAATGCTCGGCTACAACGGTCAGGGCTCCAAGGGCGGCGAAACCGGCAAGCTCGGTCCGCTGAACATGCCGGAGCAGGTCGTGGCTTCCGAATTCATGACCATGGAAGGCAAGAAGTTCTCGTCTTCGCGTGGCATCGTCATTTATGTGAAGGACATTCTCGCCCGCTACCCTGTGGATGCCGTGCGCTACTACATTTCCGTGGCCGGTCCGGAAAGCTCCGATTCCGACTTCACATGGGCTGAGTTCGTGCGCCACAACAACGAGGAGCTTGCCGCTTCCTGGGGCAACCTCGTCAACCGTGTGGCCAATCTGATGAACAAGAACTTCGGTGAGATTCCGGCGCTCGATGAGAGCGAAATGACCGATGAGGATCGCGCTCTGCTGAGCGAAACCAAGGCCGCGTTCGACACGGTCGGTTCGCTGATCGAGAACCATCGCCAGAAGAACGCGCTGAGCGAAGCCATGCGCGTGGTCGGCGACATCAACAAGTACATTTCCGCCACCGAACCGTGGAAGATCAAGGACAATCTGGCTCGCCTCGGCACCGTGCTGCACGTTGCCGCCCAGGCCGTGTCCGACGCGAACCACCTGCTGGCCCCGTTCCTGCCGCATTCCGCGCAGAAGGTGTGGGAGGCTCTCGGCGGCACAGGCACGTTCTCGCCGTTGCCGCGCTTGGAAGAGGTCGAGGATCTCGACAAGCCGGGCTTCATGTATCCGATCATCACCGGCGACTACAAGCTGGGCGAAACCGTGCATCCGTGGGCTTCCGAGCCGATCGTGGCCGGCACTGCAGTGCCGAAGCCGCATCCGATTTTCGCGAAGATTCCGCCGGAGGCCGTCGAAGAGGAGCTCGCTCGCTTCGATTCGGAGCTGAAGGCTCGTCGTGAGGCCGAGGCGGCCCGTCTTGCCGCCGAAAAGGCCAAGCTGGAAGGCTGATTCGCTGATTCACCTGGGGATTCGGCTTGATTTGGCCTGATTTGCCGCTAAGGTGAGTTGTTCTGATTGCCGGTGCAAGGAATTACGAAGTTCTTGCACCGGCTTTTTATATCTGATTTTGCAAATCCGACTTGTAAATCTAATGTGCAATATTCGACTTTCTATATACGATTTTACAAATCTATAGTGCAATCCGGATTGAATCGATTTCAAAATCCGTAACAATCGCTATTTCTCTTTGCCATTCCTCTCGTTACAATGGGGAAGTTGAGGGAAATGCGATGCTGCAGGGAGGCTCTTATGTTGGACGTCAAGCGAGTGCTGAAAGCCGCGCCTACGAAAATGCGTTCCCAAGAGCCGCTGCAGCAGTTGTGGACGCCCTGGGGCGAACAGATCGCCGGCGAATGGTTGTCTTCCAACGACGCCCACAAGGCGTTCTGCCCTGCAAAAGACGGCGAACGCAAACTGGAAAACGGCCGCACGCCAATCCTGAACGAGCATCCGCGCCCAACCATGGTGCGCGGCAATCACACCATGCTCAACGGATTCTGGGATTACGCGATCGTATCCATTCCCGAAAGCGGCAACGGCTCGAAATGGCGCAAATCCGCGGCTGTGCTCACCCGTGACGAAGCGGTGCAGGCAGTGAAGGAAGCGGCCATCCCCGAAACGTTCGACGGCAAGATTTTGGTGCCGTTCTCCCCGGAATCCGCGCTTTCCGGCGTGCATCAGACGATTTACCCAGACAATATGATCTGGTATCGCACGGTGGTGCATCCCGTGACGCTTGGGGGAGGGGAAGCGGTTCGGCAGATCGGCGATGCGAACCGCTTGATGCTGCATTTCGAAGCGGTCGATTACGTGTGCGCCTGCTTTATCAACGGGCAGTTTGCAGGGGTGCATGTCGGGGGATATTTGCCGTTCGACGTCGATATTTCGGCATTCGTCGATCCCGATGATGCTTTCGAGATTGCGTTGTGCGTGTATGATCCAAACGATTCGGGCACGCAAATGCGCGGCAAGCAGAAAATCGAGCGCGAGGGGATTTGGTACACCGCGCAAAGCGGCATTTGGCAGAGCGTGTGGATGGAGATCGTGCCGGAAGCATACGTGCAGACGCTTACGCTGAAGGGCGCCGCCGACGGCAGATTGTTTATTCGCGCGGAAATCGGCGGAGACAAGCCGAATGCCAAACTGCATATCGTCGTAGCCGATCCCGCGGACGGCACGATCGTCGCGGACGAATTGCTGCCGGCTGGCATGCGCAAGGTGCGCACGGAAATCGCAACGCGGGCCGAACACTTGTGGTCGCCGAACGATCCGTATTTGTATGACGTGACGGCGACGCTGGAATTTGGTGCGGCGAAATCGCAGGGAAAGCAGGAAAAGCTGCAGCAAGAATCGCAGGAAATTCAAGAGAAACCCGCGAAATCGCAGGGAAAGCAAGATATTGTGCGCTCGTATTGCGCGTTCCGCACGGTTGAGATTAAGCCTGATTTGAAGGGTATCGCGCGCTTCCATCTCAATGGCAAGCCGGTGTTCCTCAAGGGTGTGCTCGACCAGGGCTATTGGCCGGACGGCCTGCTGACCGCGCCGAGTGATGAAGCGTTGGTGCATGACATAACCGCCATGAAGGAATCCGGCTTTACTATGCTGCGCAAGCATATCAAAATCGAGTCGGCGCGCTGGTACTACCATTGCGACCGCCTCGGCATGCTGGTATGGCAGGACGCGGTGTCGGGTGGCGGCGAATACAACGCGTGGGCCACCAACCGCAAGCCGACGCTCATGCGTGCCACATGGAACAAGTACCGCGATGACACGGCGAAGCATTTCGCGGCGCTCGGTGCCGACGATTCGACGTACCGCCGCGACTGGTCGCGCACTTGCGATGCCATGGTGCACATGCTTGCCGGCCACCCGTCGATCGTCACGTGGGTGCTGTTCAACGAAGGGTGGGGGCAGTTCGACGCGTGCGATGCGGCGGAACGCATTCATGCGCTTGACCCGACGCGCCCGATCGACGCCACGAGTGGCTGGTACGACCAGCGTTGCGGCGATGTTCACAGCGTGCACAACTACTTCCGTCCGCTGGAAATCTACCCGGATAAGGGGCCGTTGCGTGGGTATGTGGCCGAATATGAAAAGCGGCATAAGCGGCGTCGTCGTGCCGCGCATTACGCGGTGTTGCCGGTTGCGCAGCATGGCGTTCGTGCGTTCGTGATTTCGGAATTCGGAGGATTGGCGCAGTTGGTTGCCGATCATGCTGCGGTTTCGCGCGCGTACGGCTACGGTGAATACGATTCGATTGAGGATTGGCGCACTGCCGTCCGTTCCGTGCTTGATTCGGCGGAATCGTTGGAATCACGCGGATTGGCGGGCTACGTGTATACGCAGGTTTCCGACGTCGAAGAAGAGCTCAACGGCCTCATGACCTACGATCGCCGCCTCAACAAATTCGCGCAATGATTCGCCGAGATTGAGTGCGGTCATGGCGGTCATGGAAGCGTTCTGCTTCTTGCGTTTCGGCGGCGCGTTCGGTACGTTGGGAACGGCGGCTATTATGGCGCCATCACAGCGAGCCACGGCGGAACGGAGCGAGGAGATGTGCGTTGCGTTTGCATTGGCCGCATTAACCGAGGGGGGTCTTGTGACCATGAATCATGTTCCGGAAGCGCCGCAGTCCGCAAGCGGCGATTATGCGTGGTTGGGAGCCGAGCCGGGTTCCGTAGCCGATCAGCTGTATATGTCGGCGGCCGACGAATGGAATCAGGCAATCAATTCGCGTTTTGTGAATGAATTGCTGGATGATACACTTCCAGAATCGATTTTGAAGTCTTATTTAATTCAGGATTTCAAGTTCTTTAATCAGGGCATCATGGCACATGCGATTGAACTTGCGCCGCGTCAGGAAACCAAAGATATGCTGGCGAAACAATCGCAATGGTTTGCTGACAATGAAGCAACATATTTTACCGGATTCCTTAAGGAATACGGAATTACTGACGAAGAATACAATAATTCCGAGCAGACTCCGGCAAATCGTGAATATTGCGAATATCTGACCAAGCTGGTTCAGGGAACTTGGGAAGAACTCATTACTGCGCTGTGCTGCATGGAATGGATTTATCTTGCCTGGGCCAAGCGCACCATCGACGCTGGCGTCGTTCAGCAGATTCCGGCGCACAAGGGTTGGGTTGATTTGCATGAGGGCGATTATTTCCGCGCCTGGACGGGCCGCCTGATCGCGCTCGTCAACGAGTATGCGTCGGTGGATGGCTCGGAGGCCGACGTGTTCCGCACCATCGTGCATCTCGAGCGTCGCTTCTTTGAGGATTCCTATCCGCAGCGGTGAGCATGATATGAGGCAATGAGCGCCAATGCAAATTGGCGGTAACGCGGTAACGCAATAACGCAAGCAGGGGGGATCCGCAGAATACGCGGATCCCCCCTGTAATTGTTGGGGCAACCGGCATGCCCCAACGTGTCAGATCAGCTCGATATCCACATCCAAGTGGAGCGGCTTATCGGCTGGAATGTGGTACTGCGGGTGCACCGGGCTCATCCAGGAATCGTCGCCGCCGACGCCCATTTGCGCGGCGAGCACGCGCAGGAACATGTGCTTCGGAGCGGGCAGTTCGTCCTGATGCTGGGCTTCTTCCAACATGAATGCGCTGTACGGCTGCAGGCTGAGCGCGAACGCTGATTCGCCGTGACGGCTCACACGCATGCCATGACCGGCATCATCCGTGATCTCAGCCCAACGCACATCCTCATGGTTGCCGGTTTCCTGCGGCATGAGGTACGGCGCATGATCGTCGTAAGCGTTGGTGTTCCAAATGCCCAGCTTGGCATGCTTGCGGTCGGCGTAGGTTTCGTCGGGTCCGGGGCCGTAGAAGCGCAGGTTGGAGTATTCGACCGGCAGCGTCCATTCCAAACCGAAAGCCGGAATGGTCGGGGCTTCCTGAGTTTCACCCGGATAGTCGACGCTCAAGTGCAGCTTGCCGGTGGTGTCTGCCACATACGTGATGGTGACGTGCGTGCGCTGCGGAGTGGCGAGCTCGTACTCGTATACGGCTTTCAGCGTATCGTCATTGACCTGTTCGATGGTGTTGTTGACGCACTTGGCGTAACGGCCTGCGCCGACCCACTGCGCGCGGTCGTAACCGTGGCCTGCACCGCGATCGTTGTCGGTCAGCGCGCGGAACGTGGTGAGCGTGGGCCTGCGCAGCACGAATTCACGGCCGTCAAGCGTGTACGAAACAATGCCGCCCTGCGTACGCGACAGCAGAATCTCACGACCGGATCCCTGCACGCCAGCATTCCAACGGCCAACGGTCACGATGCCGTCAACAGGCTTCGCCTCGCTGGCAGCAACCGGCTTGGAGCCTGCAACCACGGTCTGGCCGAACGACAGCTCGTAGCCCTTCGGCGCCCACTCTTCCGCGGCGGCAAGGCGTTGGCTCACTTCGAGCGTGAGCTCGTTGGCTTGGCCTCGGTAGGCCTCCAACGGCCATTCAATATCGAAGTGCTTGGTTTCGCCAGCCGGCACATCAAAACGCTGTTCGGCCTGCCATACCGGCTCGCCATCCGCAAGCACGCGCGTAACGAACACATAGTCGGCGGTGGAAACGAACAGATTGTCATTCGCGATCTCAACGCCGGTTTCACCCGGCACAATGCGCACGTTGGCATACAGCTGCTTGACGTCTTGCGCCTTTGGCGACGGCGTGCGATCGGCGAACACAATACCGTCTCCGGCAAACTCGTAATCGCTCGGACGATCGCCGAAATCGCCGCCGTAGCAGAGACGTTCATCGCCATCGGGCAAGCGCACAAGAATCGCCTGATCGATGAAATCCCAAATAAATCCGCCCTGATACTGCGGGTAGCGTTCCAAAGCCGTGTATTCGTCCATATTTCCGACGGAATTGCCCATGGCGTGCATGTATTCGCAGGAAATATACGGCTTCTTCGGATCGGACTTGAGATATTCCTCGATTTCGTCGGCATGCGCGTACATGCGGCTTTCGATGTCGGTCACGTCGTCATACTTGCGATTGTGGGTCACGCCCTCGTAATGCACCGGACGGTTCGGGTCGAGTTCGTGCACGTGGACGCTCATCGCGCGGAACACGTCTCCCGCATACGATTCGTTGCCGAGCGACCAGATGACTACGGAAGCATGGTTGTAATCGCGGCGCATCATGCTGTTCACACGGTCCACGCACGCGCCCTCCCATTCGGGCTTGCTGCCCGGAACGGCGGAATCCTCGGTGACCACGTCTCCCGGCAGGCACCAGCTGCCGTGCGTTTCAAGATTGGTTTCGTCGATCAGGTAGATGCCGTATTCGTCGCACAGGTCGTACCAGTATTCCTGGTTGGGGTAGTGCGAGGTGCGGATGGCGTTGATGTTGTGCCTCTTGCAGAACGTGATGTCGTCGATCATGTCTTGCCTGGTGATGGCGCGGCCGCGCTTCGCGTCGAATTCGTGGCGGTCGGCGCCCTTGAAGACCACGCGCTTGCCGTTGAGCTTCATGATGCCGTCTTCGATGCGGAAGCGACGGAAGCCGACGCGCTGCGTTGCGGTTTCAACGATCGCGCCATCATGGCCGATCACCACAACTTGCAGTTCGTACAGTGCCGGGCTCTCGGCGCTCCACGGCTTGACGTCCAACGAGCCGGAAACGATGCCGGTTTCGTCGGATGCGGCCAATGCGGTTTCCCACACCACATTGCCACTCAAATCCTTCAGCGTCGCCGACACGGTGGCGGCATTCTTCGCATTGCGCACCGCGAGTAGCGCGTCGAGCGAACCGGTGGCGGTTTCCGGATTCCAATCCGCTTCGACCTTCATATCTTCAATGTGCACATGCGGCTGTGCGGCGAGTTCCACGGAACGGAACAGGCCGTGCAAACGCCAGTAATCCTGATCTTCCAGCCAGGATGCGCTTGCGTATTCGTAGCAGGCGACGGCCACGACGTTTTCGCCGTCGTGCAACGCTTCGGTGATGTCGAATTCGTTCGGGGTGTAGCCGTCTTCGCCGTAGCCGACGAACACGCCGTTGACCCACACGTAGATCGCGGTGGACATGCCGTGGAACGTGATGCTGACGGTGCCGCCATTTTGACGGGCCGCATCAAGACGCTCGGCGACGGTGAACGTGCGGCGATACAGTGCCACATGGTTGGTTTCGGGAACGTTCGGCTCCTGCGGATTCTCATGGCCGTCCCACGGGTACTGAATATTCACGTACTTGTGGTTCATGTATCCCGCGTTCTGCAGGTGGGATGGCACGTCGATGCGGCCGAAAGCGGAATCGTCGAAATCCTCGGCTGCGAACGGCTCTTCCTCAAGATCGATGTCGGAGGCCTGCACCATTTCCACGCGCCATTCGCCGTCGAGGCTTTGCTTCAAATCGCTCGGCTCGCCGATCGCGGGAATGTGAGAAAAGGTCACGTGATTGGAATGTGCCGGCGTGCGATTCACTGCGAACACCGTGGGGTCGGTGAGCCACGCGGCGGATGCGGTGGTGATCTTATCTGCCATGATTTCCTCGTTTCCGAAACATAACTTCGTTGTTGATGTAGGTTTAGTTGGTGTGTACTTTTGTGTACTCAGAGTAATAAACTCTTTTACTAGCATGGTAAACGTTGTTTACTTAAATTGCAAATCTGCGTGTTGCGTTATTTGCAACTGAATTTACTTATATGGCGATAGGTGACGGCAAATGGCGGTAGTAATCATGATTGCAGATGTCGGCATTTGATAATCGTAAGAACTGCGATTGCGACACGCCGTTTGGGGGCTTTGTTTACTAAGGAATTTTACTTTTGATAGTAAACAACGTATACTCAATTTTCGAGGTCAACGGGTGATCTCATCAAAATCTTCTAAGGAGAAGAGATAATGAGCAATACGACCACTACTGCGAACGGCACGGCTCGTCGCGGAAAGCTCGGCCAGCGCGTAGCGTACGCGTGCGGCAACCTTGGCCAGTCCGCGTTCTATAACGCACTGAGCACCTACTTCGTCGTCTATGTGACGAGCTCCTTGTTCGCTGGTGTCGATAAAGGCGTCGCCACCAAGCTGATCGGCATCATCACCGGCCTGGTCGTGGTGATCCGTATCGCGGAGATCTTCATCGACCCGCTGCTGGGCAACATCATCGACAACACCACCACCAAGTGGGGCCGTTTCCGCCCATGGCAGTTCCTCGCCGGCGCGATTTCGTCCGTGCTGATCGTGCTAGTGTACACCGGCCTGTTCGGCTTGGTGAACGTGAACACCACGTGGTTCATCGTACTGTTCGTCATCACCTTCATCGTGCTCGACGTGTTCTACTCCCTGCGTGACATCTCCTACTGGGGTATGATCCCTGCATTGAGCTCCGACTCCCACGAGCGCTCCACCTACACCGCACTCGGCTCCTTCACCGGCTCCATCGGCTACAACGGCATCACCGTCGTGGTCATCCCGATCGTCACCTACTTCAGCTGGGTGTTCACCGGTGAGCTCGCCGAAAGCCAGTCCGGCTGGACCTGCTTCGGTATTATCGTCGGCCTGCTCGGCCTCTTGACCGCATGGACCGTTGCCTTCGGCACCAAGGAGAACGAGAGCGCCCTGCGTTCCAAGGCCCAGAAGAACGGCAACCCGATCGAAGCCTTCAAGGCCATCTTCCAGAACGACCAGCTGCTGTGGGTTGCCTTGAGCTACCTGCTGTACGCCATCGCCAACGTGGCCACCACCGGCGTGCTGATCTTCCTGTTCAAGTTCATCCTCGACAACCAGGCCGCATACTCCCTCACCGGCGTGATCGCACTGGTCGCAGGCTTGGTTATGGCTCCGCTGTACCCGATCCTGAACAAGCGCATTCCGCGCCGTTACCTGTACATCGGTGGCATGATCTCCATGATCGCCGGCTATGTGATGCTCGGCATCTTCTCCGACAACATCATCATGGTGTTCGTGGCTCTGGTGCTTTTCTACGTGCCGGGTACCCTCATTCAGATGACCGCCATCCTGTCGCTGACCGACTCCATCGAATACGGCCAGCTTAAGAACGGCAAGCGCAACGAGGCCGTCACCCTGTCCGTCCGCCCGATGCTCGACAAGATCGGTGGCGCCATGTCCAACGGCATCGTCGGCATCATCGCCGTGGCCGCTGGCATGACCGGCAATGCGACCGCAGCCGACATGACCGCATCCAACATCCACATCTTCAAGATCTGCGCCTTCTACATTCCGCTCGTGCTCATCATCCTGAGCCTGATCGTGTTTCTGTTCAAGGTGAAGATCACTGAGAAGATGCACGATGAGATCGTCAAGGAGCTCGAAGTGAAGCTCGCCAACGGTGAGATCGAAGCCGACGACGCTCAGACCGTGGAAGCCGTCGAGGCGGTTGCCGTGGCTGAAACTGCTGGAACTGCTGGAACCGCGACTCCGGCGGGCCAGCCTGAATCCCGATAACTGAACTTCCCCTTCCTTTCCGACAACCAGGGCCGCCTGAAGCACTCCATCCGCTGCAGGCGGCTTTTCATGTCTTTTCGTCTCCTCGCCTTTCATCCCGTCCGGGTTCCTCCACTCACTGGAACAATCTGGACGATAAAAGGCCTGTCAGCGGGAGGATTCCTCCGCTCGCTGGAGGTTTTTGGACAGTACGGGGGTGTTTTGCGGTCCGGATTCTTCCAGCGACTGGAGGGATATGGATGCTTGGAGAGTTGCAGACGGGGCGATTCTTCCGGTGGCTGGAGGTTTTTGGACGTTAGCAGGTCTGTTAGCGGGTAGCTTCCTCCACCGACTGGAGGTTTTGGGTCGCTAAGGCGTCCGGAGCTATGCTTCGCCGATGAGGGAGCCGCGTTCGTGGATCGTCGGCACCAGTGTGCGGATCACGATGGTGGCCTGCCCGCGCAGGGTGAGATCCTCGCCTTGCCTGCAACGGTGAATTTGCGGCGCCTCCTGATAATCCGTGGTCACGGTGCGGCTGATTTCGTTTTCCATCGCGTCGATGAATTGAGTATTGACGATTTCCGGCGCACCATATACCGAAATGTCGCGCAGATCCAACAATCCTGCCGGTATGGCCATGACGCGCCCGAGCAACGCGCCCGCTTCGGTGAGAATATGCGTACGTGCGGCAGGATCCTGCGAGATGCGTTGCTGCAGCCTGTTACCGGAAACGAATGATTCGAGACATCCCTGTTTGCCGCATTCGCAGATTGGCCCGTTCGGGTCGACCACCACGTGTGCGATTTCTCCGGCAGTGAAGGAACTTCCTTCGATGATGACGTCGTTGAGGCATAATGCCGCGCCGACGCCCCGCCCGATGGAGATGAGCATGGAATTGGGAGAGCAGTCGCCGAAGAATCGTTCCGCCACAAGTGCCGCATTGGTGTCGTTGCCTACGATCACGGGCACTCCGGTGGCGTTTTCCACTTCGGTTTTCAGCGGCAGTTCGCTCCACCCCAAGTGCACGGATTTGCGCACCACGCCGTTGGGTTCCACAATGCCGGTCACCGCGATGCCGATGCCAAGGATCGGCAGTGGCGTTGAGCTGATGAGCTGCCTGCAGAGGTCGATCACGTCATTGACGCTGCAGCCATGGTCGACGGGAAGTTCGGTGCGGTCCACGATTCTGCCGGAAAGATCCGCCAGCGCTCCTTTGACGAGCATCGGATTCGACAGGTCGACGGAGACGATTCGCCAGAAATCGGTGTCGATGGCGAGCACTTGTGAACGTTTACCGCGCCCTTCGCGATTGTCGGGGCCGAGTTCGCGCAGAATGCGATTGTCGACCATTTCGCCGGTCACCTCGCTGGTGGTGAAGCGCGAAAGTCCGATGAGTTTGCCGATATTGGCTCGCGACATTTGCGTTGCGGGGAAAAGCTGCTCGAATGCGGCGGTGATATTGCTGATTCGAATATCGGAAGGTGATGCCTTTGCTTGGGTGCCGCTCACGATGTCCTCGCTTTCTTGTGTGGAGCCGATACATATTGTAGTTTGTGGCGATACAAGTGCGTTATGTAATTTTTATTGGCAATAAAGATTACTAAACAAGAGTATACGGCATTTTTCCTTGAATTGTGATTGCTTTACGATTGTCGCTAAATGGCGGAATTTCAGCTTTTTTGTGGAATAGCAATCGCGTGCCGGATTTAAATGTAAGGAAACTTGACAAAAAAGGATTACGTAGGTATGCTGTGACTATCCGGTGCAAGGAGGTGCCGGAATAATCTCACGAAGGAGAGAGATATGCGATCCCACACTCAGCGTTTGATGGTTTGCGCAGCTTCTTTCGCGGCTCTGTGCATGGGTCTTGCAGGATGCGGTTCCAATACGGCCAGCACCGGCGGGGATTCCGGGGAGGTCGTCAACCTCACGTACATGCACCGTCTTCCGGATTCCGAAGGCATGACCTTGGTCAAAGACATTGTTGCCAAGTGGAACAAGGATCATCCGAACATTCAGGTCAAGGCCACCAAGTTCGATGGTGCCGCACAAGATATGATCAAGAAGCTGGAAACCGACGTCAAGGCCGGCAATGCTCCGGATCTTGCACAGGTCGGCTACGCCGAAGTGCCTGAGGTGTTCACCAAGGGCTTGCTCGAAGACGTGACCGAAGAGGCCGCGAAGTACAAAAGCGACTTCGCCGAAGGCCCATATTCCATGATGCAGGTTGATGGCAAGACCTACGGACTGCCGCAAGATACCGGCCCGCTTGTGTACTTCTACAACCAGAAGGCTTTCGATGAGCTGGGCATCAAGGTTCCCAAAACCAAGGATGAGCTGATCGAAGCGGCAAAGACCGCGGCCGCGTCCGGCAAGTACATCATGGATTACGAAGCCGATGAGGCCGGCAACATCTTCGCAGGTTTGGCAAATGCTTCCGACCCGTGGTACACCGTCAAGAATGACGCTTGGGTGGTCAACACCAACGGCAGCGGTTCGCAGGCTTTTGCTGAAACCTTCCAGGAACTGATCGACAACAAGGCCACGCTGACCAACCCGCGTTGGGTGCCGTCGTTCGACGCATCCCTGCAGGATGGCACGCTGATCGGCAACATCGGCGCCGCTTGGGAGGCTCCGCTATTCAAGGACTCCGCAGGAGACACCGGCAAGGGTGACTGGCGTGTCACCCAGATCGGTGACTGGTTCGGCAATGGCACCAGCACCGGCCCTGACGGTGGTTCCGGCGTCGCAGTGCTCAAGGGTTGTGAGCACAAGGCCGAAGCCATGGAATTCCTCGACTGGTTCAACACTCAGGTTGAGGATCTGACCTCCCAAGGTCTGATTGTGGCCGCCAGCACCGAAACCGCGAAGACCCCTGAATCCTGGAACGAATTCTACGGCGGCCAAGACGTGATGAAGGAATTCGCTACTGCCAACGACAACATGGTCGCATTCAACTACATGCCGGGCTACTCCGCGGTCTCCGCAGCTATGCAGGAAGCCGCCGACAAGGCAGCCGACGGTTCCGGCAAGGTGGCGGACGTGTTCCCTGTGGCACAGCAGACCTCCATCGACACCCTCAAGAACTACGGCCTGTCCGTAGCGAAGTGATCAACGTATGGAACCAGGGATCACCCGCTCTGATTCCATAACCCCTCCAACGACGGTGTGGAGCCAACGCAACACACGGCTCCACACCGTTCCTTATGAAAATATTCCTTGTGAATATTCCCTATGAATCGATCTAGCTGATTCGACGGAGCGGCTGAAACCGGCACTCCTCTCCCGTGATGACGATTTGGATACGGCGATTCGAACTGTGAAAGATGCCATCAACGATGAATGGCATCCGATGCGAAAGATAGGTACATCATGACTGCAACAACGCATGCGGCGAAACCAAAGCGCACTGATGCGCAACGCCGCGAGAATCGAACAGGATGGGCGTTCATGGCGCCATTCGGCATACTGTTCGCCATCGTATTCATCATCCCGATTTTCTATGCCATCTATTCCAGTTTCTTCCGTCAGGTCACCGAGGGCGGCGGCGCGTACGGCGGCGGCGAATTGGTGAATAAATTCGTAGGATTCCAGAATTTCGAGTACGTGCTTACGTCCGGCAATTTCTGGTCCGGTGTGGGCAGGGTGCTGATTTACACCCTCATTCAGGTGCCGCTGATGATCATCATCGCGTTGGCTTTGGCGATGGTCATCGATTCGTTCGTGGTCAAGCACATCACGGGTTTCCGTCTCGGCTACTTCCTGCCGTACGCCATTCCAGGTGTGGTCGCATCCATCATTTGGGTGTACCTGTATAACGGTCAGATTTCGCCGATCGTCAAAGGTCTTGCGGCCATCGGAATAAACGTTGATTTCTTCAGCAAGAACGTTGTGCTCGCTTCCATGGCAAACATCACCACATGGACGTTCACCGGCTACAACATGCTGATTTTCTTGGCCGCACTGCAGGCGATTCCGCACGAACTGTACGAAGCCGCACGCATTGATGGCGCAAGTGGATGGCAGATCTCCATGTGCATCAAACTGCCGAACGTGCGTTCCGCGGCGCTGCTGTCCATGTTGCTGTCCATCGTCGGCACAATCCAGCTATTCAACGAACCGCAGATCATGCAGACCGCCGATCCGGGCATCTCCAAAACCTATACGCCAATGATGATGGCCATGAACACTTCCCAAGGCACGCTGACTCCGGGCGGTGACGGACCCGCATCGGCGGTCGCCATCGTCATGGCACTGATCGCAGGCGTTCTCGCCATGATCTACGCACTGGTCGAGAGGAAGGCGAACGAACAATGAGCAACGCAGTCGCAGCAAGAAAAGACGAACGCGCCCGCAGAAAAGCGGAACGCATGATGGAAAAGCAACGCGAAGCGGCCGAACACGATCTGCCGCGCTCCATGCGCCCATCGCCGATCACCAAAACCATTACCGTGATCGTGCTCGTCGTAGCGCTGATCTACTTCCTCTTCCCAATCTATTGGGCCATCATCGCATCCACCAAAACACCATCGCAGCTGACCAGCAGCAACGGATTGTGGTTCGCCGTCGGACTTGACCAGATTCCCGACGCCATCGCAACCAACTATTCGAAGCTTATGGGGTGGACCCGTGGCCAATTCTGGCGTTGGGTGCTGAATTCCCTGATCTACTCCGGGGTTTCCGCACTGATCGGCACCATCATTTCGGTGATGGCAGGCTATGCCACCGCAAAATTCAACTTCCGTGGCAAGGCCATCGCCATCGGCGTGGTCATGGGATGCATGCTGATGCCGGTCGCACTGCTCACCATTCCGCAGTACTCCATCTTCCACGCACTGCACCTGACCAACACCATGCTGGCGATCATCATCCCGTGCTGCGTTTCGCCATTCGGCTTCTTCCTCGGACGCGTGTACGCGCAAACCTCCGTACCGAACGAACTGCTGGAAGCGGCCCGCATCGACGGCGCCGGTGAAGCGAGAATCTTCTTCACCATCGTGCTCCGACTGCTCGCACCAGCCATGGTGACCATCTTCCTGTTCCTCTTCGTGGGAACGTGGAACAACTTCCTGCTGCCGTTGATGATGGTTTCCTCCGACACCCTCAAGCCGGTCACGCTCGGCCTGTACGGCATGGTATCGCTCGCAACCTTCAACGATCGTGGATCGCTGATGATGGGCGCACTGCTCGGCGTACTGCCGGTGATCGTGCTCTTCCTCGGCTTGCAGCGCTACTGGCAGGCCGGCCTCGCGGCAGGCGCGGTCAAGGGTTGACGGGCATCCATCCAACTCCATGCGTGGCATGCAAACGCCACGCATGGAGTTGGATCAACAGAACAACCGTAATCCGGGCCCCACTATTTCAGGCAGGTACATGCAATGAACGCAAGACTGCACCATAACGGCCGTTCGCAAGGATGCGTCGGCATCGACATCGGCGGAACGAAAATCGAAGGCGTGCTGCTCGATGCAACAGACCGCGTCATCGACGTCTGCCGTATGCCATCGCACTCCGGTGAAAGCAACGTCGTAACCGACATCGTGCGCGTCGCCCGCATACTGTCCAACGAAGCGCTGCCCATCGGCATTGGCATTCCAGGGCAGGTGAACTGCGCAACCGGGCAAGTGAGCAACGTCGTCAATCTTGATATTGAAACGTTGGAACTTGGCGAACGCGTCAGCGCAATCATGCACGCTCCGGTGCACGTGGAAAACGATGTGAACGCGGCTGCGGTCGGAGCCGCGGAATTTGTGGAACAAGTCGACGGCAACGCAACCGTCGTATTCCTCAACTTCGGCACGGGACTGGCCGCAGGACTCGTGCGCGGCGGGCAAGCCGAACACGGGTACAGCGGATCCATCGGCGAAATCGGGCACCTACCCATCGACCCCAACGGATTCGAATGCCCATGCGGGCAGCGTGGATGCTTGGAAACCGTGGCATCCGGCGGGGCCGTGGCAAAACTTTGGCCCTCCGCAAACCCGCCCATGCCTGATCTCATCCGCAAAGCGCGGCAAGGAGACGGGCATGCCAACGACGTGCTCACCATGGTGGCCCACGCCATGGGCGACACCATCCAAATCGTCGCGCAAGCCTACGATCCGCAACGCATCATCATTGGCGGAGGCATGGCGAAAACCGGTGACGCACTCATCGAAGTCATCCAAGCCGAACTGAGCCGCAGAGCCGAAGGATGCCGATTCCTGACCACACTCGACATCGCATCGAACATCAGAATCGCAGCCATGGACCAACCAATCGGCGCAATCGGCGCGGCGCTCGCGGCAAAACGAGCGCAACCGCAATCGTGAATGCGTGATACTTCAGGCAGACTGGAACAAGCGCAACAATTCCGGAAATCCAGATCCGGCAATCCCGGCAATCCGAGAATCACAATCGAGAATTGAAATCGATAATCGACAATCGAAAGGCGAATCGATGGCAAGCGAGAACACCCGCAAATGGGCGATCATTCCCGAACCGAACAGCATGACGGTCGGCGAAGGCACGGTGCTGTTGCCCTATGCGGGGCGCGTGAACGAATCCATTGCGATTGGCGATGGCGATTTCCTGCTTGCGCATCAGCTTGTTGCCGACATACGTTCCGCGACAGGCACTGATTGGGATATTGCGACGGGCGATATGTGGTCGGGCTTCATCAGATTGCGTATTGCGGATTCGTGGGATTTCGATTCGCAGGATGGCGGTACCGCCGGCGCATACACGCTGACTATCAACACTGACGGCATTACGATTACCGGTTGCGATTTCGAGGGCGTGCGCAACGGCGTGCAGACCCTGCGCCAACTCATACGGCAAAACGGTGCCGTGCTACCAGTGCTTCAGATCGAAGATGCTCCCGCATATCGGATCAGGGGATATTATTTGGACGCGACGCGCGGCCGAGTGCCAACGCTCGCATGGCTCAAACAGTGGGCAGACAAACTCTGCCTCTACAAATACAACCAACTGCAGCTCTACATCGAGCATACGTTCGCATTCGACGGCATGAGCGAAACATGGCGCGGATCAAGCCCGCTCACGCCGGCAGACACACTCGAATTCGACCAATACTGCGCGAACCTTGGCATCGAACTCGTGCCGTCAGTCTCCACATTCGGACACCAATATGTGGCCATGCGCACGCAGGAACTGCGCGAACTCGGCGAATTCTCCGAAGACGCAGACCGGCCGTTCAGCTTCATCGAACGCATGAGGCACCACACACTCAACGTCGCCGACGATCGAGCCTTCGCATTCTCCACGCAACTGGTCGACTCGTATCTGCAACTTTTCCGTTCGAAGCGATTCAACATCTGCGCCGACGAAACCTTCGACCTCGGCAAAGGCAAGTCGAAGCAGGAAGCGCAACGTGTGGGCGTCGCAACGTTGTACGCAACATACGTGGGCAAACTCTGCGAACACCTGTCTAAGCAGGGCCGCGAACCCATGTTCTGGGGAGACATCGCCATCGAAATGCCGGAAATCCTCGAAACCCTGCCGAACAATGTCACCCTGCTGAACTGGCAGTACGAACCGGAAGCAACCGACGAAAAAATCCAACTCGTGGCGCAAGCCGGAGCCAAACAAATCGTATGCCCGGCCGTATGGGGGTGGAATGCGCTGCTCCCGCGCATCGACGATGCGTGGAACAACATCGCACGCATCGCACGCTACGGCCTCGACTGCGGTGCGGAAGGCATGCTCGTCACCGATTGGGGCGATTTTGGGCATGTCAACGATCCGCGCATGGCCGTGCCCGGCATGATATTCGGTGCGCAATATGCGTGGAATCCTGCCGGAGATACTGCCGAAAATGATTTGCTTGAGCGTATTTCGCGCGTCGAATATGGCGATTGCAGCGCACGATTCGTTGCATTGCTTCGTAACGCTTCCGCGCAAGCCGTATTCACTTGGCGTGAGCTTGTGGAATATCTCGAATTGGATGACGGCACGGGAAACTGCAATACCGATGTTGCGCAAACCATTCCCTGCCTGGCCGATCGCTTGGTTGATCATTTATCTGACTGTGGAAACGCAATGACTGTGCGTGAAGCACGCAATCGCATGATGCGCAATATGGCAACGACAATCGAACGAATTCCGCAAGCCAATCGTGCATTGCAACAATGCATGGTCGACATCGCGCCGATTGCGGCACATATGGGAAATCCGGGCATTACTGCTGCCGTACGCATCGCCATGGAAGGGCAGCTGCTGCTCAATCGAGTGGGATTCGCGCTCGCCGAAGCGCATGACGTGCGTGATGCGCATGACGCTGGCGATTGGCGGCCTTCCGATTATCGTGCGCTGGCGCGCGAGCTCGAATGCTGGTGCGAGGCCTATGCGAAGGAATGGAACGCGACAAGCCAACCGTCGGAACTGCATCGCATTCAGGAAACCGTGTGGAAAGCAGCCGACGAGCTTCGACGAATCAGCAAATAAATCATCAAACAAATCCTCAAGAAATCAGCAAAACGAAAAACGTCAATCCAATGTCAATGAAAGGAACATCATGACCGAAGTCATCATCGTGAAAAACGAGCGCGAAGCAGGCGATATTTACGGCCGTTCGGTCGCCGATCTCATCAAAACCAAGCCGAATGCGGTGCTGGGACTGGCAACCGGATCCAGTCCGCTCGCCGCATACCAGTCGCTCGCACGCATTGTGCACGGCGAGCATATTGACGTATCGCAGGTGCGTGGTTTCGCATTGGACGAATATTTGGGATTGCCGCTTGATCACCCGCAGTCATATCATTCCACCATTCACCGCACGGTCGTGGAACCGCTTGGACTGAACCCTGATTTGGTGCACGTGCCTGGTGACGTGCTCGACGGGGCGCCGCTGAGCGACGGCGAACGCATTGCGGCTGCCGGCCCTGCCTACGATAAGGCAATCGAAGAGGCCGGTGGCATAGATGTGCAGATTCTGGGCATTGGCACGGATGGGCATGTGGGCTTCAATGAGCCGGGATCGTCGCTTGCTTCCGGCACGCGCGTCAAAACGTTGGTTGAGCAGACGCGCATCGATAACGCCCGATTCTTTGACGACGACATCGACAAGGTGCCTACGCATTGCATCACGCAGGGTATCGGCACGATTCTCAAAGCCCGCCACTTGGTGCTGCTTGCCTTCGGTTCGGGCAAGGCCGAGGCTGTGGCCGAAACGGTGGAGGGCGGTGTGAGTGCGTTCTGCCCGGCGTCCGCGCTGCAAATGCATCCGCACGCCACCATCATTGTGGACGAGGAGGCCGCGAGCCGCCTGCGTCACAAGGACTACTACCGTTACGCCTACGCCCACAAGCCCGCCTGGCAGCACATCTGATTGCTGCTCCGCAGTCGGTGTCCGCTAGCGTCCGGATTCTTCCACTCGCTGGAACATTCTGGACGTTTTTCGGCCTCCCAGCGGGAGGATTCCTCCACTCGCTGGAAGGTTTTGGGCAGTACGGGGGTATTTGGCAGTCCAGATTCCTCCACTGACTGGAGGAATTGGGACTCTAAGGTGGCTGTTAGCGGGAGGATTTCTCCACTGACTGGAAGGATTGGGTTGCTGATGGGCTTGTCAGCGGGGTGATTCTTCCACTGAATGGAAGAATTGGATGCTAATTGAGGAAAATGGCTGTGAGTGAATTGGAAGGTATGAAGATGGAACAGTCTCGTGAGCGGTTTGCGAATGAGGTGGACGTTGCGTTGGCGCAGTCGGCCCGTCCGTTTGCGATTCATAATGCGCGCAAAGTCGATGCGCGAGGTGTTGCGGAACATTATTGGCTGGTTTCCGATGGCGATGCGATTGTTGCGGTCGGAGATCGGGACGCTGATTTTGCTGCGGCTTGCGCAAGCGTCGGTTTGGATGCCGATACTGATTCCGATTCGGTCAGTTCGGCTGATTCCGGCAATGCCATGACCGGTTCGGCCGGTTCCGTAACCGACGCTGCAGGTCGCATGATGACTCCCGGTTATGTTGACATTCATGCGCACGGTTCGTGGGGCAGTTCCTTCGATGATGGCGTGCAGGGCATACGTTTGGCTCGCGCGGGTCACATGATGCACGGCACCACCCGCCAAGTGCTCAGTTTGATCACCAATCCGCTTGACGTGATGTGCGCCAATCTCGAAACCGTGCACGGCATGATGAGCGCCCGCCCTGACATTCTCGGCGCGCATCTGGAAGGACCGTTCCTTGCGCTGTCTCGCAAGGGTGCGCATGATCCGGAATGTTTGAAGGATCCGGTTCCCGAATATGTTGATCGGCTTTTGCAAGCGGCAGGCGGCTGTCTGCGTCAGATCACCATCGCCCCCGAATTGCCGCACGGCATTGATGCGATTCGTCGCTTCGCGGCGGCCGGAGTGGTTCCTGCGGTAGGACATTGCGATGCCGATTATGCGACCGCTCGCAAGGGTTTCGACGCGGGCGCGGGCATTATGACGCACATGTTCAATGCGATGAATGGCTTGCATCATCGCGAGCCTGGTCCAATTCCGGCTGCTGTTGAGGATCCACGCGTCACTATCGAGTTGATCAATGATGGTTTTCATGTGCAGAATCCGATGGTGCGTTTGGGATTTGGTTTCGCACCGCATCGCACGGCATTCGTGACTGATGCCATGGCTGCTACCGATTGCCCGGACGGTCATTATCTGCTGGGTGCGTTGGATGTGGATGTGATCGATGGTCACGCTCGGCTCGTGTCGAATGGTGCGATTGCCGGTTCCACGCTGACGTTGGAAAAGGCTGTTCAGCGTGCGGTGCTCGAATTGGGATTCACGCCCGCCGACGCGGTGGAGGCCGCCACGTTGACTCCGGCCAAAGCATTCGGTTTCGACCGCGCGAACCCGGTCACCAAGCAACCTCTCGGTCTGCTTGCTCCCGGCTACGCTGCCGACGTGCTTCTGCTCGATCCCGCCACCTGGTCCGTCACCCACGTCTGGTGTGACGCTCGCCGTCTCCGCTGAAGCGAGATTACTGAAGCACAATTACGGGGCCGGCTCCGCAACAGGATGCCGGCCCTTGCCGTATCTCAAGTTTTTATATTTAGTCTTGCGGGATGAAGCTGTCGCGTGCGACGAGACTGGTGGAGATTCGCATATGCTGGCTGATTTTGCGGTCGGCGGTCAGCGCTTCGGCAAGCATAAGCACCGCGGCTTTCGCAAGCTCGTCCTGGCTAATGTCGTACGACGACAATGCGGGAGACGTGTATTTTGCGATCTCCTGATTGTTGATGCTGATCACTTTGATATCTCGCGGCACCATCACATTTTCGGTGGCAAATGCCTGCAGCACGCCAACCGCCAACGGATCGGCTGCGACGATTACCGCGTCGGGCAGATCGTCCGCATGATCCTGCACCAACTGACGCCCCTGCAAACGGCCGTTTTCCACAGTGAACGGGCCGTCCGCATACACCAATCCTTGCGCATCCAATCCCAAGCGCAACGCCCAATTGCGGAATGCGAACGTACGAATATCTTCCGGATATTCATGCTTGCCCATAATGTTGCCCAAGCCGCCAATGAAGCCGATTCGAGAGCAACCCGACCCCATAAGCGCGTCGATCGCATCCAATATGGTTTGTTCCAAATCCGGCTGTACCGAATCGAACAATGCCGGCGCAGGATTGATGTCGATGAATACGCCGTGGGGGAGCTTCTTATGCAAGCGGTGAAGCGTCTTGTGATTTAGTGGGGACGGGCCGATCGAAATAAATCCCGCGTATTTATCGGCATCGGCGATCAGCGAATCCACGTCCTCGTGCATGGTCACGTTCATACGCTGCTCTTCGGCATGCTTGACGAGCACTTCGCGCAGCTCGTCGAAATACGCGTCCTGCAAGCCCTTGTCGGGTACGACATTGTCGAGAATCGCAACATCCTGCGGAATGGTGATGCGCTGGTATTGCGGTACGTTCTTGTATCCCATTTCCAGACTGGCGTTTAGAATCTTCTCGCGGGTGGAATCCTTCACCGAAAAAGTGGGATCGTCCTTCAAAACCCTGGAAACAGTGGCTTGGGAGAAACCTACCCGTTTCGCTATCTCTCTGATAGTGGCCATGTGAATCCTCCTCAAAGCCATCGTTGGCTAAACACGTTTACTAATTAATTTAGCACACATGCTCCCATCTCGCCATATTTCCTCCAAGCGTTTCACGAGATGAGGCAATCGTGCGACAAACGAGACTCCTCTTTACTCAGCTTGCCTCGGGGCGGCTTCGGGCAATGAAGTGCCCATGGTTTCGAGGCGCATGAGGAACTCGTTGGCGCTCATGGCGTTGCTCAACAGCGTGCCCTCGGCGAGCGTGCCTCCGATGGAACGGATGAACTCAACCTGGTCCAGGGACTCCACGCCATCGAACACCACATGGAACGCATCGTTATCGCGCGAAATCTCGAGCGTGCGCTGCATGATCTGCTTTGCGCGAGGCGTACGGAAATCGCGAACCACCGTCTTGTCGAATCGTGCGAAATCCAATGGCAGATGCGCGAACGCGGCAACCTCCGAATACGTGGTGCCAGCATTGGTCAAACCCAACTCGACGTTCGGCAAAGCGGCAAGAGCGGCAACCTCATCATCAACTTCATCATGCACCACATGAATGGCATGCGATCCCAACTGCAGGCCGAAACGCAGCTGTGGCTGCTCATGAGTCAACTGCTCCAAGCGCTCGTGGAAGATGGACGCGCCTAATTCCGAACCATTCATGCAAATGTCCACAATATCCAATTCGGGTGCCACCTTGCGGAATGCGGTCATGTCTTTCACGCAGGTTTCCAGCACGTCGAGCGTCAGCTGCACGCTCATGTTGAGACGATGCGCTTCAGCCGTTACGAAATACGGTGCCAGCGTACGGCCCTTCGCGTCATGCACGCGCACAATCGTATCCAGCGAAGTGATACGTTTCGTATTCACATCGAAAATCGGCTGGTAGAGCACGGAAATCGTATTGTTTTCGATCGCATGGCGAAGCACGTCGGAAGCGTTGAAATAGTCTCCCGAACCATTCTGCGCGGCGAGCGTGGACGTCATGCCGTCGACCACGGGCAGATTGGAGCTCTCCGACTCGTAGATGTGCGCGCTCGCATCGGCGAGGAGCACGGAGAAGCCGTCTGTCGCGTTCGAGAACGAAATGCTGCTCGATACGTCCACGGAAACCTCGCCTTCTTCGGTGTATACCGGCATGACGGCAAGATTGCGCATGCGCGTGGCCAACTCCTCCACATCGCTGGTTGACGTCACATCGGTTACGATCATGGCGAATTCCGCGCCGTTCACGCGCGAAAGCGTGGCGTTTCCCGGCAGCAGCTGGCTTAAACGCATGCCCACGGATCGCAGCACGGCATTGCCGATTTTGCGTCCATAATGTTCGTTGACGGTGCGCAAGTGCTCCACGCCGAAATACACCACGGCAACCAGATTATGCACATTCTCGGTCTGCAGACTCTTCAAATGCCCGATGAACGCACGATACGTGAGTGCGCCGGTCAGCGTATCCGTTTCCGATTCGGTGCGTAGCAGCGTCACTTCCTTGTTCACGCGTAACGATTCGGTAAGCACTTCGCCGCAGGTGAGCAATATCGTCTCGTCGGTCGACATGAACGGACGATTCCAAATACTGCGTTCCATCGCGAGATAATACTGTCGCGAGCCGGTGGAAATAGGCGCGGAATAGCGGTAGGAATACCCTCTTTTATCAAGATTGTTTGCATTGCTGATGAAACAGCGCATGCGGGTGAGACCACGATTAATGCGTCTTACCACGGTCTCTTCCGGCACTTGATTCGGCAACGGCAGCGCGTCGCTCACATTCGCTATGCATTTCAACGCACTTCGGGATCGCGTGAGCCGGTTCATCGTATCGACCGTCATCAGCAACAGCGAGTAGGCGATCAGTGCCAGCATGAACACGGAAAGCACGGTGGCAGTATCCGAGCCAATATTGGCGAACTCCAGAATTTCAGGAATCCACACAATCGCCATCAAATCAGCCAAAGCCATGGCAAGAATGTGAGACAGCGAATACTCGCGCATGGCTTTACGAATCGGAATTTGTACAAAAAAGAACGTTACAATATCACAAATCAATCGAATAATCGGCACTGCAACAGTCATAATCAGTAATGGCAGCAACCAATGCTGGAATTGATAAGGATTAATCGCAGCATTGACGGAATTCTGGCTGATGATAATTGACAGTACGTGAGAAGTGTTCGCAAATAATATTTTGATCAGTGGGATTGGCGCAAGCGTGGTTCCGGCGCGAAGAATGCCGATTTTCAGACTGCGTGCGGTGATGATCGACGTGATGATGGTAACGATGATCAGGAACATGGCCACGTCGGGAAAATAGCCGGTTACCAGCAGTATGACGGTCAACGGTGGCAGCACGGTGTGTTCGGCGGCAACGCGATACGACGAACGCTTTTTGTGGTAGATCAGGCACGGCAGAAAGCACAGCGACCATATGCAGATGCGCGCAGGGTCTTCCATAAGTTGCTGCACGCCTTCCTGTGCATGGAATGCGATTGCGGCCGCAATGCACAACGCATAGATGATGGCCAGAATGGTGAGTCTGGCTGGTTTTCTGATGCCGTCTTTTGGCTGGCTGCCTGATGCTTTGATTGCTTCGATGTCATGATTGCCTGATTTCGTTCCCCTGTTGCGTGCCGCTTTTACTGAAAAGTAGCGACTGCCTTGTGTTCCTGCCTTGTATTGTGTCTGTGGTTGCGTCTCGCTGCGGCAAGCGTTTATAACACCGGTCCGATGATGCGCCACGGTGCGTTCGTGCCTTCCTCGGCGCTGTCCGGCTGCTCGTTTTCGTTGTTGCCCAACGATTCGTAGATATTGCCGTTCCAGATCACCTTGTCGCCTTGCTTGTACAGTACGTCTGGCTCCCACGTGGGGTAGGCCTGCTGCGAGGAATTCCAGCTGGCATTGTCGAAGTCGACGAGCGTGCCCGGCGTGCCTCGGAATCCTGACCCCAATGTGGTGGCGAATTCGCCGTCCGTCTGTTTCATGCCGCTGCAGAACGTTTTGAGCGTGTTGGTGTTCGTATAGTTTTCGCCGCATTGCTGGTCGCGGTTCAGCGACCACATGCTTAAGTGGCCCAGGCTTGTTTCCAGTGCGAACGTGTTGATTTCGCGCGCATTGTCGAGCGTGAAATACTCGTTTTTGGTATCGTTCTGGCCGATGAGCACGGTGGCTCCCAACAGCTCCCAGATCTGATGGTCGCTGAAGAGTTTGCCGCGACTGTACAGCAACGTTTTGTATTGCGCGTGGGCCGCGTTCAGCGAACTTTTGATCAGCATGGATTGCGTGATCGACGTGGACGCCACGTTGAAATCCATGGTCATGAGATTTACGGTGGATAGCGTCACGCCGGCATCCAGAAACGCGTTCACGGTTTGCATTCCTTGCGTTGTAAGACCTTTCGCGTCGGCCGGAAGCGTCAAACTGATGATCAGATCGTGACTGGTATCGTCTTTCCCTTTGTTTTTGGCTTTTTCGTTGGCGATGAGTTTTGCCACGGCTTGCGCTCGCCGGGTTGCGGTTTCGCTGTACCCGTCGAGATTCGAGTTTTCGATGTCGAAGTCGAGCGAGGTGATGTGATAGCGGTCGATCACCTGCTGGTATGCGTCGGCAAGGGAATCGACGTCGGAACATGCGCTGGCAAGTTCGGTGCCGTTCTGCCCGCCGAAGCTGACGGTTACCGTGCGATCGGTTTTGTAGGTTTGCGCGATACGGCTGTCGAGATCGAGCGTGGAGGCCGCTTCGTCGAGCGTGTAGTAGCCGCCCCAGCTGGGCTGGCAGCCGTCGCCGGCGGTGACGAATCCGAGAATCACATTCCGGTAGACGTTGCCTACCTTGGATTCGAACTCGTATGAGGGTGTTGCGGTCACGTCCACATAGCCGCCGAACCAGGGTTCCGGCAATTTCTTAGCCGCCGTTCGCGTGAACGTGATCCACGACCATGTGCCGGCCGCGACGAGCGCGATGCACAGTATCGCTATGAACAGTCGGAGGAAGGAAAATCGTCTTCCTGGAAACAGGGGTTTCATCATTCCCTTTCGAAATCGTCAGGTCACCAATGCTGATGGGGACATTGGGGCGTCTAGCAGGCTGTGTCCCGCTGGGCTTCAGTGCATATGCGGGGGATTTTACGGGGGATTAAGCTTTCCTCTCGTGCGCTGTTTTTCTTATATCTCGCTTACAGTTAGGGAGTGTAGTCTGTGGCTAGTACGACGATTTCAACAGTGATGTATGGTTTATGCAGGTGAGGCAGCGCTGATAAGGCAAAGGGGTATATGGTGGCAAAAATAGGGGATTTTGACGGCGATGACCGCAGGCACCAGTGGGGTGCTGAAACCTCCACGCAACCGCTTGCGATCATGCATGCCAAGCCTTCGCCAACGCGCGTTGTGCTTGGTTACGTTGCCATCATCTGCACGGTTGTTTCATGGCTGATCTACATGATCACGATGATTCTGTCGTTGTTCGTCAACAATCCTTCACTCACGTTACGTTTCGTGGTTGAAGGCGTGCTGTACATGACGATTGTGACCACGCTGATTTTCAGCGCGCTCGTCTACTTGACCACACGGCAAGGGGCGCTATACCGTTTCATCCGGCATGAACGCGTGCCTCGGGCGATGCTCGACGACCATTTCGCACACAACTACGATAAGGGAATCACAGTGCTGATTCCTTCGTACGTGGAACAGCCGAAAGTCGTCGAAAAAACGATCTGGTCGGCGGCATTGCAGGAATTTCCCGACCTTGCAGTCGTACTCCTAATCGACGATCCTCCGCATCCTAACAATGATGAAGCGCGAGCGATTCTCAAAGCAAGCCGCGAACTCATGCCGAAAGTATTGGCCGAATTGGCGGCACCTGCGGAACGTTTCACCAAAGCGCGCGACGAAACCGTTGCGGCGCTCGCCGATCAGATGGACGCAAGGCGTAGTGTGGTCGCACGCTGTGCGGAAGACTATCGTGCGGCCGCGCAATGGTTGGAGCATAAGGCCGACACATGGCTGGTCGAAGATCATACCGACGATTTCTTCTGCGACCAGGTATTGCGCGGTCTTGCACGCGACCTGCGTTTGACGGAACAGGCGTTGAACGAATCGATCACCCTGCAGCAGCATGTCGACGCGAATCGCATTCTGCAACTGTACGAACGTTTGGTACGCATTTTCACCGCAAAAGGATGGTCGTTCGAACGCAAGCTGTATGCGTCGACCTCCCGTGAAGGCAACAAAGCCATGAATCTGAATTCGTTCATCGGATTGATGGGGCACTCGCTCAAGCGCGTGGAAACGTCGGACGGGGTGATTCTGCGTGACGTGCGCGAGGGAGAATCTCCCGATTTCGTGATGCGCAATTCCGAATACGTGCTGACGTTGGACGCCGATTCCATGCTGTTGCGCGACTACTGCCTGCGCTTGGTGTACCAGATGGAACAGCCCGGCAATGAGCGCGTGGCCGTGATCCAAACTCCGTATTCCTCGTATCGTGGCGCGCCGACGCGAATCGAACGCATCGCGGCCGCCACCACCGACATTCAGCACATGCTGCATCAGGGCATGACCTACTATGACGCCACGTTCTGGGTAGGTGCGAACGCGGTGATCCGCAAGGCCGCGCTCGACGATATCTGCGTGGTGTCGACTGAGGGCACACGAACGGTGAAAACGTATATTCAGGATCGCACGGTGATCGAAGACACCGAATCCAGTATCGATTTGGGTTATTTCGGCTGGCATTTGGTCAACTATCCGGAGCGGTTGAGCTATAGTGCCACCCCGCCTGATTTCGGTTCGTTGGTGGTGCAGCGGCGGCGTTGGGCGAATGGCGGTCTGCTGATCATCGGCAAATTCTTCCGTATTGTGCACGCGCGGCATCAGCAGGGCAATGATGTGAAGCTGGGTGAGTGGGCGCTGCGCGTGAACTATATGGCGTCCATCGCATGGTCGAGTTTCGGCCTGATGTTCCTCTTGGCATATCCGTTCGACCAGCGGTTGCTGAGCCCGTGGGTGGTGCTCGCGTCGCTGCCGTATTTTGCCACCATGTCGAGCGATTTGAAACGCAACGGGTATAAACGTTCCGATATTTTCCGTATTTACGGCTTCAACATCGTGCTGTTGACGGTGAATCTTTCCGGCACGCTCAAGTCGATTCAGCAGGGCATGACGAACACGAAGATTCCGTTCGCGCGTACGCCGAAAGTCAATAATCGTACCGCTTCTCCGGCATTGTATGTGACGATGCCGTGGGTGATCATCATTTACTCGTGCATGGTGTTCTACGCCGATACGCTTTCGCACAATTGGGGCAACGCGGTGTTCGCCGGCTTCAATGCGATCGTGACGTTCTGGGCGTTGACCGCGTATATCGGCATCTGGCATTCCGTGCAAGACATGGTGGTTGGTCTGGTCCGTTGGTTCTTCGTGCCGATCAAGGAGCCTCAGCAGGAGGCGGCCCGCAAGAAGGCCTCTTGGCGTGACGCCCTCTACTTCGGCGACCGCCAAATGATCTACGAGTCCCGCCCGCTCTGATCGATATGCGCGTGCTAGGCCGTTTGCGCGTATTCCGAAAGCATAAAAGAGTTGTTATCTTCGCGTGAAGATATCCTTGAGGTACAAACTTTTGAAAACCTTGTCCGTATCGGCTTGCCGGTCGGTCGGAACGGGCTAAGAAGGTTTGCAAATCCGCCAAGAAGGTTTCCGCCGTGCTACTGGTCCTACGTTAGAAGTGGCTAGGCTAGGGGCGGGTCGAAGCGACCTTGTGTCGAGCGCCTCCTAGGGTCCGATGGGAATGGGATCGTCCGTGCGGAGGGACAGTAAACAAAGCCTTCGATGGCGCGGTAATTCCGGGAGCAAGACCCATCGTGCTCCCGGTTTTTTATACATGTGGCAATGATGCTGGTGTCGTAAAATATAAGGAAAAGGGGCGCCGATGATTCAACGTAATAACGATTGGAGCGCTATGCAGCAAAGCTTATATCACGATATGCAGGTCGATTCGTCGGGTGCGTTCGCCGCGCGCAGTCCGCTGGACTCGCTGGCGGTTGCGGCACCAGGGCGCACACGTTGCGTGAACGCCGAGAATCCCACGGGCGGCAAGGGCGCTGCGGCCACTGCAGCCAGTGCACTTGGTCCGTCGCGCAAAGGCAGCCCCTGCATCCAGACCGTAAAAGCGGGGGAGAGCGTCACTTTGATGGATGTGGACGGTCCGGGCATGATCCGTCATATTTGGATGACCGTCACCGACCGCACGTCGTCTACCGGTCCGAACGTGCTTCGTAACCTGATCCTGGAATTCTATTGGGATGGCGAGGAAACCCCGTCCGTGCAATGCCCGGTCGGTGACTTCTTCTGCTGCGGCCACGCGCAGGCCTGCCGAGTCAATTCGATGCCGGTGGTGGTCGTGCCCAATCGCGGCTTCAACTGCTACTTCTCCATGCCGTTCGAACATGCGCGCATCGTGCTCCGCAACGATCACAACGAAGACGTTCCCGCGTTCTTCTACCAGATCGACTACACCGAATACGATGCGCTTCCGGCCGGCACCATGCGTTTTCATGCGCAGTGGCGTCGCGAGCGCGTCACCGAACTGGCCCGCGACTATGTGGTGCTCGACGGCGTGCATGGTCGTGGCGCGTATATCGGCACGTATTTGGCGCTCACCGCGTTGGAAAGCCGCTGGTGGGGCGAGGGTGAAGTCAAGATGTACATCGATGGGGACGACCAGTATCCCACGTGGTGCAGCACCGGTGCCGAGGATTATTTCGGTGGCGCGTGGAGTTTCGCCGATTTCGACGAGCATGGGCGTATGCATGAGCAGACGTTCTGTGCGCCGTACGTCGGTTTCCCGTTCTATTCGCAGCGTCTCGCCTCGCATCGCGAGAGCGCGTATTGGGATGTGAATACGCCGGTGACCCGCGGATTGTATCGCTGGCACATTCCCGATCCGATTTATTTCGAACATGATTTGCGTGTGGAATGGCAGCAGATCGGTACTGAGGAGGGCGGCAATTTCGAGCGTCAGGACGACGTCGCTTCCGTCGCGTACTGGTATCAGCTCGAGCCGCATATACCGTTCGATCCGATTGGCGATCGTCGCTTCCGTCAGCCCCGCTGATTTTTGCCCCCAAGCTTACGATTTTCGGTCTATCCGGTCGGTTCGGGGGTGTTGTGCTGTCTGCGCGACTTGCGTTCTGCGTCTGCACAACCCGGGTTTTTAACCCGATTTTATGGGTTGTGCAGATGCAGGGTGCGGGTTGCGCAGGCGGGAAACGTGACTAGATGGGGTTAGATGTCACGGCGTCTGCTGCGCTGATTATCGTGCGAACGTTCTGCGCATCCAAGAGACAGCCAGCTGCGGCCAGATCTGGATACTCGGTTCAATGCCGTTGACGCCCTGCCATGCGGTTTCCGCAGTGCCCAACGACAGTCCATGCCCGCCTTGCGGGAATAGGTGCGCTTCGATGCTGACTCCGGCTTTCTTGCAAGCGTCGATCAGCATCAGTGTGTTTTCGTATGGCACGGTTTCGTCGGGAACGGTATGCCATGCGAAAACCGGCGGTGTTTTGGCGTCGATATGACGTTCGATCGACACGGATTCAAGTGCTTGTGAATCGTTGCGGCGTTCACCAAGCAGCGAATCGAAACTGCCGCGATGGGCGAGCGGGCCAGACGTGATCACCGGATAGGCGAGCATCAAACCATTCGGACGCACCGCATCCGGATCGTAACCATGAGCGACAAGAACATCGTCGCTGGTGGAGGTGGCGAGATTCGCAGCAAGATGACCACCTGCGGAAAAGCCAATCACGGCAATCGCATCCGGATCGACATGCCACTCGGCGGCATGCTCACGAATCATCGTCATCGCATCGGCAGCTTCCAACAGCGCAACTGGAAAAACGGAAGGCTTCACCGAATATCGCAGCACAAAAGCGTTGAAACCGGCCGCAAGAAACTGCATCGCAATCGGCTCCGCCTCACGATCCGACGTCATTTCGTAACCGCCGCCCGGAATCACAAGCACAGACGGACGCACACGGTCGGGAACGACTTCTTCGCTGTTATCAAGGCAATATCCGACGAATTTCGCTGCGCTGCCGTCGATGCCGGAGATTTCATATTCGAAATGTTTCATATATCCATCATAGGTGGAACACGGCGCACGTTATGCAGGAACTATTTGGTCCCGCTATTTTTCGTACCTTGTGATCCGTGGACGCAAATTGTGCAGTCGGGAGAGTGTGTCCTACTCGAGCAGCCAGTCGAGGATGTTGCGGTGTCGAATGTCTTGGTAGTCGCCGAGCCCGATGGTATCCAAGGTGAGCTGTGTGACGTAGAGGAGACCTCCATATGTGAGATACCGGTCGAACAGCGCATTGTCATTTGCTGTCGGTTGCAATGCATTTCGGTATTCCGAGAAAGACAACGGCAGCATCTTGAGCTCGACATATCGTCCGGTGAAATGGATGATTTTGCGTTTTTTCAGAATCGTCCAGTGAAATGGATGATTTTTGCGGAGTGGGTGAGTGATATAGACGTGCGATTGGGCAAATCGGAAGTAATGTTGCGATCATTCGACGGAATTCACGAATGTGTATGGCCGCTCACATGTCTGATACATTTTTCTCAGCTAATTGGCAGGAACACGTATCATTCCTCCAAGACTCGGGCGCTTATATAGAACATGTCAGCAGTTACGGCGGCTGGCGAGGTTCCTGAAGAACCCCATAACTGAACCCTTCTTCTCTCTTCTCTCTCAGCCGGCGGCCCTTCTTTCCGCCGGCTTTCTTCTTTTCTGAACACGATTCATGCGATTCGTGCGATTCGCGATTTATGTTTCGCGATTTTGCCGAAAAGAGTTGCAAGACAAACGGCCGACCATGCGTGAGTAATGCATGGTCGGCCGTTTGTGATGCTGGTGATTATGCGTGGTCGCGTGCAGGCATTCGTGATTCAGCAGCGCTCGTACGAGAACCTGCGCAGGCGTTCGAAGCATTCCACGCTTTCGTCAAGCCATGGCATGCCGATCACGAACACGTGGCCGAGCGTTTCGTGGCGGCGTGGCTTCGGGTCGAACAGTTCGAAATCGGCTCCCTTGCGGGCCAGTGCGGCAGCAAGCGCCAGATTGTCGGCCTCGAGGAAATCGTCGCCGCAGGTCACGATGAACAGTGGCGGCAGGTTGACGTTGAACGCCAGGCCTTCGGCGGTGAGGAACTTCGGGTCGGCGGCTTCGATGCCGTCGAAGAATTCGACGCCCAGCATCTGTTCGAGTCCGGTGCGGCGATTCGGATCGTAGCCTACGGTCAGTTCGCTTCCCATGGTTTCCAACGATGCGGAACTGTAGGCACCGCACACCGGAGCGGCACCGGCGAAACCAATGCCCGAAGGCTCATCCACGCCGAATGCGGCCGCGGCTTCGGCATTGTTTTCAATCGCCAACGTCAGCATGGTCAACGCGCCGCCTGCCGAATCGCCGGTGAGGAACACGGCGTTCGGATTAACCGGATAATCAGTCAAATGCGCCTTGATCCAACGCAATGCCGCCTGAACGTCCGCCAGCTGACCCCTCAAATCGGTTTGCGGGGCCGGTCGGTAGTTCAGTGAGAATACGGCGAAGCCCGTTTCGGCCAGATGCACGTTGAAGTTGCGGTTCAATTCCTTATATCCGTAAGTGAAACCGCCGCCGTGTATATCGATGTACACCGGCAGCGTATGCCCGCAGCGCAGCACCGCATCGTGCGGTAGATACAGGTCGAGCAAATGTCCTCTGCACTGCCCGGCTTCCGTATCGTAGCCACCGTCAGGCAGGTATGGAATATCTTCGATCACGTCGATTGTGTCAGGTGTGTGCCACAGTTCGGAACGCGGGGTGTCAACCGCGATCGCGCCGAAACGCATGTCGAGAATGCCGCGGACGCGCTCTTCGGAAAGGCCTTCGAGATCGCCGTCGGTTTCCGTCCAACGTTCCGCATGGTCGATCATCTCACGGGTGATGCCATATTTTGCCGCGCATTGTGCGCTGAGTTCCTCAATGGTCTGTGTGCTCGTCATCGACGCCGTCCTTTCATGATGTTCATGCGATTGCGGCCGTTCCGTCATCGGAATGCCGCACCTCGATATATCGTACCGGTTCGATATAGAAAGCGCTACTGCGATCACCCATATTCCTTTACGTCCAGAGCGAATTTATGTAACGGTACATGCGTTGATTTTATTGCGATTGCGACACGCCGAAATCACTCACGTTGCATCAAAAAACGGTTCGCATAGAATAAGTCGCGTTTGCGAATCCGAACAGGGGTTTCGACCGAGAGAGACGGCAACGGGACGCTCGACAAACGACGGACGTGAATCGTAACGGCAACGAATGGCCGTAAAAGCAACGCAAAAACGCAAAACCAACCCACGAAAACCCAGACAACCAGCAAACAATCCGAAGGAACGCTACGTATGTACGTCGATCCGAATCGTAATACAGAAGCAGGCAACCTTAAATGGATCCTGCCATACTGCAAACCCGACCTGCCACGAGTGGCCGGCGCGATAGTGCTGTTCTGCGTCAACAACACCATGGCGCTCATCATTCCGCTATTGTCAGGCCTCATCGTGGACCGTGTCATCGTGCAAGGCCAAGTCGACGAACTGACGCGACTGTGCATCATGATGATCGTGTTCACCATCGTGCGCGTCGCCTCGCGCTACGGCTACCAAATGTGGATGGAACGCTTCGGGCAGAACTCCGTATTCCGTCTCGTCAGCGACGAATACGAGAAACTGCACGAACTCGACTTCACCTATTTCAACCACACGCGTACCGGCGACATCATGAGCCGCATGACCTCCGACACCGATGCCATACGCCACGCGCTGAGCTGGGTGAGCTACCAGGTGCTTGACTGCGTGGTCATGTTCATTGGCGCGCTCGCCATGATGTTCACCATCGACTGGCGGCTCGCGCTCGCGCTCGCATGCGTCACGCCGTTCATTTTCATCCTTACGCGCGGACTCTCCACGCACGCAAGACCACTGTTCTTCGCCATCCGCAACTCGCTTGCCGAAATGAACTCAATGGTCGAAGAAAACATCGAAGGCAACCGCGTGGTCAAAGCGTTCGTGCGCGAACCGTATGAAACCGAAAAATTCGACAAACACAACGACGATTACATGCAACGCAACATGGACCAGGCCTACAACAGCCGCAAATACATGCCATGGCTCGACGGTCTCGGCTTCTCACTGCAGCTGATCACGCTTGGATTCGGCGGATTCCTGGTCATCACCGGGCGCATGACCCTCGGCAATCTCGTGGCGTTCAACTCCTACCTGTGGATGATCGACGGGCCGGTACGCCAATCCGGATGGCTGATCAACGACTGGCAGCGATTCAACGCATCCTGCATCAAAATCCGCAAACTGCTCACCGCTCAGTCACGTATTACGGAAAAGCCGGAAAATACGGAAAAACCGGGAGACAGCGCCGACGCGAATCACGCCGGCACAGCGGCTGCAACCGCTGCAACAACCAACACAACCCGCATCGCAGGCAGCATCGACTTCCAGCATGTCAGCTTCGCCTTCCCCGACGAACCGGACACCCCCGTGCTCGAAGACGTCGACTTCCATGTTCCGGCAGGCGCCAAACTCGGCATTCTCGGCGAAACCGGCGCGGGCAAATCCACCCTCGTCAACCTCATCTCCCGCTTCTACGACCCCACCGAAGGCCATGTGCTCATCGACGGCGTCGACGCGCGAGACTGGCCGCTCGCCACACTGCGCTCGCAAGTGTGCGTCGTGGCGCAAGACACGTTCCTGTTCTCCGACACCATCGGCGGCAACATCAGCTTCGGCGCGGGCGAACAACGCGAATACGACGAACAGTACATTCGCCGCATGGCCACCATCGCCGGCGCGGACGGCTTCATCCGCAGCATGCCGGAAGGCTACGATACCGTGGTCGGAGAGCGTGGCGTCGGCCTTTCCGGCGGCCAAAAACAGCGCCTGAGCCTCGCACGCGCGCTCGCCGACAATCCGTCGATCCTCATCATGGACGATACGACCAGCGCCGTCGACATGGAAACGGAAGCGGAAATCCAGCGCCATCTGCGCGAACTGGACGAACAGAAAACCATCGTCACCATCGCACACCGTATTTCATCGGTGAAAGATTCCGATCTGATCCTCGTGCTTGAGCATGGCCGCATTGTGGAGCGCGGCACGCATGACGAACTGGTGGCCGCGCACGGCCGATATTGGGAGATCTACTACAGGCAGCTCGGCTTGCAGGCGGGGCGTTCGCAAGGTTTCGAAGCGTAGGCGCGGGAAGGCAGGAAAGGGGGAAAACCCATGGCAAAACGTAACACATACCGCGAAGATGAAGAGCTGGAAGAACAGATCGACCTGCATGATATTCTGCGCATCGGCGTCTATGTAAAGCCGTATATGTCGCGAATCATACGCATTCTTGCCGTCGTCGTCATGATGAGCTGCATTGCGGTAGTCGTGCCATATTTGACGAAAATCATGATTGACAGCGCGATTCCGTCGAAAAATCTCACCTTACTTGGTGAATTAACGGGGTTGATGGCCGTACTTATTGTGATGTATGAGTTTGGATTGCGTTATCGTACCGTCGAAATTACTCGCGTCGGTCAGCTCATGTTGAAAGACATGCGCCGCGATATTTTCACGCATATTCAGACGCTGCCGTTCAGCTATTTCGATTCGCGTCCGCACGGCAAAATCCTGATTCGCGTGGTCAATTATGTGAACACGCTTTCCGACACGTTGAGTTCCGGCCTGATCAATGTGATTTCCGACGTATTCACCTTCCTGATCACGCTGGTGGTCATGTTCGTGGTCGATTGGCGGCTTGCGCTGTTCAGCCTGGTGCTCTTCCCCTTCCTGATCGCGTGG
>ERZ791846.48-NODE-48-length-100710-cov-5.15922_pt1 | contig 100710 bp, 95 predicted proteins | sample MGYA00510289_ERZ791846 | MGnify/ENA primary metagenome ERZ791846 (study PRJEB30046, sample SAMN00715274) | human gut metagenome | study: EMG produced TPA metagenomics assembly of the A metagenome-wide association study of gut microbiota in type 2... | reverse complement strand
TGTTAACTGCGCAATGACAGCCGGGAAAGACATAATGGAGGATGCAAAGATTACCGGGATAACACCGGCGGTGTTAACCTTCAGCGGAATATTGGTGGACTGACCGCCCATCAGCTTTCTTCCAACCATTTTCTTGGAATACTGAACCGGAATTCTTCTCTCTGCTCCGTTAAGGATAAGTACCAGAACTACTACTACAAGGATAACAGCTGCAATAATGATTCCTGCAAGAGTACCTTTTGCAATTGTTTTTCCTTTGATAAAGTTCTCATACAGTAATGACAAGTCGCTTGGCATTCTGGAGATGATATTAATAGTAAGTACGATGGAAATACCATTTCCAACGCCTTTTTCTGTAATACGTTCACCGAGCCACATCAGCATAGCTGAACCAGCTGTAAGGCAGGCAACAACTACAGCACCTTTGAAGAAGTTCAGATCCGGAATCATACCCTGACGTCCGAATCCGATTGCCATTGCAATTGATTCAAATAAAGCAAGACCTACAGTTACATAACGAGTAATTGCAGTCATCTTCTTTCTTCCCTCTTCACCATCTCTCTGCATCTCTTCCAGTGCCGGAATTGCAATTGTGAGAAGCTGAATGATAATGGAAGATGTGATGTAAGGTGTGATGTTCAATGCGAAAATTGACATTCTTTCAAATGAACCACCGGTAAACGCATCAAAGAAATTGAATGCGTCTCCGGCGTTGCTGCTGAACCACTGTTTGAAGAAGTCACTGTCAACACCCGGTACCGGGATCTGGCAGCCGATACGGATGATAAAAATCATCCATATCAGATACAACAGCTTGCGTCTCATTTCTTTCACTCTAAAAACATTTTTAAGAGTTTCAAACATTAGATCACCTCTACTGTACCACCAGCAGCTTCAATTTTTGATTTTGCAGTCTCGCTGACAGCGTTTACTTTGACATTAAGTTTCTTTGTCAGCTCACCATTTCCAAGAATTTTAACGCCATCGGCGATCTTGGAGATTGCACCGCTTGCAAGTAAGCTTTCTGCTGTAACTTCTGCACCATCTTCGAAACGGTTCAGTACGTCAACGTTGATTGCAATAATCTCTTTTGTATTTCTGTTTTTGAATCCTCTCTTAGGCAGACGTCTGTATAAAGGCATCTGACCACCTTCAAATCCCGGTTTCTTGTGACCGGAACGAGCTAACTGTCCTTTGTGTCCTTTACCGGCTGTTTTACCGTTTCCAGAACCATGTCCACGGCCTCTTCTGAAGTTATCGCTGTGCTTAGAACCTTCTGCTGGTCTTAAGTTTGATAATTCCATGTTGGCACCTCCTTATTATTATTTCAAATCTATAAGTTCAGATCGTATCTTTTCTGAATATGTTTCTGTATGTTCCCGCTACTCTTGTGAATAACAGGCTCATATCAGATCCATATCAGAGTTCTCTCTGGTTAAATCGCAATTAAGCTTCTTCAACCTTTACCAGGTGCTGTACCTGCTGAATCATTCCTCTTGTTGCTGCGTTATCCGGCATTTCAACTGTTTTGTGCATTTTTGTAAGACCCATAGCTGCAACAGTTTTTTTGTGCTTCGGAACTGCACCAATAGGAGATTTTACTAATGTAACTTTTAATGTGTTTGCCATTTTTGTATTTCCTCCTTAAGCCAGAATCTCATCAACAGATTTTCCGCGAAGTCTAGCAACTTCTTCCGGAGTTTTTAACTGTCTTAAGCCTTCGATTGTTGCAAGAACAACGTTCTGTTTGTTTCTGGATCCCATACATTTTGTACGGATGTTTTTGATACCAGCTAACTCAATTACCGCACGGGCAGGACCGCCGGCGATAACTCCAGTACCTTCCGGAGCTCTCTTCAGAAGCATTTCAGCGCTTCCGTATTTTCCAACGAAGTCATGTGTAATAGAGTTGTTCTCATCTCTTGCTACTGTTACTAATTTCTTCATAGCATCCTCTTTTCCTTTGCGGATAGCTTCAGGAATTTCAGCTGCTTTACCTAAACCTGCACCAACGTGTCCGTTGCCGTCACCTACAACAACTAAAGCTGTGAAACGGAAGTTACGACCACCTTTAACAACCTTGGTAACACGCTTGATTGATACTACTTTATCTTCTAATTCTAACTGACTAGCATCAATAAGATTACGTTTCATGTGTTTCGCTCCTCCTTATTAGAATTTCAGCCCAGCTTCTCTTGCTGCGTCTGCCAGTGCTTTAACTTTACCGTGGTAGATATAGCCTCCTCTGTCGAAAACAACGCTTTCGATGCCAGCTTCAACAGCTTTCTTACCAATAACGGTTCCTAAATGTGCAGCTGCTGCTACATCATCAGTGTTCTCTAACTCAGCTCTTACTTCTTTCTGAAGAGTAGAAGCAGATACTAAAGTTTTTCCTACAGTGTCATCAATAATCTGAGCATACATATGCTTGTTGGAACGAAATACTGCTAAACGAGGTGTTGTTGCAGTTCCGTTTAAATGATGACGTAATCTTCTATGCTTATTCTCACGAATTTTCGCTCTAGATGCCTTATTTACCATTTTCTCACCCTCCTAAATTATTTCTTACCAGTCTTACCAACTTTACGTCTGATAACTTCATCAACATATTTGATACCTTTACCTTTGTATGGCTCAGGTCTTCTCTTGTCTCTGATCTCAGCTGCAAACTGGCCGACTTTTTCTTTACTGATACCGGATACGATAATCTTATTACCATCAACTTTGGTTTCGATTCCGTCTGGATCTTCCATTTCTACCGGATGAGAGTATCCAAGGCTAAGTGTGAGCTTCTTGCCCTGTTTTGCTGCTTTATAACCTACACCGTTAACTTCAAGCTCTTTTGTATAGCCTTCGCTTACACCAACAACCATGTTGTGGATTAAGCTTCTTGTTAAACCGTGAAGAGATTTCATTTTCTTTAAGTCGTTTGGTCTGGATACTACTACATGACCATCTTCGACTTTGATTTCCATTTCTGTAGGAAGTGCTCTTTCGAGTGTTCCTTTTGGTCCTTTTACAGTTACTACGTTGCCTTCAGCGACAGTTACTTCTACGCCTGCAGGAATAGCAACCGGAAGTCTACCAATTCGTGACATATGTTTGTCCTCCTTACTTAGATTATCGGAGAGGATGCTACATCCTCTCTGTTTTCAGTTTGTTCTCTATAAAAAATCTTGGTTCAAATTACCAAACGAATGCTAATACTTCGCCGCCAACCTGAAGTTTGCGAGCTTCTTTATCAGTAATAACACCTTTGTTTGTAGAAAGAATTGCGATTCCAAGTCCACCAAGAACTTTTGGAAGCTGATCCTTACCTGCGTAGATACGAAGACCAGGTTTGGAGATTCTCTTTAAACCAGTGATGATTTTTTCGTTTTTATCTTCACCATATTTCAGTGTGATATGAAGAGTTTTAACAACTCCATCTTCAACTAAATCGTATTTTGCAATATATCCTTCATCAACAAGGATGTTAGCAATTGCAATTTTCATCTTAGATGCCGGAACATCTACTGTGTCGTGTTTTGCAGTGTTTGCGTTACGAATTCTTGTAAGCATATCTGCGATTGGATCGCTCATTGTCATGTTAGTTTCCTCCTATTATTTCAGACTTTACATGTGCATATATATTAATAATTTACATTGTTACCTAATTTTAAATCTCGTTTGGACACATGATCGGACTGATAAAATCAGCCGATCGTTTATTTATATTTAAATCCGGTTCCTACCAGGAAGCCTTCTTAACGCCCGGGATCTGTCCCTTGTAAGCTAATTCACGGAAGCAGATTCTGCAGATTCCGTATTTTCTTAAAACAGAATGTGGACGTCCACAAATATTGCAACGTGTATATTCTCTTGTGGAGAATTTCTGTTTGCGCTGCTGTTTGATTTTCATTGCTGTTTTAGCCATGAATCGTTCCTCCTATTACTTTGCAAACGGCATATTGAATAATGTCAGTAATTCACGAGCTTCTTCATCAGTCTTAGCTGTAGTAACGAAGATGATGTCCATACCTCTTACTTTGTCAACTTTATCATATTCAACTTCCGGGAAGATAAGCTGCTCTTTGATACCCAGAGCATAGTTTCCACGGCCATCGAATGCGTTCGGGTTGATACCACGGAAGTCACGTACACGAGGAAGTGCAAGGTTGATCAGACGATCAGCGAACTCGTACATTTTTTCTCCTCTTAATGTAACTTTACAACCGATCGGCATACCCTCTCTGATTTTAAAGTTAGCAACAGATTTTTTAGCTTTAGTAGCGATTGCTTTCTGTCCTGTGATAAGTTCCATATCTGCGATTGCAGCATCAAGAAGCTTAGCATTTTCTTTGGCTTCACCAACACCCATATTGATTACGATCTTGTCGAGTTTTGGCACTTCCATAACATTTTTGTATCCAAATTTTTTGGTCATGGCATCCATGATCTCATTTTTGTACATTTCTTTTAATCTACTCACTTGTCATGCCTCCTCTCTTAATTAATCGATAACCTTACCGGTCTTTTTAGCAACGCGGACTTTTTTGTCGCCGTCCATCTGGAATCCTACTCTTGTAGCCTGTCCATCAACAACCAGCATAACGTTGGAGATGTGCAGTGGAGCTTCTTTTGTGATGATTCCGCCCTGCTGATTTGCAGCAGATGGTTTGCTGTGTTTTGTAACTTTGTTGATATTCTCAACAACAACGGTATTGTCTTTTGCGTTAACTGCAAGGACTTTACCCTCTTTGCCATTATCTTTACCAGCGATAACTTTTACAGTATCACCTTTTTTAATTTTCATAGCTGACATTAGGCACCCTCCTATAATACTTCCGGAGCTAAGGAAACGATCTTCATGAATTTCTTTTCACGAAGTTCTCTGGCAACTGGTCCAAAGATACGTGTTCCTCTCGGAGTTAAGTCGTCTTTAATGATTACGGCAGCATTTTCATCGAAACGGATGTAAGATCCGTCTTTACGACGAGCGCCTTTTTTAGTTCTAACTACAACAGCTTTTACAACGTCACCTTTTTTAACAACGCCGCCTGGTGTTGCATCTTTAACAGTAGCAACGATTGTATCGCCAATGCTTGCATATCTTCTTGTAGAGCCGCCCATAACACGAATACAAAGGATTTCTTTTGCACCAGTGTTGTCGGCAACTTTCAGTCTAGTTTCCTGCTGGATCATACTGGTCTCCTCCTTATTTAACTTTCTCTACGATTTCAACCAGTCTCCATCTTTTATCTTTGGATAACGGTCTGGTTTCCATAACTTTTACGGTATCACCGATATTGCACTCATTGTTTTCGTCATGAGCTTTTAATTTATATGTTCTCTTCACGATCTTTTTGTAAAGAGGATGTTTTACATGGTCTTCAATAGCAACTACAATGGTTTTGTCCATCTTATTGCTGACAACCTTACCCACGCGGGTTTTTCTCAGATTTCTTTCCACGATAGTTTCCTCCTATTATTTGGAAGCGTTAGCCTGCTCAGTAATTACTGTCTGGATTCTTGCAATGTTCTTGCGAACCTCTTTAATGCGGCTTGTATTCTCTAATTGATTAGTTGCATTCTGAAATCTCAGATTGAAAAGTTCTTTTTTAGCAGCTACTAATTCTTCATTTAATTCTGCAGCTGATTTTGCCTTTAAATCTTCCACGAATTTATTAATTTTCACTGTTATCACCGCCTTCTAAGTCTGCACGAGAAACGATTTTACATTTACATGGTAACTTGTGCATTGCAAGACGTAATGCTTCACGAGCAATTTCTTCTGAAACGCCTGCAATTTCGAACATTACACGTCCTGGCTTAACAACTGCTACCCAGTATTCAAGGGCACCTTTTCCGGAACCCATTCGTGTTTCTGCTGGTTTCGCTGTTACTGGTTTATCTGGGAAAATCTTAATCCAAACCTGACCACCACGTTTGATATAACGTGTCATAGCAACACGGGCTGCCTCGATCTGATTGGAACGGATCCAACACGGTTCGGTTGCAACAAGTCCGAATTCACCATAATTGATTTTATTACCTCTAAGGGCTTTTCCTCTCATGGAGCCACGGAATTGTTTACGACGTTTTACTCTTTTTGGCATTAACATTATTTATCGCTCCCTTCCTTAGTTCCTTTTGTTGGAAGTACTTCGCCATTGTAGACCCAAGCTTTTACGCCAACTTTGCCGTATGTTGTGTCTGCTTCTGCGAATCCATAGTCAATATCTGCACGAAGTGTCTGAAGCGGAATAGTTCCTTCGCTGTAGAACTCTGTACGAGCCATATCAGCACCGCCAAGACGTCCGGATACGGATGTTTTGATACCTTTTGCTCCGGCCTTCATTGTTCTCTGCATTGTAGATTTCATAGCACGTCTGAAAGAGATACGGTTCTCAAGCTGTAAAGCAATATTCTCAGCTACTAACTGAGCGTCTCTGTCTGGTCTCTTTACTTCTTTGATATCTACGATAAGTTTTTTGTCTGTGAATTTCTTTAATTCAGCTTTAACTTTTTCGATCTCAGCGCCGCCTTTACCGATTACGATACCAGGTTTAGCTGTGTAGATGATGATCTTAACTCTGTCAGATGCTCTTTCGATTTCGATTTTGGAAACACCTGCGCTGTATAATTTCTTTTTAAGGAATGTTCTGATGTTGTAGTCTTCTACCAGGTAATCAGCGAAGTCTGCATCAGCATACCATCTTGAATCCCAATCCTTGATAACACCGACTCTAAGGCCATGTGGGTTAACTTTCTGTCCCATGCTTTTCCTCCTTATCTTTCATCCAGCACGATGGTGATATGGCTTGTTCTCTTTTCGATTCTATAAGCTCTACCCTGTGCTCTTGGCTGAATTCTCTTCATTGTAGGTCCTTTATCTGCATAGCAGGCTGCAACGTAGAGGTTGTCTGCATTCATTCCGTTGTTATTTTCAGCATTTGCAATTGCTGACTCAAGAAGTTTCTTGATAACGCTGGAAGCGTATCTTGGGTTGTATGTTAAGATACCAAGTGCTGTCTGCACATCTTTACCGCGGATTACATCTAACACGTAGCAGGCTTTCTGAACAGAAATTCTTGCGTAAGATAATTTTGCAGACGGTCTTGTCTCTCTATTACTCTCATTTCTGGCTCTTTTTATCTGGCTTCTATGTCCCTTTGCCATTTTAAAGTGCCTCCTTTCCTTTTTCTCTCAATATCAGGTTAACCTGTCCGCTGTCTCATGGGCAGCAGACAGAATATAAAGTCAAATACTAGCGAACACCGGATTTCTTTTCGTCTTTTCCGTGTCCTCTGTAGGTTCTGGTTGCAACGAACTCACCGAGCTTGTGGCCAACCATATCTTCTGTTACATATACCGGCACGTGTTTTCTTCCGTCATGGACAGCGATTGTGTGTCCTACGAAGGACGGGAAGATTGTAGAACGGCGTGACCAGGTTTTGATAACGGATTTGTCATTTGCAGCGTTTAATGCGTCTACTTTTTTAAGTAAGCTGGCATCTGCAAAAGGTCCTTTTTTCAGTGAACGAGACATGCTTAATCCTCCTTATTATTTCGATAATGCTTTTCCATCGCGTCTTCTTACGATGAGCTTGTTGGACGGTTTGTTTTTCTTTCTTGTCTTCAGACCAAGAGCAGGTTTTCCCCATGGAGTGCATGGACCTGGACGACCGATACCGGTCTTTCCTTCACCACCACCATGTGGATGGTCATTCGGGTTCATTACGGAACCACGAACAGTAGGTCTGATACCCATGTTACGTTTACGTCCGGCTTTACCGATGTTAATCAGGTTGTGATCTCCGTTTCCGACAACGCCTACAGATGCGCGGCATACGATCGGAACCATTCTCATTTCACCAGATGGCAGACGCAGTGTTGCGTATTTGCCTTCTTTAGCCATTAACTGAGCGCCGTTTCCAGCAGAACGAACCATCTGTCCGCCCTTTCCAGGATGAAGCTCAATGTTGTGTACCATAGTACCAACCGGGATAAGCTCTAATGGTAAGCAGTTACCAACACGAACTTCTGCATCAGCTCCGTTCATAACTTTCTGACCTACTTTTAAGCCTTCCGGTGCAAGGATATATGCTTTCTCGCCATCTACATAAGAGATTAAAGCGATGTTTGCTGTTCTGTTTGGATCATACTCGATGGAAACTACTGTTGCAGGGATTCCATCTTTTCTTCTCTTGAAGTCGATGATTCTGTATTTTCTTCTGCTTCCGCCTCCGCGGTGTCTAACTGTGATCTTACCCTGGTTGTTACGTCCAGCGTTTTTCTTTAAAGACACGGTAAGAGATTTCTCTGGTGTAGATTTTGTGATCTCTGAGAAATCGGAACCAGTCATATGTCTTCTAGACGGTGTATATGGGTTATAACTTTTGATTCCCATTTTTGTTCTCCTTTCAAATTTGTCCTCACGCTTTTGAATGCGTATAATCGCTATCTGTTAATTAAAGTCCTTCGAAGATTTCGATTTCTTTGCTGTCTTCTGTCAGAGCTACGATAGCTTTTTTGGTTTTAGCAGTTGTTCCAACTGTCATACCACGGCGTTTTTTCTTTCCATCCATATTCATGGTGTTAACGCTCTTTACTTTTGTTCCTTCGAACATTTTCTCTACAGCTTCTTTGATCTGAGATTTGTTTGCTTCCGGATGAACTAAGAAAGTGTATTTCTTTTCAGCCATTGCATTCATAGATTTTTCTGTAATCACTGGTTTCTTGATTACGTCATAGTACTTGATATCAGCCATTATGCATATACCTCCTCGATGGATGCTACAGCATCTTTGGTTACGATTACGGTGTTGTGGTTCATAACATCGTATACGTTGATAGTACTTGGAGTTGCAGTCTGAACATCAGTGATGTTTCTTGCGGAAAGGATTACGTTCTTGTCATCTGTTGCTGTGATAACCAGAGCTTTCTCAGCTTTCAGGTTTGTAAGAACTTTCTGCATTTCCTTTGTCTTAACATCTGCTAATGTAAGAGCATCAACAACTACTAATTTATTGTCCTGAACTTTGGAAGTCAGAGCAGATTTTAAAGCAGCTCTTCTTTCTTTCTTGTTCATTTTTACTTCATAATCTCTTGGTACCGGAGCGAATACAACACCGCCGCCAGTCCACTGTGGTGCACGGATGGAACCCTGTCTAGCATGACCTGTTCCTTTCTGTCTCCACGGTTTTCTTCCGCCGCCGCTTACTTCAGAACGTGTTTTAGCTTTCTGAGTACCCTGGCGATTATTTGCAAGCTGACGAACAACAGCAAGGTGAACAAGATGCTCATTGACTTCTACGCCGAATACTGCATCATTCAGTTCCATTGTTCCAACTTCGTTGCCTTCCATATTATAAACAGTTACGTTTGCCATTTGTGTGCTCCTCCTTTCTTATTATAAGGACTTTACTGTCTCTTTGATTGTTACCAAAGATTTCTTAGGTCCTGGAACAGCACCTTTAACTAACAGTAAGTTATTTTCTGTATCTACGCGTACGATCTCAAGGTTCTGTACAGTAACCTGAACATTTCCCATATGACCTGGCATGTGTTTTCCTTTGAATACCTTGCTCGGATCAGAACAAGCACCATTGGAACCTGCATGACGGTGATATTTGGAACCATGAGCCATAGGTCCTCTTGACTGACCATGTCTCTTGATCGCACCCTGGAAACCTTTACCTTTGGAAACAGCTGTTGCATCAATGTGATCGCCGTCTGCAAAGATATCAGCTTTAATTTCCTGTCCTACTGTATATTCAGCAGCGTTATCAAATCTGAACTCTTTAACGAATCTCTTTACTGCAACGCCAGCTTTGTCAAAGTGTCCTTTTTCCGGTTTGTTAACAAGGCTTTCTCTGATGTCTCCGAATCCAACCTGAACTGCTTCGTATCCATCGTTCTCTTCTGTCTTAACCTGAGTTACGACACAAGGACCAGCCTGTAAAACTGTTACCGGAATCAACTGGCCGTCTTCATTGAAGATCTGAGTCATTCCGACTTTAGTAGCTAAAATAGCTTTCTTCATTCTTTCTTCCTCCTTATAGCGGATTACCGATTACCGGCAATCATATAGTAAATAGCTTAATGCTTATAGCATTATCATAGTTGAGACACCATCGTCACTAAATTTGCTCTCGCTCATTAAGTGTCGAGGTGGGCTTTCTCACTAAATTCGCATTACATACTCATTAAGTGTTCAATGCCTTATTTAGTCTTCATTTTGATATCGATGTTAACACCTGCTGGCATTTCCAGTCTTGACAGAGCATCTACTGTCTTCTGTGTTGGTGTAAGGATATCAATCAGTCTCTTATGAGTTCTCTGTTCGAACTGTTCTCTGGAATCTTTGTATTTATGAACGGCTCTTAAGATTGTAACAACCTCTTTCTTAGTTGGAAGTGGAACCGGTCCGCTTACCATTGCCCCGTTCTTTTTAACAGTTTCGATGATTTTTGCTGCTGATGCATCTACTAACTGATGATCATAAGCCTTTAATGTGATTCTCATTACCTGATTTGCCATAAAAAAAGTCTCCTCCTATTCGTACTTTTCAAGCAGTACGACAAGCGGCGACTGTACACATCTCCGTGTGTGTCTTTCGAATTCTTAGCACACACGCCATCCCTGGATGGTCTTCTGAACTTGTACAGTGACTTGTCGTCAGTTTTCAAACTTGACATTCGCTCCACGGAAAACCTGCCATCTCTGTGGCAGCAACCTCGCGCTTCATTGCTATCAATGTCACAACAATTGAGAGTATACACGACCTCTCAGAAAAATGCAAGTGTTTTTTTCATTTTTTTATTATTTTTTTGTATTTGATTCCGTACAATATTTTTAAGACTTTTTATCCATCATATATGATGTTTCTATATAATTATATTTAGTCAAGCGGATATTCGCAATCCGCTTCGCTACGTAGCTCTACGTAGAACGAACAGTAACCATTAACTCCGATCCTTACAGCTATAATCATCAATATTAATATAGAAAGAACGTGTTTCTTCTATATTATATAGGAAGAAACACGTTCCATTATTATTTCATTCTTCTGTTTTATTTCTCCAGTGTCTGCCCTTCTGCTCTGACAGGCTTCTCATCTGCAATGATATCAGAATAATCAAACAATGTGACCTTTGTCACATCATCTCTCACGATATCCGGGGCATCGCCCTGATTCTTTGCACTCTCTGCGATCTGCGCAGCTGACCATGACGGAATTACCATTCGTTTGATTTCTACAGGTTTCTCTTCATCTGCTTCTTCCTCTTTCTCTACAGGCTTTCTGTCAGAAGCGCTCATCATCTGTTTGAGCTGCTCTTTTACCTGTGGCACGATCACCTCAGTTTTTCCGGAAATAACTTCCCGCTGCGCCTGTGGTTGCTGCACCACTGGCTGCACTGGTTTTTCAGTTTTGAGTTGCTCATCTGCGGTAGCCGCTGCAATCTCTTTTTTAAGAAGTTCATGTGCTTCGCTTGTAGCTGCCTGTACTGCTGTTGGCTGTTCTGGCTGTGTCGGTTCCAGATCGTCTTCATAGATCTCATCTACAAAGCCACCTGTCTTAATTTTCTTTCTCTCCGGCGCTTTTCCCTTCTTACGTGCACGTTCTTCTTTCTTTATCTGACGTTCTTCTTCTTTGTAGCGTTTTTCTCTTGCTTTCTCTTCTTTCTTAAGTTCCTTTTTGCTCTTGACATAACCTGGTTCTGTATCTGTGTCATCATAATCATCCTGTGGTTCTTTCTTCAAAAGCTCCGCAACTATGTAAAGGATGATAAGGAAAAGAACAGCAAGTCCAAGAATAATAAGACCTTCTATACTCTCTGTAGCAGTCAGAAGATATCCTACATATCCAATCGTGATAACAACCTTCGGAATATACTTCTTTACTTCAACAGTAATAGGTTCTGCATCCTTATCTGTAGAATCTACCACTTTAAAAATATTATTCTCTTTATCCATCTCTGTGATCATATATCGATATGCTTTAGAATCACTCTGATAAAGAATAAAATCGCCTACGGCTGCTTCTGAAGCTTTCGCAGGGATTGCATAAGTAACGGATCCTATCGGCAGGTTTGTCTCCTTGCCGGAATCATCCATGATTTCTGTTGTGATTCCAAAGAAAGGCGGAACTGCCAGACCAACAACACAGACAATGGTGCATATCACTATAAAATGTACAATAAATTTCAGAAATTTTGACATCTGTTACGCTCCTCATTTTTATTCTTTCGCATAACTGTTCAACACTTCGCAGTTATCTTTTTGCTCATTATAACCTGTTTTTTTCGTACGGTCAACTTATAATCACCCGTAATACGACAAAACACACCCGGAAAGCGGTCTTCCCTTCCGGATGTGTCCGATATTCTGAGAAATCATTTTGAGATTACTGATTACTTAAATACTCCTCAATGCTTGTCATAGCAGCCGCTTCATCATCACCATTTGCAGATAATGTAATTTCTTCTCCCGCATCAAGTCCAAGAGTCATCATGCCCATAATGCTCTTTGCGTTCACGCGTTTCTTTCCAATCTCTACATAAATCTCACTGTTAAACTGGCTTGCAACCTGCACCAGCTGTGCTACCGGACGTGCTTCCAGACCTGTGGATAAATTAATGGTGATTGGTTTTTTGATCATAATAATTCTCCTCCTTGTTTCTCCCGCAGTTCGTCAGCCATTGCACTCAGCTTTCTCAAGCGGTGATTGACTCCCGATTTGCCCACCTGTGGGCTCAACATCATTCCTAATTCTTTTAATGTAGCTTCCGGATATTGCATCCGGAGTTCTGCAATCTGTGCAAGCCCCTCATTAAGCTGTTCAAATCCCATTCTTTGCTGAATCAGCCTGATGTCCTCTATCTGCTTGACAGCTGCATTTACTGTTTTATTAATATTCGCAGTCTCACAGTTAACTTTTCTGTTTACAGAATTTCTCATTTCTTTCAGTATACGGATGTTCTCCAGGTCCATCAATGCTACGTTAGCTTCCATAACTGCAAGCATATCCACGATCTGCGCACCTTCCTTCACATAGACCACATATGATTTCTTGCGCTGTACGATCTTAGCATCTACTGAAAAACTACGAATGACCACCTGTAACTGTTCTGCCTTTCTTACATCAGGACACACAATTTCAAAATGATACCCTTTCTCCGGATCACTGATTGAACCCGATGCCAGAAAAGCTCCCCTGATAAACGCCCGCTTGCAACAATTCTGCTGTACCAGCAGCATATCCGCCAGCATAAGCGCACCATGGCCGACACTGTCCGCGACAAGCCTTAACGCCTGAAAAATTACCTGGATCTCTTCGGGATCAGATATCTCAATCACATATACCTTTACCCGCTTCAGGTGGCTGTTCTCACGTACAGATACTTCTCTCTCTATATTAAATGTTTTTTGTAATAATGTAAAGCACTTTCTTGCAACTGCTTCATTTTCCGTCTGGATCTTTAATTTGCTCTCCCCTGAAAAATATTCCATTTTTCCACAGGAACACAACATTGCAGCCAGTTCCGCCATTTTACAATGTCTGGCAGATCCAATCTGTCTGAAAAGTTCTTCCTTTACCATCCCCGAAAAAGACATCTCTTCTGTATCATCCTTCCTGTTTTTTTACCAGACGGTCTTTCTCTACATCTCTGTGTTCCAGCCTGAAACCATATTTTGTATTCTTTGAAAGTCTGGAGTATAATTCTCTCGCCAGTGTGACAGAACGATGTTTTCCCCCGGTACATCCAATTGCAATCACAAGATTTGTCTTTCCTTCTTTCACATAATTAGGAATAAGGAAGTTTATCATATCCTCCAGTTTATCTGCAAATGCTCTTGCGGTATCACAGTCCATTACATAATTAAAAACACGTTCATCCAATCCTGTCAGCGGCCTTAATTCATCTATATAATACGGATTCGGCAAAAAACGAACATCAAATACAAGATCCGCATCCGCCGGAATTCCATATTTAAATCCAAATGATAATACAGAAATCATCATATTGCAGAATTCCTGATTATCAACGAATATCCTGTCAATCTCCTGTTTCAGTTCCCTTGTCAGAAGATGGCTGGTATCAATAATGTAGTCTGCGCGCTCTTTCAAAAAACGCATCTTTTCTCTTTCCAGCCGAATCCCATCATCAACTCTTCCGCCCATAGCAAGCGGATGACTCCTTCTGGTCTCCTTGTATCTCTTAACCAGAACGCTGTCCTGGGCATCCAGAAACAGGATATCAAAATCATATCCTGCCTTCTTCATTCTGTCCAGAACAACTTCCAGTTCATCTAATGAACGTCCGCTTCTGGCATCGATTCCCAACGCAACATTCTGTACATCTTCTCCATGTATCTCCGGCATCAGTGATGCAAATTTTTCCAGCAAAGGAATCGGAAGATTATCTACGCAAAAATAATTTGCGTCCTCCAGCATTTTTAATGCAGCGGTTTTTCCGGCACCTGATACTCCTGTAACTATTACAAAACGCATTTTTTATCTCCTGTCACCTAATACATCGTTTTCGAAATAACTATACCACTTATCTACACACTCAAATCCGCATTCTGCGTAATCGGTATAGTTATTTACGAAACGATGTACTAATCTGTAAGTCTGTATCTTCGAAATCTCCAAGGAACTTTACTTCCGGTTCAAGAGTCACGCCAAACTGCTCTTTTACTTTATCCTGCACATCCTTAATCAGTCTGCACACATCTGTCGCAGTTGCATTTCCCTTGTTAATCACAAATCCGCAATGCTTCTCTGACACCTGTGCACCACCAGTCTGATATCCACACAGTCCTGCATCCATGATCAGTTTTCCTGCAAAATATCCCTCCGGGCGTTTAAACGTACTTCCTGCGCTCGGATACTCTAAGGGTTGTTTGCTTACTCTCTGCTCTGTCAGCTCTTTCATTCTCGCCTTAATCACTTCCTGTTCTCCCTGTTCCAGAACGATTACTGCGCCAAGCACCAGATATCCTTTTTTCTTAATGATACTTGTACGGTACCCCATTTCCAGTTCTTCCGCCGGAAGTGTAAGAATTTCTCCTTTTTCAGTCATAACGGTTACTTCTTTCAGGATGTCTTTCATCCCCCCGCCATAAGCACCCGCATTCATGACAACTGCGCCACCTAATGTTCCCGGGATTCCTCCGGCAAACTCAAAGCCTGTCAGAGATGCATTCTTAGCTGCAGCGGCAATCTGAGATAGCAAAGCGCCCGCCTTTGCACGAATCATATTCCCCTCTGCCGTAATCTCACCATAGTTTCTGTAAAGCTGTATGATTACGCCTCTGTAGCCGGCATCACTTACCAGAAGATTGCTTCCATTTCCCAAAATAAAATATGGCAGTTTTTCATCACTGCATATCTTAATAATCTCCTGCAATTCCTCCTGTGAAGAAGGCAATAAAAAACAATCTGCCGGACCACCAATGCGAAATGTCGTGTGACGGTTCATCGGTTCATTTACCTTGACTTTCTCTTTCCCCAGCAGATCAGTAAATTTCTCTATTATATTCTGATTCATAGATTTCATTCCTCAATCTTTCTATTTTATTATTTTGTCACTGAGAACGAAGTAAACAGTAACATTATTTTTTGTATCTGTGCTTCCTGTCAGATTTTCCAAGCAAATCTTTAACCACCACACCGGCCAGCATCATTCCTGCTGCTCCCGGCATGAAAGAAATACTTCCATGCAGCTGTATATCTGATATTTTCTCTCTCGAGGAAAGCACCTTTACTTTTCGGATTCCTTTTTTACGCAATTTTGTTCTTATCTGTTTCGCTATCGGACACAGAACACTTCTGGAAATATCCACGATCTCCAGTTTTGACGGATCCATCCTGTCGTCTGTACTCATACAGGATATGATTGGCGTTTTACTGATCTTTGCATTCTCAATCAGTAGAAGCTTAGATTCCACAGTATTCATGGCATCTATAATATAATCATAATTTTTCAGATCAAACATTCCGGCTGTTTCATTATTATAAAACGTTTCGTATGTGTGCACCAGAATGCCCTCATCAATATCTCGGATCCTCATCTTGGCAATCTGAACATTACTTTTTCCAACAGTAGATCGCAGCGCATATAACTGTCTGTTAATGTCAGCAACAGACACGATCCCATTATCCACAAGTGTAAGGCTCGCCACACCACATCTGGCCAGCGCCTCAGCAGCAAAAGAACCTGCTCCGCCAAGCCCGAAAACAGCGATTCTTGCTTTGCCAAGTTTATCAGCCCCTGCATCACCAAGCAGCATTTCCATTCTGGAAAAAGCATCCGGCATACAAAAACCTCCTACGAATCAATATCTGTACAGGATATTATACTATTTTTCTCCCCAAAAGTACAGTTCTTCATACATTCTTTAGAATTGATGTATATAATTTTATGATTCCGCCATAATACCTATCACAGGCACAACAATTCGTCATCTTATTCAGGAGGCAGACATGCTACAGCAGATCTTTCTCGGATTTATCGGACTATGCTCCGGCTTTATCATTGCCGGAGGACTGATCGGGCTTCTGATCGGGCTCTCTATTGTCCCGCGTTATGCAGGCATAACACATACCGCAGACCATATCATGCTATATGAGGACATTACATTATTCGGAACAGAGCTTGGAAATCTGTTCTATCTCTTTCAATGGAACATCCCTGCCGGTACTCCTTTTTTGATTTTATACGGGCTCTTTTCAGGAATCTTTCTCGGAGGATGGATCATGGCACTTGCAGAAATGGCAGATATTTTTCCCATCTTTGCAAGAAGAATCCGTTTCCAAAAGGGCCTCTCCTTTACCATTTTGTGTGTAGCATTCGGCAAAGCAGTCGGCTCACTGATTTACTATTATAACGGATGGCTTCCATGATTTCCAGATAATTATCATAAAAGAAAGGAGAACATAGAAAATCTTATGTCAGGTAATATTTCAACTCAAAAACAACAAAAGCAGCAAAAACAATATCAGGACTACGTAAAAAAAATCACCCCTGTTCACAGCCTGGGGCTAAATATGTGCAAAGCCTTTTTCACAGGCGGTATCATCTGTGTTCTGGGACAGTTTATCCTAAATTATGCCAAAAGTCTCGGACTTGACAAAGATACTTCCGGTTCCTGGTGTTCCCTTATTCTGATACTGATCAGCGTTATCCTTACCGGTCTTAATCTTTATTCCAAAATCGGAAAATTCGGAGGAGCCGGAGGTCTTGTGCCAATCACCGGGTTTGCCAACTCTGTCGCCGCTTCCGCCATCGAATACAAAGCAGAGGGGCAGGTCTTTGGCATCGGATGCAAGATATTCACCATCGCAGGTCCCGTAATTCTGTATGGAATTTTAAGTTCGTGGATTCTTGGTGTTATTTACTATCTTTTCACATAACTGTTCCATGCTTTTGTAGATACAAAATCAATCAGATATTCGCAATTGAAGCAGGGGACTTACTTGATTTGGTTAAAATATTTTGCGAAACAGCCAACTACCGAATATTTATCTTTTCAGATTTATCTCACAGGAGGTTTCATATGAAGAATCAACTAACTCTCGGTACATCCAGTGTCTCATTTAAAAATCCCGTCTTTATCCAAAGCTGTGCCTCGATTGTCGGTCAGAAAGAAGGCGAAGGCCCATTAGGATCCTGTTTCGACAAAGTATGCGAAGATCCCTTGTTCGGTACGGATACATGGGAAGCAGCCGAAAGCACTATGCAAAAGGAAACCGCATTGCTGGCAATCCGGAAAGCCGGTCTGCAGGCATCTGATATCCGTTTTCTTTTCGCCGGTGACCTGCTCGCCCAGACTGTTGCATCTTCTTTCGGAACAGCAGATCTTGGAATTCCGTTTTATGGTCTTTTCGGTGCATGTTCCACTATGGGCGAGTCTCTTTCCCTTGGCTCTTTGTGTGTAGCAGGCGGCTACGGAAAGCATATCCTCTGCGCTACCTCCAGCCATTTTGCCAGCGCAGAAAAGGAATTTCGTTTTCCCCTGGGATATGGAAATCAAAGACCCCTATCTGCTACCTGGACGGTCACTGGTTCCGGAGCCTGTGTACTCGGATACGAACCTCCATCCCGTTCTGCTGCCAAAAACTCCAACTCTCTCCGCCATCAAAATACCTGTGCCGTCATAACAGGAATCACCACCGGCAGACTGGTTGACTTCGGATTTAAGGATTCCTTTAACATGGGCGGATGCATGGCTCCTGCCGCGTGCGATACCATAGCCCGGAATCTAAAAGATTTCAACCGCAAGCCTGAAGATTACGATGCTATTTTCACAGGTGATCTCGGCCTGATAGGTCAGAAAATCCTCTTCGACCTTCTCTTAGAAAAAGGATTTGATATCTCTTCCATACATCAGGACTGCGGCATGTTGATTTATGACTCAGAAACTCAGGACACACATTCCGGCGGCAGCGGATGTGGATGTGCTGCTTCTGTTTTAGCCGGACATATATTACCAGGTATCATAAATAATAACTGGAAACGAATTCTGTTTGTCCCCACCGGAGCATTGTTATCAAAAGTAAGTTTCAACGAAGGGGACTCTATTCCCGGAATCGCACATGCCGTTGTTATTGAACAATATAAAGTTCCTGAGATGATGTAAATAAAAGGAGGAAAAACATGGACTATTTTAATGCTTTCTGGACGGGAGGACTCATCTGTGCTCTGGTTCAGATTCTGCTTGACAGGACAAAACTTATGCCTGGCCGTATTATGGTACTTCTGGTCTGCACCGGTTCTGTTTTAAGCGCCATTGGCATTTATCAGCCGTTTGTAGAATTTGCAGGAGCAGGCGCATCTGTTCCTTTGCTCGGATTTGGCAATGTATTGTGGAAAGGAATAAAAGAAGCCATCGATGAAAATGGTCTGATCGGACTTTTTATGGGTGGTTTCACCGCATGTGCGGTCGGTGTCTCCGCAGCTCTTATTTTTTCTTATCTCGCAAGCCTTATTTTCAAGCCGAAAATGAAAGGATGATTTGACATGAGCGATACTCTCTATCTGCAATTAGATCAGAATATCCAGGTAACCCACCCGCATATTTACCTGCAGGACATAGCGAAACTCTCCTGCAGCAACAGCAAAATTTTAAACCGTCTGCGTGTAATGCCTGTAGCAAATCTTGCACCTGATAAACCCGGCCGTTACGTGATGTCTGTCATGGACCTGATCACTGAAATTCAGAAAAAAGAACCAGATCTTGAAATCAATACGATTGGTGAAGAAAACTTTATCATTACATTTAAGAATAAGCCTGGTCCCGGCATCATCTGGCAGTGGTGTAAAATTATTTTCGTCGGTCTGGCTACTTTTTTCGGTGCCGGATTTTCTATTATGACATTTAATAATGACGTAGACGTTGGCAGCCTTTTTGATCAGATTTATACACAGGTTACAGGACAGGTTTCCAATCATTTTACTGTTCTGGAAATCACATATTCCATAGGAATCGGGCTTGGCGTCCTGTTCTTCTTTAATCACTTTGGTCATATGAAGATCACCACCGATCCCACTCCTATGCAGATACAAATGCGCCTGTACGAAGATAATGTCAATAAAACTATCATAGAAGATATTGACCGGATGCAGAAAAAGTGATATACTCTCAGCCGAGTGTTCGAAACCTTCCACTCGTAAAAAAAATACTAAAGGAGATAATTGAATATGAAAAACAAAGGTACACAGTTTCTTGTAGAGGCGGCTGCAATCGGAGCTATTTATGTAGTTCTGACAGTTTTATTTGCACCGCTTAGTTATGGCGAAGTCCAGATCCGCTTTTCTGAGGCACTGACAATTCTGCCATTCTTTACACCAGCTGCAATCCCGGGGTTATTTGTCGGATGTATCATCGCCAATCTTTTTGGCGGCGCGATTCCGGTAGATATCATCTTCGGAAGCATTGCAACACTGATCGGTGCTGTATTTACTTACAAGCTTCGCAACTGTAATCGTTTTCTTGCACCGATTCCGCCAATCGTGGCGAACGCAGTCATCGTACCATTCGTACTCCGTTTCGGATACGGAGTGAATCTTCCGATTCCGCTTATGATGCTGACTGTAGGTGTCGGAGAGATTGTTTCCTGTGCTGTAATAGGACTAATTCTTCAGACAGCTCTTCTGAAATACAAGAATGTAATCTTCAGATCTCAGAGAACCATGTAAGTCATCGAAAGCAACCCAAACCATAACCAATATAACTTAACGTATATACGCAAACACAAAAAGAGTATGCAAAACAAGTGATATTTACCTGCTTATCGGGAAATATCACTTGTTATCTGCATACTCTTTTTCTATTTACCACCTGATATATACTATGTCTGGTCTTTTAATTGTTTTAAAATTCTTTTCTCCATTCTGGATACCTGCACCTGTGAGATTCCCATCTCGACAGCAATTTCTGTCTGCGTCATATCTTTAAAATATCTCATATATATCAGCTGGCGTTCTCTTGCATCCAGCTTCTTTAATATTTCATCCAGAAAAATACGATTCAACGCAGCATCCTGTCCATTTTCTTTTTCCTGAAGCCTGTCCATAAGCGAAATATCATTTCCATCACCCTGATAGATAATCTTATGCAAAGACTCAACTTCTGCCCCCGATTCCAGTGACATCACCACTTCATCTACAGAAAGCTGTGCACTTTGGGCTATTTCCTCCATTACCGGTTCTCTCCCCAGTTCTTTTTCCAGTTTTTCCCTTGCGCTGTAAATCCTGACACAATTTTCTTTCAGGCTCCTGCTTACTTTTAAGATTCCATCATCCCGAAGATATCTCTTAATCTCACCTGCGATCATCGGTACTGCATAAGTTGAAAATTTCACTTCAAACGAAGCATTAAAATGGTCTACCGCCTTAAGCAGGCCAATACTTCCTATCTGAATAAGATCTTCCATTTCCACCCCGCGCCCGACAAATCTTTTCGCCACACTGTATATCAATCCTGTATTTTCTTCAAACACTGTATCTCTTGCCTTTTTATCTCCCTGTTGCGATTTTGTGATCAAAGCAAGAGTATGATCCATTATTACCTCCCGATTGTTTTTTTCATATGAACCGTTGTTCCATCCCCCACCTGTGATTCCACAGTCACCTCGTCCATAAATGCTTCCATAAAGGTAAATCCCATCCCGGATCTGTCCTTCTCCGGCTTGGTAGTAAACATCGGTTCCATGGCTTTCGAAATATTTTCTATCCCTATTCCTTTATCAATTACATCAACCCATATGACCCGTCCCTGCATTCTGCACCGGACTTCTATTTTCTGCACTTTTCCTTCATAGGCATGAATAATGCAATTTGTAACAGCTTCTGATACCGCAGTTTTCAGATCTGACACCTCTTCCAAAGTAGGGTTTAACTGAGTACAGAAAGCAGCCACAGCTACTCTTGCAAGTCCCTCATTTTCAGGCCTGCTGTCAAATACGATCTTCATTTCATTGGTATTTTCCATAATATCTGCCTACCCCCTTCATCTAAGTACCCATTAACAGATTTCCACAAACTTATATACTCCGGACAAATGCAAAAGCTTCTCAATATAAGAATTCACCCCTGTTGCCTGTATACAGTCACCCCTCATTCCCATCATCCGGTATCTTCCCATGAGCAGTCCGATACCCGAACTGTCCATAAATGTTGTTCCAGAAAAATCAAAGGTAATTGTCCGGATATATTTTTTTCTGATGATCTCATCAGAATCTCTGCGGATCTCATCTGTTACCATATGATCCACTTCTTTTGGCAAATGAATAATCAGACAGTTTCCCTGTATTTCAAATCTGTTTTCCATAAAGCTTCTCCTCTCTATAACGCAAAAGAGATGCATATATTACATGCATCTCTTTTGTATCTTTCCATATTATGATATCAGTGTCAAAAGGTCTTTTGTCCCTAACTTGATATTATCAGTAACCTGCATCATCATAGGAACTTTCATCATAGTTTTCACTATCATAACTTCCATCATCGGAGCCGTCGTCATAACTTCCGCTATCATAAGAGCTGTCATCATAGGAAGTGTCATCATAATTTCCACTGTCATAAGAACTCGTATCATAGCTTCCTTCATCTGTCACATCCGAAGAAGAATTCCCTGATGTATCTGCACTATCTCCATTGTCATTAACATCTGTACTGTCAGTTCCATCTGCTGATGTACCATCCGTAGTTCCTTCGATTCCAGTCGTTCCCGTACTGTTACAGATAGTATTATAAATTCCCTTCAGATCCGCTGACAGCAGATCCGCATAGACATTCTGAATCTTAAGCGCCGCTTCATCCATATTCTGCTGCTGTAACGCCGCATATGCCTCGATCAGAGCTTCATAACTGCTGCTCTTTTTCTTCTCTTCTTCAATCTGCTTTGATGCCGCTTCTACAGTATCCCCGGACTCCTGCGCCTGACTCTGCGCTTTCGTCAGCTCTGCTCCCTGACTCGACACCGCATCACTATATTTCACGATCTGCTGATTCGCTTCTCTGTATATTCCCTGACGTATCGCAGGAACAGCCAGAAGATAAAACGCCAGTAAGCCTGCCGCAAATCCGGCAATCAGAGTAAAGAACAGAGAAACTCTCGATTTCTCTTTATACTGCGGCGTGCGGATTACCATATCACTCTCACTGCTGTCCACCTGTTTTTTACTTCTTTTATTCTGGCGGTCCAGACGTGTTGATACACCGGTCTGCTCATCAATCTCACTTAAAAATCGAAGCGTCGTTGTATTTGTTTTATCAATCTTCGCAGCTTTCCTTAAAGTCCGCCTTGCCTTGTTATATTCTCCCTCTTTAATCTGCACCAGCGCAAGAAGGTGATAGCCCTTTATCAGTTTTGGATTCTGTGTAAGAATCTTCTTCAGTCTGATAGCCGCCATATCCTCATGACCTTCCCGGCAAAGATTCAACGCATCATTATATTTTCTGATCGTCTCATTGATTGCTTCAAGTTTATTGGAATTCGCCTGCAATTTATTAATATATTCCGATGCCAGATTTCTGGACGGCTGCAGATTCTTGCTGATTACCCATTCACTGAGTGCAGCCACAACTTCTCCTGTCTCAAAATACACCAGTCCAAGAAGATTTCTTGCCTGAATATTATGCTTATTATACATGAGGCTCTGCTTCAGACAGCTGATTGCCCCTGAAAGATCGCGGACACTGGCTTTCTCCAGACCCTCGTTATAGCACTTTCTGGAAAGATAATCTACCTTCTTCTGAATCAGTACATTACATCCACATTTCGGACAGTAATCCAGGTCCTTGTCTACCAGGAACGCACCGCAATTCATACAATTCATGTGTTTCTCCTTATTTTACCCGTCTTCCGCTCTTCGCTTCCCGGAGAACCTCCTGAAGAACATCCAGAATATCTGTCAGTTCTCTGTCATAGATTGCGCCCTCCGCATCTGCCACGTCCAGACATGGTTCAAATTTCTTCAGTTCCTCTTCATAGTCTATCATTTCTTATTTCTCCTGATAATATCTTTAATCTCACCAACAAGATACAGTGAACCCACGCAGAAAAGCATGCCATCTTCTTCCTTTGCTTCTAAAGCTTTGGAAAATGCCTGGTTAATATCCTCCACAGCTTCCACTGATGCAGCTCCTGCCCCTGTAAAAAGTTTTGCGAATCTCTCTGCCGGAACTTCGCGGTATCCGCCTACAGAAGTCACCACCACATGACGAAACCTGATTCTGCTACAGATCGTATGTATCATATCCGTATAGTCTTTATCATCTACCGCTGAGAAAAGTAACGTCAACGGACATTCTTTCTGGAAAAGTTCCGCTGTTTCCACAAATTTCTCTACTCCATCTTCATTATGCGCACCGTCCACGATCACGCCAGGAAGTACTGTTTCCATTCTTCCCTGCCAGCGTGTTCTGGCTATTCCCTCATGAATCTTATCCACAGACACAGGAATCACACCCTGCAAAACTTCTATCGTCTTCAGGGCAAGCGCACTGTTCATTACCTGATATTTCGCAATAAACGGAATTGAGAAAACTGTATCCCCATAATACTCATTTCGGAATGAAAAATCAATGCCTGCCGAAGTATTTCTGATAATTTCCGTATCTGTTCTCTTTACCTCATAAGCCGGACTTCCCATTTCTTTCGCCTTTGCAGAAATCACTTCCGCTGCATCCGGATCATTTCCATCATAGATTACCGGAACACCAGAAACAATAATTCCCGCCTTCTCTCCTGCGATCTTGGCAACTGTGTCACCCAGATACTGCATATGATCCAGACTGATAGAAGTAATGACACAGGCAACCGGATTCTCCACCGCAGTCGTTGCATCCATTCTGCCGCCAAGGCCTGTTTCCAGAGTTACATAATCCACTCCTGCCTCTGCAAAAATCACCATTCCCATCAGAAACAGCATTTCAAAATAAGTCGGATGATAGCTTCCCTCTGCAACCAGTTCATCTGCAAGTGCTTTTACTTTCTCAAAAGCTTTCAGAAATGTATCATTGTCAATATTTACTTCATTGATCTGGAATCTCTCATTGATCTCAACCAGATGAGGAGAAGTAAACAATCCACAGGAGTAACCCGCTTCCCTGAGAATAGATGTCAGGAATGCACAGGTACTTCCTTTTCCATTTGTTCCTGCCACATGGATAACTTTAAATTTATCCTGTGGATTTCCAAGTCTTCTTAAACATTCTTTCGTGTGATCCAGACTGTTTTTCTTTGTAAATTTCGGAGTTTCATCAATATAAGCAACTGCTTCTTCGTAATTCATAAAAAATTCCACCACTTATCTATAATGTATTTGAGATATCCAGGGTCCCAATTTCAAAAAGTCGTTCGTGCCTGCACGATAAGACTTTTGAACTTGGGACCCGCCGGGATAATCCCGTAACTTTTCTAGTTACTCTAACATTATATAATAGTGGTGGAAGATGTCCAGTACCAATCGTAATATTTTATCCGACAAAATCTGGTTTCGCTGTTATTCCGTATCGGTATTGTTATTTAATTTCCATTTATTCTCTGAATAAAGCGCATAGCAGGAACGGTCATAACTCTTACTTAATGGTTTTCTTGTCGAACTGTTACTTCGCTGGATTACCGCCAGCCTGTCAAAATCATTCAGCTCTGTACCCGTAATCATCAGCGTAGTCGGATTGACATAAACCGTATCGTACCATTCTCCGTTCAGTTTCACTTCACTCGACGGCGTAAATTCCGTTCCCTTGATGTAATATGTATGATCTGTCTCCGAAATACACTGAATAGAATCCAATGTCACATCATAGATTCCCATACGCATTCTGGTGCGAAGATAAGGACTCTCACCTCCGTAAGAATAACGTTCTCCGTAAAGCAGGTCATACTGTAAGGTTTCCAGATCCACCTGATAATTCTTGGTATTTCTTCTTGCCTGATGATAACGGAAAATCGTTCCCTCATGGATTCCCACACGGTCCATGACTTCTGCGGCCATCTGGTAGGCAGCCAGGTTTTCCTCCTTCTTCTGAAGCCCGAAATTATCCCACATGACATATTCTGTCTGAAACAGGTACTTATTATCCAGATCCTCGACAGTCAGTCCCATGGTCGGGAGATGGTCACCATACATAACCAGAACAACATCCTCAGGATAATCTGCAAGCTTGTCTGTCAGCTCTTTGACAAAATTATCCATCTCATGGATCTCATTTACGTAATATTCCCATTTATTGTTCCCTTCCTCAGTCGGTGCACCGGAAACTGTAATCTCAGGATCCTCCAGAATCTGCTCATCCGGATATGCACCATGTCCCTGTACGGAAATAGTATATACATAATCCGGTCCCTCAGTGGAATCCAGACATTTCAGGATTTCATCTGTCAGAACCTCATCCTTTACCCAGCCATTTGGATTCTTCTCGTTCTCTCTTGCCATGTACTCTTCGGAAGTAAAGGTATCAAATCCGAGATTCGGAAAAATAGATCTTCTGCCATAGAAGTTTGCCTCATTATTATGAACCGCATGGGTGGTATAGCCCAGATTCTTCAGTACATAAGGTGCACTCTCACAGGTAGTCTCTTTCAGAATACTCTTATAAGGATATTCCCCGGGTCCGAAATAATGCATACTCATTCCTGTAATGGATTCAAACTCTGTATTGGCAGTACCTGCACCGACAGACGGAACCTTATAATATCCGGAAGAATATTCCTCCATCAGCTTACGGAATGTCGGAATCGGGTCTTCTGAAATATTCAGGTAATTAACCAGCGTAGGATCAAAGAATGATTCCAACTGCAAAAACAGAATATTCGGACGCTTTTCTTCCTGCGTTTCCGGGAGATTCTTTTCCGTTTTCTCAATTCTTTTGATTTCTTTCTCAGAATAATCTCTCGGACAACTGATTCCCGTATTAAAGATCGTAGTCGTCAGACAGTAAGGATATCCATAATCCTCATATGCAAAAGCAATATTTCCAAAGTAATTGGAAAGCACCCTCTTCTCCAGTGCCAGTTGTGTACTTCCTGCAAAAAGAGCTGCCGCCAGCAGGATCAGAGGAATATTATAACGGTACTTTATCTTGTTTTGATACTTCGGTCCTTTGATAAAAAGAATCAAAAGTAAAATAACAAGGATTCCAAACAGGATGCAGACTGCCACAACACCTGCAGCAGGCAGGTATTTGTTGGCAACCTTCAAAGCATCTGTGATCAGATGCAGATCCGGTCCGGTAAACGGTGTAACACGGTTCAGCAGCAGTACGCCGTTAATAATAGCCAATATCAGCCAGAACAGTGTTACCAGGACTCTCCAGAACACCCTTCTGTGAAACAGATAAACAATCAGTGACGAGGTAAAAATAAATGCGGTATTATAGGCAAAAACCATAGGTTTCTGTGTCATATAATTCCATGCTTCTACGAACGAGTGACGACAAATCGCTTCCATAATAAAATATCCCACAGCACTTGCCAGTGCATGCAAAAGAAGGGAAATTTTATTACAAATCCTATATAATTTCATCTAAGCACTCCCTTATTTCTGTAACTGCTGTAACTGCTCTAACTGTCCTTTAACCTTATCCATCATTTCTTTGTATTTTGCAAGCTTATCCTTCTCCGCATCCACCTTGGCAGCAGGTGCCTTATTTACGAAATTCGGATTATTCAGCATGCCCTCGCATCTTGCGATTTCTTTTGCAAGACGTTCCGTTTCTTTTGTAAGACGCTCAATCTCTTTATCTTTGTCGATCAGGTCTTCCAACGGCATGTATACAACTGCGTTGGAAACAACTACGGAAACTGCATCTTCACTGATTCCGTTCTTGTCTGTCTGTACCAGGATCTCTTTTGCAAATGCAAGATTTACAAAGGATTTCTTACTGTTTTCATACATAGCAGCTGTGTCAGCATCTTTTGCTACGATATGCAGACTTGTCTTGCGGTTGTTCGGAACATTCATTTCTGTTCTTGTATTACGGATACCTCTTACGACCTCTTTAAATCCTTCGATTGCCTTCTCAGCATCCGGGAAGTTTCTCTCTTCTTTGTATACCGGCCAGTCGGAGATCATAATGGACTCTTCTTCCGGAAGAAGTGTACAGTAGATTTCTTCTGTGATAAACGGCATATACGGATGAAGAAGCTTCAGGCCTTCTGTCAGCGCTGTTCTTAATGTCCAGAGTGCATCATTTGCTGCCTTCGGATCTTCCTCTGCCTTCCACAGACGAACCTTAGCCATCTCAATATACCAGTCGCAGAGTTCATCCCACAGGAAGTCATAAACCTTCTGTACTGCAATACCAAGTTCATATTTTTCCATGTTCTCTGTAGCTTCGCGGATCACTGTATTTAAGTGAGACAGAATCCATTTATCCTCTGCACAGAGATCATTTAAGTTCTCCGGTTCTGTCACTGTCTTGCCTTCCAGATTCATCATGATGAAACGGGAAGCATTCCAGATCTTGTTTGCGAAGTTACGGCTTGCTTCTACCTTTTCCCAGTAGAAACGCATATCATTTCCAGGTGCATTACCTGTCATCAGAGTAAGACGAAGAGCATCTGCGCCGTATTTATCAATAACTTCCAGAGGATCGATACCGTTTCCAAGAGACTTACTCATCTTACGTCCCTGGGAGTCACGTACCAGACCATGGATCAGTACATGATGGAACGGAACCTGATCAGTCTGCTCCAGAGCAGAGAATACCATACGGATAACCCAGAAGAAGATAATGTCATATCCTGTAACAAGTACATCTGTCGGATAGAAATATTCCAGTTCCGGTGTTTTCTCCGGCCAGCCAAGTGTGGAGAATGGCCATAATGCAGAACTGAACCAGGTATCCAGTGTATCCTCATCCTGATGAAGATGTGTGCATCCGCATTTCGGGCATTTCTCAGGCATTTCTCTGGCAACTACTACTTCACCGCACTCATCACAGTAATAAGCCGGGATTCTGTGTCCCCACCATAACTGTCTGGAAATACACCAGTCACGGATATTCTCAAGCCAATGCAGATATGTCTTGTCAAAACGTGACGGAACGAATTTCAGATCTCCGTCGTCCAGTGCTTTGATTGCTGCCTTTGCCATCTCGTCCATCTTTACAAACCACTGTGGCTTGATCATAGGCTCTACGGTTGTGCCGCAGCGGTCATGAGTTCCAACACTGTGATTGTGGGGAACTACTTTTACCAGAAGTCCAAGTTCTTCCAGATCTGCAACCATTGCCTTACGTGCTTCATAACGATCCATACCAGCGTATTTACCGCCAAGTTCGTTGATTGTTGCATCATCATTCATGATGTTGATCTCTTCCAGATTGTGACGGCGTCCAACCTCAAAGTCGTTAGGATCATGAGCAGGTGTGATCTTTACGCATCCTGTTCCAAATTCTTTATCAACATACTCATCAGCGATAACCGGGATTTCTCTGTCTGTCAGAGGAAGTTTAAGCATCTTGCCAATAAGATCTTTGTAACGCTCATCTTCCGGATTTACGGCAACAGCAGTATCACCCAGCAGAGTTTCCGGACGTGTAGTTGCGATTTCTACGAAACGGCCTTCTTCTCCTACGATCGGGTAATTGATATGCCAGAAAAATCCGTCCTGATCCTCATGCTCAACTTCCGCATCAGAGATAGAAGTCTGGCATACAGGACACCAGTTGATGATTCTGGAACCTTTGTAAATATAGCCTTTTTCATATAATTTGATAAATACTTCCTGTACTGCCTTGGAGCAGCCTTCGTCCATTGTGAAACGTTCTCTCTCCCAGTCTGCGGAAGCACCCAGTTTCTTTAACTGATTGATGATCTTTCCGCCGTACTCCTCTTTCCATGCCCATGCATGCTTTAAGAATTCCTCACGGCCGATATCGTGTTTGTCAATGCCTTCTTTTTTCAGCTTGTCGATAACCTTAACCTCTGTAGCGATAGCTGCATGGTCAGTTCCCGGCTGCCATAATGCTTCATAACCCTGCATTCTCTTGAAACGGATCAGGATATCCTGCATAGTTTCATCCAGCGCATGTCCCATGTGAAGCTGACCGGTTACGTTTGGCGGCGGCATAACAATAGTAAACGGTTTCTTGTCCGGGTTTACTTTTGCATGGAAATAGCCGTTGTCCATCCATTTTTTGTAAAGACGCTCTTCGATTCCCTTAGGATCGTAAGTTTTTGCAAGTTCTTTGCTCATAATGTCCTCCTGATATTCTATCTCTGTAATAAAAGCATCTGCGAATCACTCCGCTGTAAGCAGTCAACGATAAAAAACGCCCTTTACACGCATTATACGTGCAAAGGGCGATATAAATCGCGGTACCACCTTAGTTTGTCTCTCATTCCCTTAACGCGGGATACGTGAAAGCCTACCATGCGCGTATATGAATCTCAGTATTATCATACCACTCACTTCAGCCTCCCGGCTCCAAAGCTACCTTCAGCGCTTCTGTTCCCGGGAAACCTTCCAGCTTATAAGCTTCCCTCTCTGTGGGGCATTACCGCCTACTCCTCTTTTTCACAGCCTTTTTCTGGATTCTACTATAATGAAAAAAGGCCTTCTTGTCAAGAATGTTTCACGGGATTTCACAAATTTATGCCTGCAATTGTTTATCAAATGGATAAAATCAGCTTCTTTGCCGACTGCTAATAACTTAATAACTGTTCCGCAGTTTATTCGGTTAAATATATAAAAACAGCGAGCAAACATTTGGTTTACCCGCTGTAAAAGAAATCCTAAATTATGATCTTTTTGTAAAAAGGGATTTTATCTGCTATATTATTTACAGAGCTTTTTAAACTCATCTGCTACGAACTGAACTTTCGTACCGATTACAACCTGAACAGAATTTTTACCAGGTCTGATCACACCGGCAACACCGGCTGATTTGATTTTCTTTTCATCAACAGCTGTATAGTCTTTGATTTCCAGACGAAGTCTTGTAATGCAGTTATCAATAGATGCAACGTTTTCTTTTCCGCCAACACCTTCTAAGATAATTTTTGCAACTTCTGTAAAGTTATCGTTTGCAAGCTTTACAGTTGTCTCATCCATATCATCATCTTCTCTTCCAGGAGTCTTCAGATCAAATTTAAGGATTGCAAATCTGAATACTACATAGAATACGATGAATGCTGCGATTCCCAGAGGAATGATCAGCCATGTTTTCTGTGCTGCAGGCAGAGATGCGGAGAACAGAAGGTCTGTTGCACCTGCTGAGAATGAGAAGCCTGCACGGAATCCTAATAATACTGTGACAAATGTAAAGATACCATATAATAATGCATAAATAACATAGAGTCCAGGAGCCAGGAACATGAAACCAAATTCGAACGGCTCTGTAACACCGCAGATAAATGCACAAAGTGCTGCGGAAGCTACCAGACCAATAGCAACTTTTTTCTTATTGTCCTTTGCACACTGAATCATTGCCAGAGCTGCACCAGGAATACCAAACATCATACATGGGAAGAAACCGGACATGTACATTCCAAGGCTCCAGTTTACATCTGCAGATGTTTCACCTGCCCAGAAATGAGTCAGGTCGCCAAGTCCGATCGTATCGAACTAGAATACATTGTTTAATGCGTGATGCAGACCTGTAGGAATTAAAAGTCTGTTCAGGAATGCATAGATACCAGCTCCAAGAGCTCCCATTCCGGAAATTGCGTTACCGATGGAAATCAGTACACCGAAAAGGATCGGCCATACAAACAGTAAAACTACGGATACAAGAATAGATACAACACCTGCGATGATCGCTACACAACGTTTACCGCTGAAGAAAGAAAGCCAGTCCGGTAATTTTGTGCTTTTGAATTTGTTGTAACATGTAGATCCGATCACACCTGCAAGGATACCGATAAATGGATTGGCAATTTTGTTAAATGCCAGTGTTTTATCTGCATTGTCTGCGATAGATGGAAACAGTGTTGTAACAAATCCTGTGCTTAACAGTGTTGTGATCATAAGCCAGGAAGCAAGGGCTGCAACACCACCTGTACCATCATTATCATCTGACATACCCACACCTACACCGATTACGAACAACAGTGCCATGTTATCAATCAGGGCACCGCCGGCTTTTACAAGGAAAATACCAACCATCGGACCAAATCCGGTGATATCACCACCCTGCATACTAGCAGGACAAAGCAAATAACCAATACCCATAAGGATACCGCAGATTGGAAGACAAGCTACCGGTAACATCAGGGCTTTTCCTAATTTCTGTAAATACTTCATACTTTTTCCTCCTTAGATAGAATGATTTACTCTTTCAAATCCCCTTTTATTTATTTTTACCCGGACACCTCCGGAAAAAATACATGATTATTATTTTGTGATCACAATCACATCATCACCGGGCTGTACCTCTTTGTTATCCAGCCCCCGGACATCTCCATAGTCATCTGTATTACAGATAACAACAAGTGTACTGGTATCATATCCTGCTGCTTTGACCTTGTCCAGATCAATCTCCAGAATCAGATCTCCTTTCTTTACTGCATCACCGGAATGTACATGGCCTGTAAATCCATCACCGCCCATTTTGACTGTATCCAGACCCACATGGACCAGAATCTCCACACCATCAGTTGTAGTAAGACTGAATGCATGAAGGGTATCAAACAGTGTTTCAATTGTTCCGTCTGCAGGCGCATAAATTTTTCCGTCTGACGGAAGGATCGCTGCACCCTTTCCCAGCATCCCCTCACTGAAAGTCGGGTCATTTACACTGGAAAGAGGAACTGTTTTCCCCTTCACCGGAGATCCGATGATCAGTTCAGGTGTCTTTTTCTTCTTAAAAAAATCAAACATGCTTAAAAGCCTCCTTCTTTTTTACATTTATAATTATAACTTTATAAATCTATAGTACTAACTCTGCGGATATGCACAGACAGATACATAATTTCTTCCTCAGACAATCTGCTGCCGGTTGCCTGCATGATATATTCCGCAACCTTTAAACTGCATTGATATTCCCTGGGATATTTCCGCTGCATCAACAGGGACAACTCTCTGTCCTCACTGGAAAGCAGCTCCTTTCGGTATATCCGCTGTATCAGAAACTTAATATGTGTCATAAAACGTTCATAATGCAAGGACGATTCATCCAACAGTATTCCCAGATCACGTTCCACAATATCCACGATTGCCTGCATCTGATCCGGAAACTTCACTGCATCCCGGATATCTGTACCATATTCTGCATTTACGAAATGAAGAGCAATAAATCCTGCTTCATCCTCCGGCAAAAGAATACCAAGTCTGTCATGAATCAACTCTAACGCATAAATTCCTAATTGGAATTCCTGCGGATAAAAGCGCTTGATTTCCCACAATAATGCATTCTGCGGTTCTATTCCCTGGCTCACTCTTTCAATTGCAAAATTAATATGATCCGTCAGTGTCACATAAATGCTCTGATTCAGTTTTAATTTCAGATGATCCTTTGCATGAGAGATGATCTCGTCTGAAATCCTCACCCGTTCCAGCGGCATATTCGCCAACAGCTCCTTGAACTGTTCCGTCAGTGTCCGGCTTTTAATGCGAAAGATTTTACTGATCTGATCAGCAGGAACCACTTCTCCCTGTTTCTTTTTAAAACCGATCCCCCGTCCCATCACAATTACTTCTGCACCGGATTTCTCATATGCCGAGATAATATTGTTATTGATCACTTTTTCAATTATGATATTATCCATGTCTTTCCTTTTCCAAACGATATGTTGCCTGACAGCGGAGTAATTTCCCTGCAAATAAAAAAACCAGAATTTACAGACTGATTTTCTCAGCCATAGATTCTGGTTTTGCCTGCCTAACAGTAACAATCTGTATGTTTTTAATTGATAAAGCTATTATAACAAAGTTACAAAAATACGTCAACCCCACTTTTTATTTTATTAAAAATCGCTATTGTACTTTCATTCTTCTTTGTGTTCTATCTGATATTTTTCACATTTTGTCCTGTATTTTTTCATTTCTTCTTTTCTGCAATAAAGCGACACATCGTTTATTCCACACTTTTCAGGGATTCTACCATATCGATCTTCTTTAATTTCTGATGCATAAACAGATTTACGATCATGGAGAATCCAATTGTCAGCAGTCCACAGTATAGGAAACTGACAGGATTGATATTTCTTCCAAACATAACCGCATCCACTTCCACAGTACGGATAATATACCTGTGCAAAAAGATTCCGAATACAGCCCCTGCCAGTACTCCGATGAAGGTAAGGATAACATTCTCCCTGTACACATAGGCAGAAACTTCATTATCATAGAATCCCAGTACTTTCAGGGTTGCCAGTTCTCTCTGACGCTCCGTAATATTGACATTGTTCAGATTATACAGAACCACGAAAGCAAGCATTCCTGCAGAAATGATCAGCACTATGATAACCGTATCCAATGCCCCCAGCATTCTGTGAAGCTGAGCCTCCAGACTGCTGGTATAGCTGATGCTTAACGCAGCCGGATGCTTCAGGATTTCATTTCCCACCTCAGATTCTGACTCTTTATATTCCTCTTTTACCGTGAATACAGTTGCAGAATAGTTCGGCTTCTCCCCGAATGTCTGTTCATAGACATTTCCTGTCATATAAATATAATGTCCCATGTAATTCTCTGTCACTGCTGCGATCTTTGTCTCATAATTTTTCCCATCCTTTGTGATGGTCATGGTATCCCCGACTTTCAGCCCTGTCAGAGCAGCCGTCTTCTCACTGATCACTGTACCTGCATCCGTCAGCTTATACTTCTCTTTTGTCTTTCTGTCCTGAAGAGTCACATCCTTATTAAAGGTCTCAAGATTCTCAGGCACATAAACATATACGCTGATATTGGATTTATTTCTTGGAACACTCATCTTGGTAAACTGCACATGGGTATATCTCTCGATCTGGCTGTTATTTTTCAGGAACTCATCCAGTTCCTGTCTCTCCTTATCTGTTGCATCCTCATCATCAATGATCGTTCCTGTATAATGCTGAAGCTCCTGATATTGCCGTCTGGCAATATCCATAATGGAATCCCTGAGTCCAAAGCCTACCAGCATCAGCGCCATACTTCCCGAAATACCGAAAATCGTCATAAAGAAACGTTTTTTATATCGGAAAAGGTTTCTCAGCGTAGATTTCCATGTGAAATTCAGATGCTTCCAGAAAAATGGAATCCGTTCCAGCAGGATTCTCTTACCCTCTTTGGGAGCAGGGGGACGCATCAGTGATGCCGGAGTTTCCGCCAGAGCCCTGTAACAGGAGAAAATGGTGGCTCCGACGGTACACACAGTTGCCGCACCTGCTGCTATCATTGCAAATTTAAATTCGTAACGGATCTGGATATTGTTCATCATTCCCTTGTACATAATGCCATACCCGTTAATAATAACCCAGGGCAGGATCTTCTCTCCGATCAGAATCCCCAGGATACTGCCTCCCACAGTGGCAAGAAAAGCATACAGCAGATATTTGGATGCAATCGCATACTTGCCGTATCCCAGAGCCTTCATTGTACCGATCTGGGTTCTCTGTTCCTCCACCATTCGTGTCATGGTAGTCAGACTTACCAGTGCAGCCACAAGGAAAAAGATAACAGGGAAAACCTGTCCGATACTTCTCATTCTGTCTGCATTATCCCCATAATCTGAATATTCCGACAAATCATTGCGGTCCGTCACCATCCATTCCGGCATACTGATATCATCGATCTCATCCTGAGCATCCTGAATCTTCTTCTCACCGTCTGCGATTTCTTTCTCTGCATCCTTCTTACCGTCTTCGTATTCTTTTTTACCTTCTTCCAGATCCTTCTCAGCTTTTTTGATGTCCTTTCTGGAATCCTTCAGCTTCTGCTCGTTCTCTGAGATTTCCTTCTCTCCATCCTTCAGCTTCTGCTCATTGTCGGCAATCTCTTTCTCACCGGAAGCAAGCTTCCCTTCATTCTCCCGGATCTGTGCTTCTCCTGAAGCAAGTTCTGCCTCCTTCTCCTCTAACTGAGCCTGACTGGAATTTAATTTTGCTCTTGCAGCATCGATCTGTTCCTGTGCTGACTCAAGCTGGGCTTCTTTTTCCTGAATCTCTTTTCTGGCAGGCTCCAGCTTCTTCTCCTGAGCCTTCACCTCTTTCCATCCTGCATCAATCTTTGCCTGAGCATCGGGAAGTGCAGCCTCCTGTTGGTTTAATTCCGCTTCCTTTGTATCAAGTTGGGCAAGTCCGCTCTCCACCTGGCTTAACCCACTCTCCAGTTCACTTCTCGCTGCTGCGATCTGGTTTCTGGATGCTTCCAGCTGGGCAGCCTGACTGTCCACCTGCTCCTGATAAGCAGAAACCTGTGCTGCCAGAGCCGCCAGGTCTTCCTCAGAATATGTGCCTGAAGCTTGTGCCTGCTCATACTGTGCCTGCAATGCTGCAAGCTGACTTCTGGCACTCTCTAATTGAGCCTCTCCTTCGGAAAGCTGGGCCTCCTGCTGCTCAATCTGGGCAAGTCCCTGATTGCAGCTTTCCTTTTTGGCATTTAAGTCCTGTCTGGTTGCTGCAATCTGCTCTCTGCCTGACTGAATCTGCGCCTTGCCATTGTCAAGCTCCTGCTGGCTCCGGGTAAGCTGCTCCTTTGCATCCGCAATCTGCTTCTCACCGGCGCTTAACTGATTCTTGCCATCCTCAAGCTGTGCTTTTCCATCATCAAGCTTTGCCTGGTTCTCTGAAACATCCGCCCATCCTGCATTCAGCTGTTCCTTTGCAGATGCGATCTGTGCTCTGCCACTGGCAAGCTGCTCTTTCGCACTGGCAAGCTGGGATCTGCCATCCTCTAACTCCTTCTTTGCATCTGCAAGCTGGGCTTTTCCGTCCTCCAGCTCCTTTTTTGCATCTGCAAGCTTTTTCTTGCCATCCTTATATTCCTTCTTGCCATCTTTTAACTTCTTTTCGCCGTCCTCCAGCTCCTGTCTGGCATCCTCAAGCTTCTCATCAGCCTCCTTCTTGCCGTCTTCAAGTTCCTGTCTGGCATCTGCAAGTTTCTCATTAGCTTCCTCTACGATCTCATCATATCTGACCTGACACCGTTCTGCCTCAATCCCCTCCACCTGCTTCTGCACTCTCTCTATCAGGGAATCATAAGCATCTGTATAGCTGATCAGATCCTGCGTTCCATGAGCCTGCACATAAATCTGCGTATACACTTCCTGGTCAAAATCCTCAGGGAGCACATAGGCAAATCCATTAACCTCACCGGAACCAAGGGTAGAGTTTCCCCGGTTATAGGATATGTAAAGTGGACTCTCGCCTAAACCTACAACTGTGTAATCCGTCTTTTTCAGCAGTTCGCTGTCTCCGCCCTCTTTCAGGGTAATCTGATCACCCACCTTATATCCATTGCTCTCGGCAAAAATACAGTCAAGGAAAATCTCCCCGCTTTTTTCCGGAGCTTTTCCCTCTGTCACAGAGATCCGGTTCATGGTCTGATTCACAGCTTCCACATGGAGTACCTTCTGCTTCTCGCCTTCTCCACACATTACATCTGTACCATAGGCGCCCTCTGCATTCTCTACTCCGTCCACCTGCCTAATGGCAGCTACATCATCCTCCGTCAATCCCAGAGTTCCCACTACTTTGATATCCATAAGATTGGTTTCATCATAATAGGCATCACCTGAGAAGCGCATATCCGGTGACGAGGCCTGTATCCCGGAGAAAAACGCAACTCCCAGAGCAACGATCATAAATATGGAAATAAATCTGGCCTTACTTTTGCGTATCTCCATCCAGAAATCTTTATGCATTGCTTTCATACTAATCACCTACCATTCTATCTCCTCAATCGGTGTAGGATGGTCATTCATTGTCATCCTGGAAACCTTGCCGTTCTTGATCTTGATCACACGGTCTGCCATAGGTGTCAACGCCGAGTTATGGGTAATGACGATCACTGTCATTCCACGCTCCCTGCACATATCCTGCAAAAGCTTCAGGATTGCCTTACCAGTCTGGTAGTCCAGTGCACCTGTGGGCTCATCACACAACAACAGCTTGGGATTCTTTGCCAGTGCCCTGGCAATGGAAACTCTCTGCTGTTCACCGCCGGAAAGCTGTGCCGGGAAATTGGTCAGTCTGTCCTTCAGTCCCACTTCCTCCAGAACCTCCCTGGCATCCAGCGGATTTTTACAAATCTGCAATGCCAGTTCTACATTCTCCAGCGCTGTAAGATTAGGCACCAGATTATAGAACTGGAATACAAATCCAATATCATTTCTCCGATAGCCGGTAAGCTGCCTGCTGTTATATCTGGCAATATTCCTGCCATCCACCAGAACTTCTCCACTGGTAGCCTGATCCATACCCCCAAGAATATTCAGCACTGTCGTCTTGCCCGCACCGCTGGGACCAACGATCACTACGAACTCTCCCTTGGCGATCTCAAAGCTGATCTCATCCACTGCAACGATCTTTACTTCTTTGGTTCCATATATCTTGGAAACCTTATCCAGTTTTACATATGCATCTGTCATCTCACTCATCCGCATTTCCCCTGTAATTTTATTTTTGCCATACCGGTAATTTTATTCTGTTACAATTATTAACGATTCTTTTGACCCCGATTTATTTCCGTATTTATTTACAGGCAGGTCAAATTCTGACCTGCCTGGTAGTCTTAATGCTTATATTCATTGTAACACATTATACCTGTAATTAAAAATAAAATATTCATAAAAAATCCAGATATTCCAAAACCGCCTGATCATCTCAGGCGGTTCATCATTTTGACTATGCACAGCACATGCCCCTTTCTTCTTAATTGTATGTACCAGAACATCTTATATCTTCTTTACCCGTTATTATTTTACATTAAACTGATGCAGAAAATATAAAAAAGGAATAAACATGCATCATCTGACCTCGAATCTTTATTTTTATTCTTACCTAATTTCCGCATGAAAGAAAAAAATCATGCTCATATACACACTTATGGTTTACAAATCACCAAAAGCAGCATCTTTATATAGTGAATTTGCAAATTCAAAAAATTTAAAGGAGGCAAAAATTATGCCAGGAACATTAACTTTCAGTGTTGTAAACTGGAAAGAATCTGATGCAGAATGTACATTCACAGTCGTAAACTCAGGTTTTGGTTATACCACACAGTTGCAGGATATATACTACCATACTTCCTTTGGATTATTTATTCTGACAAATAACACCTTCTTTTTTGATATATATGCAGAAAAAATAAATTTCTGGTCTAAATCACTTTTCTACTTCACAACTACTTTCTTTACCTCTGACCATTTCGTATAATTTTTTGCATATCCTTTTACATAAGCACGTCCTGTAAGATAATAAACTCCAGGTTTTACATTTTTAAAAATGACTGTAGTTTTCGTCTGATTTTTCTTAGTATAAGCATAACCGCTGACATATGTATAACTTCCATCTTCAGATTGAGATACTTTCTTTGCCAGTATCCAGTCCGTTCCGTCGCAGGATTTTGGTACAGTAAACTTCACCGTTACTTTTCTTTTTGTTCCCTGTCTGGAAACCTTTGCCGATTTAACAGCTGGTTTTCCTGTGACAAGGCTTGTCTTTACCGTTACTTTTTGAACTTCCGCCCACTTACTCAGTACTTTTTTATTTGATCCATCCAGATATTTATAGCCATGTACACCAATATACCAGTTTCCTTTCGGTACTCCTTTTAGAATGAGTTCCTTGCTGTTTCCTGAATATCTGCATTGTACCTTTATATAATCTGATGGCTCATCCCCGTCTTTACTTCTGGCAGCAACAACATCATAACCATCCAGTTCTTCTGTATTACTGCCAAGGATAATTTTAACGTCATTTTTCTTCACCTGTAGTTTCTGAACCACAGGTGCATTTGGTGTCTTTATATTTACCTTTAACAGAAATCCTTCAGACCATTCACCATATTTCTCCGTATGACCGCTTTCCTCTTTATATGCCCTGCAATAGAGATAATGCGTCCCTTCAGGAATATATTTCAGTTTAGGATAATGATTCAGTTCAGATTTTGCGACCTTCACCTGTGCGATATAATTTCCTTTTTCCAGATCCTTTTGAGATTCTGCTGCTACAAAAAAATATCCGTCTGCTTCATTAGAAGTATCTCTTAAAGAAAGTTCTGCATAATTTGTGATCACTCTGGTCCATGTCGGATCAATCACCGGTCTGTTCAACGCCTTGTACGCATCCACCTGTACCTTTATCTTTACAGACGTATCCAGCTCTTCATTGTTTTCACCTTCACGCAGTTCCAATTGTCCGTTAACTGTGAAACTTTGAGACGCCGTATTTTTCGGGTTATATGCACAATTCTCCACATCCCATTTTACATCGGCAGAAAATGTCGTTTTTTCTCCATCCGCTTCAGCACCATAGACTTTAAGAACCGATGGCAAATGTAAAGCATCAGCAGTTTTTTCTACGCCATTGGTAATTCCAGTCACAGGTTCAATGGTATCCACCAGTCCCTGAAATGTCCTTGAATCTACTCTGAAAGAATCCCAAATCTTCTTTGTTATAGTCTCTCCTGTCGCTGTTTTCGCAGTCACTGTCACTCCAAGATCATGTTCTCCAACTGGCAGTCCCATCTGCGGACAAAGGCTCAGTTCTGTACTCTCTCCAGGTGCCAGACTGGTATTTCCGGATAATGATACACTACAGTCTTTGCTATAATCGAAAGACAGTTCCATATCCATGTCCGTAAAATTTTTCAAAACATAAATTCTGGCTTCCGGAAGTGTCTTATATCCCCAGTGCATTATCGGGAAACTCTCGGAAGATTTTTCGGTAATTTCCAGACTCTTCTTTTCCGTTGGGTTCTTCTCTCTATTCATTGTGATATGAACTGGATATCTGCTTCCGTCATCTGCAAGGAAATCAAACGTTTCATCATATGTTCCGTATTCCTGCTTTGGCAGTACAAAAAAGTCCAGAGTTTCTCCCGGCTTCAGCAGTCTTTTGGAATCCTGTTCCTCATAATCCTCTGACCACTTTGCCATCTGATCATCTACCTCAAAATTCTTAAGACCAGAAGCATCTACCCGGACTCTTGTTTCTTTTTTTCCTGAATTTCTGACTTTCACATATTTCTCTACACGAAATTCCGGATCATAAAAATCACTTTCTGTAAGCTCTACATCCGTACCTGTTTCTATGCTTAACTCATAGTCTCTTTCAGAAGATTCACCAGACATAGCCGAATCTGTTACTATATCAGGAATATTTTCTGTTCCATCACTGAAAGATTCCCCTGCCGAAAAACTCTCCGCTCCCCATACGGTTAATGGAGCTGTACCCAGCATTACTGCTGACAAAAAAAGTGCTGTTATAACCTTGTATTCTTTCATCTCTTTTTCCTCCATTCGATGATATTTGTATATTATCATAGTATACTCTTTTATATGAACATCTGTAATTATTTAACAATAACCTTCTCATCGTCCGACCATATACCAAACTCTTTAATGCCATTCAGCAGCGTATATGCATGCGCTTTCAAATAGTAAGTTCCCGGCTTTAGATTTTTAAAAATAACCGTATTTTTCTTTTGGTTTTTCATTATAATCTTTTCTCCGGACTCAGAATTCTTAAGCACGCAATCAAATCCATCACTGCATTTAAGTTTGCTAAACTGTGCAGTTATGCTTTTCTCTCTTCCAGTAACTTTTATTAATTTTATATTATCTTTTTTAAGTTTATAAGAAGGTATGCGCATCATATTAGACCATTTACTGTAAATTTTCTTACCATTTCGGACAGTATAAGAACGCACTCTGACAAAAAAACATGGTACTTTTTTTAATGTACAGATTGTATTTGTAGAATTTTGGGTAGCCAGAACCTTAGCACCATCATATATCTGATACTGATATCCATCTGCATTCTTTACTTTTCCATTCAGAGTAATTGTAACACAAATTTGTTTGTTTACTATATCTGAATCAACAGATTTTATATATGGACGATCTGTTTCCGGCTTTAAAGCGGTTCCTTCACTTATAAAAGGAATACCGTTCATTTTACAATAATAATATGCATATGAATTTTTCTTTCCATGAACCGTTAAAGAATCACAGTTCTTGAACGCTTCAATACCTATCGCAGTTACTGTTTCAGGTATATATAGCGTTTTCAGACTCCGACAGTTGAAAAAAGCAAAAGAACCTATGCTTTGAAGATTTGGAGAAAGTTTAACATTCGTCAGATTACCACAGTATATAAACGCACTCTGCCCGATTTTTTTTACATTATTAGAAAATGTTACTGTTTTAAGATTTGGGCATGTATTAAAAGCAAATACCGGAACAGTGTCTACAGAAGCCATCCATTCCACCTCTTCTATATTCAGATTATCTTCAAAACAATATTTTTCCACCTTAGAAACAGAAGGGAGAAGTATTATTTTCCTGTAAGCTCCAGTTGGGTATTCTCCATATACGCGACGTTCTGAAATTTCTAATTGGTCATAATTCTTACTTTCAGCATTTAGCTGGCTCTCCGTGTCTGACTCTGCCGAAACAGGTAAAGGGATCATAACGCACAATAACATAATTAATAATAGTTTTTTTATTTTCTTTGCCTTCATAGAATCTCCTCCAATGATTCAGCCTGCATTTATTCAGGCTATATTGGTAAATATCAGTCGGACTTCACAACTATTTTCTTCATCTCCGACTATTCTGTATAGTATATCACTATCTATATAAACCTCTGTAATTCCAGAATAAAATGTATTCTAATGGACATGAATGTTTTATCTGTATATCGAATTAATCTATTTTCTTACCTGAATGACAAAAGCCCTCCCTACTGTGACATTCATTTTGTAGAGAGAGCTTCTATTTCTTTTTCCTATTCATAATTAAAAGATTTCCTGTCATTCCATGGCACAGACATATTTTTTTCTCACGCTCATTGTGAAATAATGTGGATACTGCCCGCAGGATACCCGTGTTTAACACGGATGTCATAATTTTTTCTCTTATTTTGATTTCTGCTTTTTCTTCTGTACTACTTCCACTATTCTTTGTAATATAGCCGGGATATGTTTCCATATCTATAATCACCGGATGTTCTCCATACGCAACAATATTTTCTCCATGAAGATCTGTTGCTCCCAATGCATACCCGAGAAACAGATGGATGCCCAGCCTGAAATAATAACGCTCTATTTCTTCTTTTATGTTACATGATTTATTCTCTATATTTTCTTCCCATCCATATGTCGGTCTGGATAAGCATTTCACCTCCCGGCAGGATATTCCGCAAGTATTTTCCTCACATACAGTTTATTGCTCAAAAATCTTTTTTTATAGTATCTATATTCTTCTGGACTACTACCTATAAGTTCCCCTTCTTTTTTCTTCTTAAATATGTCCAAAATCAAGATACGGCATATTCCCTCTCAAATAATAATTATTACTTCAAAGAAGTCATCATCATACTTAAATTCTATCTCTCCATTATATTTTTTTACTGTATATTTTACACTTTCAATCCCCCATCCATGTCCTTTAACATCTTTCTTGTCCGTCAAAAATTTTTCTCCTTTCATAATTGGTAATTTATTACTGTTATTCCACATTTTTAATATGAATGTTTCATTTACATTTTTTATATTTAGTAAAATTTTTCGTTTACCTTCAGATTGACCAGAAGCTTCTATCGCATTATCAAATAAATTTTCTAATAATATAACCATATCGATTTCTTCTATAAAACAATTACTAATATCTGAAATCACTTCAAACTCTATACATAAATCATCCATTTTCCGTTTTTCCAACGTAATAATGCTGTCTATAATTTCTATTCCTGTCCAATAATATTTCTCTGTCAACTTTTCTTTCTGTTTTTCCACCACTTCAACCACTTCATTTATCTTTCCTCTTTCTATACAACTGATAATATATTTCAATATGTATTTTTCATCATGAATCAAATATCTATATCTTTGAAAGTTTTCATTTAATTCCTTATACTGCTGTATGATTGTTTTGTTTTTCACTTCTAAAATTCTCTTCTGAAACATCATATTTTGTACTAAAAAATGAATACTCAATGACAGTAAAATAAATGTAACTCCTATTGTTAACAGCAATGCCTCAATTAAGTCTTTATACCTCAACTGTCCATGATTAATATCCATAAACATCCATAGTAATGCGCTTTCACTTATTAAAACCAACACCAGATATTTCGAATAATTTTTTAACAGTTCTTTCATCCATGAAGTCACATAAAACATATATTGCAACATCAGTATAATGCCACATATCCCCATTAGATATATTGCATCATTATACGAATGTATTTTATATCGGTAATTATTGACATATTCTATAATCTCCTTATGTCTGGCAAAACTTGAAGCTACAATATATAACATTTTTAACAAGCCTACATTTATCAACCATAAAGTTTCCCACAAGTAAGCCTGTACCCATTTACATTTAAAAAATCCACATAAAAAAAATACAATATAAAGATTCCCAGTCCATATATAATAAATTGACAAATAAGAAGTCCAATATTGCCAAGTAATAAGGATCACCATATAGGCAAATACTAAATTTCTTTCTATCACAATATACTTATCTTTATATCTTCCTTTTTTCCTATGTAAAACAATATCATTCAGTATAAAAGCAATAACCATTGTACAAAAAAACAATTTACAAAAATTATTCAACGAAAAATACGCATCAGAAAATGTATATGTTGTCAACAACAGTAAAGCATACAGAATTCTAATGTATACTCTATTTCCTTCATCTTGTTCTGGAAACATCCTTCCAAACATCCACACCCCAACCCCAGTTTCCATAAACGTTGCCACCCCATACAACAATATCATCCACATGTTTTAAATCTCCTTCCAGTAGTCTAAAATAGCCTTCCTGACATGCTTAAACCTCTCCCTTCCTACCGTAATAATATTACCATTTCGCATATAAAGCTCTCTGCTCTTCATTTTCATCACATGCCTGATATTTGCAAGATAGCCTCTGTCAGCCACGATAAATTCTCTGGAACCCAATGCCTTTTCTACCGCTGACAGACTGTCTCTGACAGACGTTTCCCCGTTTCTGTGAACAATCACCGCACATTTTCCCTCTTTTTTTACATAAAAGATATCGGAATATGCTATTTTCTCCAATTCACTTCTTTTCTTTACAATATAGTATCTTTCCTCTTTCGCCAGCAAAATCGGAAGCAATGTTTCATAAGCAGCATTCAGTCCCTTCTCCATTGTATCTTTTGCAATATAACGATAAGTATTGACTTCATACGCCTCCACCGCATAATTCAGATGATTCGTAACATAAATAATCACCGGTTCCGGATATAATTTCCGGATTTCCTTTGCCACTTCAATTCCATTTTTTACTGGCATCTCTGCATCCAGAATGTAGATATCAAACTGTTCTTCGGTGAGGCCCAGCAGAAACCATTCCACGCTCTGATATGTTGCAATCTCAGATTCTGCCTGTCTGTTATAAAAATACTGTCTTGTAATCTGTTCTTCTTTTTCCAGATCTGCTTTCTCATCATCCAGTATTGCAATTCGTATCATTTCTTTGTTTCCTCCATGAACGTATAAAATCTGAATTTCCTTACATCATAAAAATAACTCTCCTCCCTGCCTACTACCAGTTCATAAATTTCCGCATCTTCTCCTGAAGTACAGTCGCTTCTGCAATATCGGTAAATATACCTTCCCGTCTGGTGCTCTTTTACTTTTTTAATAATATCCTCCACCAGTTCTCCTATTGTCATAGGATTCTCCCTGGACGGCCTCCATCTCCCAATCATACTGCGAATCTGCGCTTTAGTCAGTTTCACTCTCTTTCCAGGTAAAGAATCTTTAGGGTAGAAATCAGCTATTGTCTGATCCAGTATACTTATTATATCACGTATTGTCTGATTTTGTTCATTAAGTGCAAATCCCATATTTACATACGCCTGCATATGCTGCTTTGCCAACAGAAGATACCTTTCTTCCCCTGACTCCTGATACCATTCCCACAAATAATCCAGACTTCTCTCTACAGTTTTTTTTACAGAAAGCCCATAATTTTGCAATGATTGGAGTGTAAACATCATAATATACATATTTTCTCTTTCTTCCGCTTTGTCCGTTCTGTCTGCATCTGTCATATTTTACTTTTCTCCTCCTCTAACACTTCAAATTTTACTAGTCGCACGTCATTTATGTCCTTATACATCTTTCTTCCAATCTGTTAAACTCAGATAAAGAAAGGAATTTTTTACCAATGAAGAAAAACACGATTGGAAAACGAATTGCAGAAGCCAGAATAAATCTGAATATCACACAGGAACAACTTGAAGAATTAAGTGGATTTTCCGTCAGCACGATCAGTCGCTTCGAAACAGGAAGGACGCAACCCAGCATTGAAAATCTGATAAAACTCTCAAAAGTTCTAAATGTAGGAATCGACTATTTCCTTTATGATCTTATTCCTCATAATGAAACAATTCAGAGTCCCACAGTCAAAGATGCCGTTACTGTTCTTTCGCAGATGAATGAAAGACAGGCTCAATATATGCTTGATATTATAAAGATTTATCAGGCTTCACATCAGGATTGATTTTATACTCTTTTTTCTTTTTATACAGTTTTTGTCCTCAAAAAGCACTTTTTTGTCCCTGAAAGGTTTAAATCACCTTCAAAAGTGCTTTTTTTGTTTCTATTTTTTTATTTTTCTACTCTTTCTATTATGGCATTCCCAACCACATTTTTTTAACACTCCTCATATCCAGATCAGGAGTTTTATAATATTCGATTATAAAAGGAGATAATAATATGACAAAAACAGAAAAAGCAGTAACGTGGGCAATTGCAATAGCTGACAATCATGCTCACGGATATGATCAGGTTCACAGGTGGGGACCCGATTATGACTGTTCCTCTCTGATCATTTCTGCCTGGCAGCAGGCAGGAGTTCCAGTCAGAACAAATGGAGCATCTTATACTGGAAATATGAAGTCTGTATTTCTGGCATGTGGTTTTACAGATGTTACATCCCGAATTGACCTCCTCACAGGAAATGGAATGAAACGTGGAGATGTAATTATCAATACCATGCATTATACTGTTATGTATATTGGAAATGGACGAATCGTTGGTGCCCGCATTAATGAAAACGGAAAAGTTTCCGGTGGAAAGACCGGAGATCAGACAGGAAGTGAAATCATGGTTCAGAATTATTACGTTTATCAATATGGATGGGACTGTGTTCTCAGGTATGCAGAAAGCAACTCAGATGTTGATTTTTCCTCTGAAACTATTGCATCTTCCAGATCAGAAAATATCAGCAAGGGTCAGACATATGCTGCCAGATTTCTCTGTGCAAAAAATTTTTCAACATTGCAGGCAAACTCTGACATCAGAAAAATTAAAATCCAAATCCTCCAGACCGCCTTAAACAAAGATTATCAGTCAGCTCTGGATATCGATGGTATCTGGGGACCAGCTACTGATCGTGCCCTTAACCAGCATTATGTTATGTACGAAGAAACTCAATATATGGTAACTGCTGCCGAAATCCTTCTTCTCCTGCATGGATATAATCCAAAAAGTGTTGAATTTCCCGGGATTTTTGGTTCTGGTATGCTTGCAGCAGTAAAAACATTCCAGAAAGCACATGGCTTAGCTATTTCCGGAATCTGTGACAGAGAAACTTTTCTGAAATTTATCAGTTGATTTTTTCTACTCTTTATTTCCTATTACGGTACTGAAAATAACGAAGATTTCTTTGTTGTCGATGTTGGAAAAATAACGTTTTCTTTTACATGATCGGTACTCTGGAAAATAACAAATTATCGAAAAGAAACGTTTCTATGTAAAGAGCAGTGCTGGTTATGAACAGGCACAGGGAATCTTTTACCATTCCAAATATAGTCTGTTCATTACAACGAATAAATTAACAAATGGTTCAGCCACCATATTAACAGGGAATATGGTGGCTAATAAATCAATACTCAAAACTTCTTACATAATTATCTTCGCTGTAAATTTTCTTTCCATCGGAATCTATCTTATAACTGCTTATTTCATAACGGTATTGGATTCCTTTCTTTAATCCAGTATCAGTATATTCTACTGTATTGCTATTTTTTATCGTTTTTATACATTTAAACTTCTTTCCGGATTCAGAACGTAAAATCTGATATCCTGATACTCCTGAAACTTTTTTCCATTTAATATGAGCCCTGCCTTTTGATTTTTTTTCGATTGAATAAATTTTCGGCTGAGCAGGCCATAGCTTCATAGATGCAGTCTTATATTGACTATAAATATTTTTATTATCTGCACCTTTACAATAAGCTCTGATTCGAAAAACAATATTTTCCTGTCCCTGATGGCCTTGTCTGACAATTGCATACTTACAGGTATCGCCATCTTTTATCGTTTTTTGAGTTCTGAATTTTCCTGTTTTGCTATCCTTAACCTGTATCTGATATCCTTCCGCAAAATCCACTTTATTCCACTTAAATTGAATAACACTGCTGTATTTCGACTCTCTTTCAACCTTAAATTTCATTTTTACATTCTTCATAACATCCTGTGAAGATTCATACACTACAGGTATTTTATGCTTTCTGGCATATTGCGCAGCATAAGAACCTTTGGATGCATAAATTGTCAGAGAACCACAGCCTTCAAAAGCATCCTCCGCAATTTCCTTTGTAGTGGAAGGAATATAAATTCTTTGCAGATTTTTGCAGTTAAAAAAGGCCTTGGTTTCAATATATTTTATATTTTTTCCGAGATCCAGAACCCTTATTTTTTCATTTCCATAAAATGCTTTTCGTCCCACTCCGGTAATATCAGCTATATTTTCCGTTACTTTGACCGTTTCTTTTTCCTCTGTACAGCTTATGATTCTGTACCCGGCGTGTTCTTTATCAATCCCCTGATATTCTCCCCATTGCAGATAAGTCATTCCATCTTCACCGCTCAGATATTCCGGTTCATCTATATCTGTATTATAAAAAGGATAGCCATTCTCACGATGCGGTAACATTCCAAACCCTGTAACTATCACTCTGCTGTCTGAGTCAAATGCATCATCTGCAATCACGCCTCCCTTTTCAACCTGATCCGGCATGTAGTAATTACCTAACCTTATTAATTTTGGACAATTTTTAAAAGCATTGCTTTCAATATTAAAAATACCGGAGTCTGTCAGGACCATTATTAAATTCACGCATCCCTCAAATGCATTTTTTCTGATTGTAATATGGTTCAGTACACCATTAAATTGAACTTTCTGGATTTTATCGTCCCCTGCAAAAGCGCCTTCTCCGATTTCCAGAACTTCTTTTCCTTCATATTTCTCCGGAATACGGATTTCTTTTTCATTCACGCCCTTCTTCACACGATATCCATCGATTTCCGGGACATATTCATACTCCAGTCCTTCTGTACCTTTGTCTTCTGTTTTATCTCCTGTCAGATCTTCCTCTTCGCTATTTCCATCTGTAATCTGTGCAGCATCTGCATTTTCTTCCATATCTGCAAAAGCTGGCATTGTGTCCTCCGTCAGTTCACTGTCTTCCCTCCCGAACAGAGAAGATTCCGCATCCTGTACACTTTCTGCAGTCCCATCCGAAAAATCTGCTGCATACACTGGTACACCGGATGCCGTTATTGTGCATGCAAGAAGTAATGCAAGTATCTTTTTATTTTTCATAATGCTTTTTCCTCCATTTCCGTATCATTATAAAATATAAGAATATTACATTTCATTTTTACTATACTATATTTCTTTCCATTTTCTGTAAAATAGTTTTAAAGCTCATCAAATGTCCCTGATTCAGATATTTATCCAGTACTCCTGTCCGGAAAAATTTTATACCAGAAAAAACTTACTTTCTAATATTCCCGCGATATAAAAAAGCAGAAAAATCTTATGTCTCTTTGGATAAATCTTTCCTGCTTTTCATAGATTCATTTTTTATTCTGGTTTACAATCTCTGTTTTTTCTACTCTTTATTTAGTGTAACTGGTAAACATCAATTCAAAATAAGTTCATTTAAAGGAGGACAAACAAATGTCAGCAAACGCAAAAACAAGATATACCATTTCCAAAGTATTTGGTCCGGCTATCTTAGATGCCACAGTAACTACCGACAATTCAAACGCACATAATATGGCAGGAATGACCATCAACGGAACTACCGCATATTGTGCCAAAAGAAGCCAGACAGGTTCTGCAATCTATGTTATTAAAAACATTGCAAATGTAACAGCCAGAAAAAAGGTCAGCCGAACTGTTACAATTCCTTATGCAGTTTATGGCATGACATACTGCAAAAATTATCTTTTCATGACCTGTTACAAAAATAAGGTTATAAAAATGCCTGTTTCTTCTGTTTCTTCCGGAACGATTACAGAAGAATTCACAGTTAGTGTTGATGGAAATGGATATATTCCTCAGTCTATTTCCTATTACGGTACTGAAAATAACGAAGTTCTCTTTCTTATCGGTGTTGGAAAAATGAACAAAGATGACTCTTTCTTCTACATGATCGGTACTCTGGAAAATAGCAAATTTATCGAAAAGAAACGTTTCTATGTAAAAGGCAGTGCCGGTTATGAACAGGCACAGGGAATCTTTTACCATTCTAAATATGGCTTATTCATTGCAACGAATAAATTAACAAATGGTTCTGCTACTAATTACAACATGATTCTCTGTGCCAGAATTCCAGATAAAATCAGTTCTGTAGATAATGGAAAGATCTATATTCCTGAATCCGAATTCCGTTTTAATGGGAACAGCAGATATGCTTCATTGGCTGTCAGATCTCTGTGCATCAGCGATAGTGGCATTTTATATATATCTACTAATGCAGTCGCTGCCACAGCAGGTTCCGAATATGATAATGATGTTATTTTCCGCGCAACTAATCCGGTCTTCCCTAAAAACGGATTGATGGAATTTACTCTTTCATCTAAAGAAAGCCTGATTGTTCCAAATCCAGATGTCACAATCAATGGTTCCACCTACACTTGTGCAAATCTTGGTGCTTTTGCCTTAAACGATTCTACTGGCTATTGTTTAATCTCTCATACTGATAAGGATGAAATGCAAAATAAAGCCAGTATTTTATTGTCAAGTTCTGATATAACTTCTACAGATTTTACAAGAGTAAAAGGAAGTCCCGTTCTAACAACTATGGGACATGGAAATGGAATGACTTATGCTAATGGTTATCTCTTTGTCGCTGCATATGATAAAAGCGTAAATTCAAGAAGAGCAGAAATTGCAAAACTGGATCCAGCAACAGGTATTCTTGTCGAAACCTATCAGTGTGAACACGCAATGGGGGGAATTTCCTACTACGGATACAATTCTGAACTGAATAAAGACTTATTCATTGTATTAAATTACGATCCTATTGATGATAAGAGTTATGCAATGACCCCGGAATTCTATATTGGCTATCTGGAATCAAAAAAATTCATAAGTGTCAAAAAATTCTCCGTGCAGAATCCATCATTCGATTCTACTATTGACCAAAATTATCTTCAGGATATTTACTATAGTCCCAAACATGGCTTATTCTATGTCACGTTTACTGAATCAACTAAAATATACCGAATTCTTCCGGAACAGATTATGCAGGCTGCTAACAAACCTCTCGCTCCTGTTGCAGTTTACCTCAAAGATGCCGCCGTTAAAGAAATCGAATCTCTGGCTATCAGCAATTCTGGAATTCTGTATCTTGCACAAAATTGCAGCACTTCACTTAATCATGATGCTGTAACCTCAATTGCTTCTCCATTATTTATTAACAACTAAATTGAAACAGCCACCATATGCTTAATTATAAGTCATATGGCGGCTGTTCTGGATTATGAATACTTAATCGTTTTCAACTTTGTCTGCGTAAAAATATCCCCATATATTTTCTTTTTTAATGAATTGATACGGTAGCTTTTAATTGCATAGGTATAAGTTACTCCTTTTTTTAATCCCGTATCTGTAAAATTCTGGGTTTTTCCATTGGTTATCCTTTTCACACAGGTAAAAGGTTTCCCGTTTTCAGATCTCCATACTTCATACCCATCTGTATGTGCTGTCTTTTTCCATCTGACAGTCAGTTTTCTGTCTGTCTTTTTCGTCAGAGACGTAATTTCTGGTTGTTTCGGCCAGAAGCTAACTTCTGCATAAGAATAAGGAGTATAACTTTTCTTTCCGTCCACTCCTGTAGAATAAGCTCTGATTCGAAAACTTATATCTTTTCCATAGTAACTTGAAATTGTAAGCGGTGAAATTGTCGTAGTACAGATATCACTGTTTTTTATATTAAAGCAGGTAGTGTATTTACCTCCAGCTTCTTTTTTCTGAATCAGATATCCGTCTGCCATTTCCGGTTGATTCCATTTCAGTCTGATTTCATCTGTAAAACTCTGGTCGTCTTTCCTCTTAATTCTGGATACCTGAAGTTTTATTTTTTCATCCTGATATGACAATAGTTTCATACCACAGTAAGTGATGTTAATAAGATTAATCATCATCTCAATGCCCTTGCAGCTCCGTACCATGTAGCTGCATAGCGACCAGAAAGTTTTCTGTTCATAGTAGCTGATTTCAATACCAGCGAAACGAATAAATACTGGTTGTGACTTTAGAGATTCAGGAATCAGATGCAGGGCTATTTTAGCTGTTACATTCATAAAGCCTGAACAATCAACTTTGGCATAGGAACACGCATAATAAAAGGCATTCAGCGACTTTTTCGTAATACCGGATAAAAAGTGTCGGTAAAAAAAAAACGTATGGAATGAGCCGACTCCAAAGCCAGTATTGAGAGTACCAACAGAAACAGCTTTTCAGCTCTTGGGACTGAAATTATTACGCCCAGTACCATCCATATAATCTGGTACCATCTTTAGTTGTACAGTATGCTCTCACATAATAATTTTCATTCTTATTTAGTTTTCCGGTTTTATCTGTATAAGATGTAACATTTCCATTTTTTATAGTTTTAATTTTTCTGTACTTCCGGGCATTTTCATCATATCTGTACAGAATATATCCCTGTGCGCCTTTTGCCTTTGTCCACTTAAACGTAAGGTTTTTCCCCTTCTTCTTTTTAGAAACATCACTTACATTCCCCGGTCGTCCCTGGACAGTCACTGTATTACTCTTCTTACTGTACTGGTCTGTATATATTCCGGCTAATGTTCTCACCCGGACTTTGTATTTCACTGTTCTCCCTGCAGGACTCTCAAGCTTATATGACGTAGTATTCTGGTCAACTTTGCTTACACATTTATATTTTTTTGTGGCTGTATCATATCTGTAAATATAATATCGAAAAGTATATTCTACCGGTGTCCAGTTTAATGTAGCATTACCATTTTTTGCATCATAAGATACTTTCAGTTTCGGTACCGGTACTGCTGTCGGTGCTGGTGTTGTCTTGCAGGTCAGATTATGTTTCTTTGCATATTTTTCCGCATAAGAGCCCTTATCCGCGTAAATAGTAATGCCAGAAGCACCATCAAAAGCATCGTCACTGATTGCTGTTATACCGGAAGGCATAATAATACTCATATTTTTGCACTTTGCAAAAGCTTTCGACTCAATCGTTGAAGTTTTCCTCTCAATGAGCACTTTTTTTACATTTGAGCATCCATAAAAAGCTTTCCGCCCAATCACTTCCACAGCAGACCACACTCTTACCGATGCCTTTGTATCATCACAATCTACGCAGAATGTTCTGGAATCTCCTTCACTCCAGTCATCATAATAAGAAGTACCATCTTTATCTGTCAGAACATAATTATCATTATCCGTAATTTCCATAAATACCCTGTTCTTGTCTGCAAAAGCCTTAACAGTCTCCGGAATTCCATTATCTCCTGCTCTGAATATTACCTTTGTATCCGCGTCAAAAGAATCCTGTTCTATTTCTGTATCAAAAGAATCATAGTAGGAAACCCCTGTATACTCCCACAGCTTCGGACAATTATAAAATGCCCTGCTTTCCAGCTTCGCTCCCTGATCAAAAGAAACTTTTCTGAGATTTTCACAGTTCTCAAAAGCAGATTTATCAATGCGGATACGATTTTTCCTTCTGTCAGCTCCCTCTTCTGCTTTCACAGTCTTTATGTTTACGCATCCGTAAAAAGCTCTCTCTCCAACCTCTGAGACTACTTTTCCATTATACTCATAAGGTATTATGACATTCTCTGTATCTGTTCCCTTTGTCAGGCGGTATGTATCAGACTCTTTAAGATATTCATATGTAAATCCATTCGCATCCGATTCCGCTGCACCTGAGGATGCTTCTGTTATCTCATCCACAAATCCGTCTGTACCTGCATCTGATTCCACTTCATCCTGAAATGTATCAGTTTCAGGATCCTGACTATCTGTCTGGAATTCCTGTTTTTCTTCTTCTGCTCCATATTCCTGTACTTCCCCATCAGAAAATACTGCAGATTCTGATGCATAAACCGGAGCACCGGATAAACCAAGTGCTGCCGAAATAGCAACCGCTATGAACTTTTTTCTATCCATAAAAATCCCTCCATTCCGTGATATTTAACCGTTAATGTTAATATATCACAAGATGGAGGAATTTTGGTAATTATGGCATTAAATGTATTTTGATAGACATGAATCTTATTCTTCCATCTTGTTCCCCATAAAACAAAGAGTCTGCAGCATTTAGCCTGTCTTTTTTAATCTGCAGATCCTCAGGAAATAATCATTGCATAATTTGTGATCACTCTGGTCCACCGCGTATCAATAACTGGTCTGTTTAATGTCTGATAAGCATCCACCTGTACCATTATCTGTACGGCAGTGTCCAGTCCTTCATTATTTTCATCCTCATTCAGTTCCAGAGATCCGTTGACCAGAAAACTTTGAGCTGTTTTTTCTGCACCATTGGTAATTCCAGTCACAGGCTCAACAGCATCTGCCAGTCCCTGATAAATCCGGTCTCCTACAATAAAAGAATCCTGTTCCTCATAGTTTCCGGCAGGAAGATTCTTCTTATCAACAATATCCACAGCAGCACAACTTCCAGTCTGCATTTCTTCATCTGTATTCGTATCGAAAATCGGTGAATAGGAAAAATCAAAATACCTGCTCTGCGGAAAATCAGACAGATGAAGTGTATCCGTTCCTGCATTATAAAGAAATAATCGATTAACTTAATTTCTTTCACAAACAAATTTACCCGTTTATAAAGTACTATATCTTTTATCATTCTGAAACAATAATTCCTGTCTGTATTTATTTTTTATTTCCGGTTTACAAATCATGAAAAAACGTCTCTTTACAAAGTGAATTTGCAAATTCCAAAAATTTAAAGGAGGCAAAAAAATTATGCCAGGAACATTCAATGGAACAACTTTAACCATTTCAGCTACACCCGTAGACCATGCACTAATTCCCGATGAAGGTGCAACAAACGTAGCGGGAATTGCAATTGTGGGGTCAGATATGTATTGCGTAAAGACAACCGGTCTTAAAACTACATTACTCAAAACGACTGACTACATGGCAACAAAAGCAACTGCCGTAAAAAAAGATCTGAACTGGTTCGCTCTGGGACTTACCAAAATTGGAAATTATCTGTATATGCTTGCAGAAGACCATAAAGGTTACGGCGGTTCTACAACCATCGTAAAACTGGATACCAAAGGCAATCCGCTCGGTACGTACAGTATCAATGAAATTTGTCCAAAAGGCGCATTAGGTATCACTGCTGCTGACGGAACTAACGAGAAATTTATCATTATGCATTACGCTGACAAGAGCAATGCTGGGACATTAACTTTCAGTGTTGTAGACTGGAAGGCTGCTAAAGCAGCAAGTACATTCACAGTTACTAACTCAGGCTTTGGTTATACCACACAGCTCCAGGATATCTACTATCACACTTCATTTGGATTATTTATCCTGACAAATAACACTTTTTCAACACTTCAGAACCGTATTCTGGTAGTTGATTATCATCTTACTGATGATAAAGGTAAAAAATACACTCCATGTGCGGTCATCAATGTAAATAAAACAGGTGAATATAAACAGTACAACCTTGAATCAATCTGTATGAAAGCCAATCACCTTGTGCTTGCATCCAATGTTATAACATCCGATGGAACCGCAGAAGATAAATTCTCTGTACTGGAAGGCATTACCTACTCCGGTAAAACCTATACTTTTGCATGCGGTTTTAGAGCAGGAGCCCGTGTGCCTACCAAAGTAGATCCCAACTATGAAACAACCAATCTGGGATGTGTATCCTTTAACGGAAACAATACTCCATATTTTATAAAACAAAGTCAAGATAAAGTCGCTGTTCTTGGCTACTGTAAAAATTATATGAATACAAGCGCAGGTGTATCTCACTTTAAAACATTCACTGACGGTTTATTAGGTCATGCCAACGGTATGAGCTGTTTTAACGGAAAATTCTTTGTTGTCGCAGGAAATAACAAAGTGGTTGCTATCAGCAGTAACAAAGAGGATGAGGAAATAACATATACAGTAACTCCCAACGATAACGATAAATCATTTGCTCTTAAAGCAATTAATTATTTTTATGAGGCAAATACAGCTTTATTATTGTCCGTTGTTGACGGAACATTAAAGCTCTATAAATGTACATTTGAAAATGAAAAAAATGTAAAAGCCACTTATCTTTGTACACTGGTAAACGCCGGTCAGCCTACATCCCAGGATATTTTCTATCACAATAAATTAGGGCTTTTTGTCGGAACCAGTAATCCACATACTGTAAGTGGAGTAACGACTAAAATCACAACAAAAAACACCTTGCTTCATTATAATCTGAAAAAACTTGATGATAGCAAACTTTTATACCCAGATTTTGGATTTGTTACAGATATTCCTGCTAAAGATGCTCAGGGCCGCACATATAACAGTTTTGAACTGGAATCAGTGGCTCTGGATCAAAATAATAAATTAATCGCTGTGTGCAATGCCAATGTCAAAGATGCTACCCACACCAGTGGTTTAGCATCCACTGACGGCTTCTTTCAGTATAATACGCTTGAATTTATTACAGCTTGATTTCGCTACATCAATAACAGCATAAATTTCCATTATAAAAAGCAGGCAGTTTTTCGCCTGCTTTTTATAATTCCAATTTTCTATTTAACAACAACTTTTTTATTATCTGACCATACGCCAAACTGTTTAATACCATTCAACAACGTATATGCATGCGCTTTCAAATAGTAAACTCCCGGTTTTATATTTTTAAAAGTAACTGTATTTTTCTTTTGATTTTTTAATACAATATTTTCTCCTGAATCTGCATTCTTAAGTACGCAATCAAACCCATCACTGTATTTTAAATTTCCAAACTGTGCGGTTACTGTTTTCTTTTTCCCGGTAATTTTTATTAATTTTATATTATCTTTATTTAGTTTAACAGGAGGCATACGCATTTCATTAGACCACCTACTATAACTTTTTTTACCATTTTGAACAGTATAAGAACGGACTCTGGCAAATCCCATAGTCGGCACTTTTTTTAATATACAGGTTGTGTTTGCAGAATTTTTATTAGCTAATACCTTAGTACCATCATATATTTGATATTGATATCCATCTGCATTCTTTACTTTTCCGCTCAAATCAATTGTAACATAGATTTGTTTGTTTACTATATCTGAATCAACAGATTTTATATACGGACGATTTGTTTCTGGTTTTGAAGCAGTTCCCTCACTTACAAAAGGAATACCATTCATCTTACAGTAATAGTATGCATATGAATTTTTCTTTCCATGAACTGTTAGAGAATCACAATTTATGAACGCCTCAGCACCTATCTCAGTAACTGTTTCAGGTATATATAACGTTTTCAGTTTTCGACAGTCAGCAAATGCAAAAAAATCTATACTTTGAAGATTTTGGGGAAGTTTAACACTCGTCAGTTCACCGCAGTATATAAATGCACTTTGTCCAATTTTTTTCACATTATCAGAAAGTATTACCCTTTTAAGCTTTGGACATGTGCTAAAGGCAAAAACTGGAACAGTATCTACTGAAGCCATCCACTCTACTTCTTCTATATTCAAATTATCTTCAAAACAAAATTTTTCTACTTTAGAAACCGAAGGAAGAAGTGTTATCTTCTTATAATCTCCAGTTGGGTATTCTCCATACACACGGCTCTCTGAAATTTTCAACTGTTCATACTTATTTTTACTTTCAACGGTTATCTGCGATTTCATAGCAGCTTCTGCTGAGACAGATGTAGAAACTGCTGCACACGTTAAAGCAATCAACAATATTTTCTTTACTTTCTTTGACTTCATAGAATCTCCTCCAATCAATAATATTCAGCTATTATCATAATATATCACTAACTATAAAAGATCCTGTATTTCTGGCATTAAAAGTATTCTAATGACCCCGAACCAAAATGCAAATTTAAATTAATCTGTTTCTTCCAAAAAATATTCCATATCTTATCAATTTAATTCCTTTTAGAATCCTATTCATTCCTTCGTCAGTCGTTATGTCTTTTTGATTTCTACAATTAATTTATATTTTTTCCATTTTTCAGTTTCTGATTTCATCTGTTCTGCCAGGTCAAACAGTTCCGCAATGGTAACTCCCAGTCGATTCGCCATAATCTCCAGAAACTTCCCGGTTCCGGCAGAACATTTATCATTCATAAGAAAATCCTGGATCATTCCCTGATCTACCAGGATTACTTTCGTATCCTGACCACCCACATCAATAATTGCACATTCATTTCCCGCCAGTTCTCTGCCACCTCTTCCATGACAGGTAATCTCCGTAATCACAAAATCTGCATAATCCACAGCTACGCGCCCATATCCTGTAGCAGCTACACGAACCCCTTCACTCATTACATCAATCCCCTCATCCAGAAGCCTTGAAGCAATCTCCGAAGCCGTCGAACCAATATCAATTCCAACATAATACAACTTTTCTCACCTTTTGGTATTTTTATCCATTCTGTTTACTGTAACTTCTATTATACCCTTTCCCATTAATAATCAAAAATTCAAAAATACAATAAAAGCAGGTGGTTTATTCAAAAAAGCTATAAATGATTTTTACCCCACGAACAAGCAATGATACACGACAGATAATGATAAAATCCTCTTTATAAATTTATCTGGTAAAATCAAGACACAATAGATTTTTTGTTATATTTCCATTATAGCAGAAAAGAAAAACCAGTAACGTTTCGGGTATATATCAAAAACATTACTGGTCTTTTTTTATAAGATTATTCCACACTTTTTATTCGATACAGGGAATCTCATAATTCCAGGATTTACGGATATCGTCCATGATTTTCATAATCCTTATTGTCTCTGCATGAGGCATTTCCGGACACTCCAGTTTTCCTTCCTGGATTGCTTCCATGCAAGATTCTACCTCATATTCATATCCTGAGATCTGTTCCGGCACAACATAAGAAGCCACTTCTTTATGTTCGGTATCAAACACTGTAATCTTTTCCGGATTATTGATATTCTGCACCTGCATATATCCTCTGGTTCCGAAAATACTTCCCATTCTGTCTGAGATTTCCCTTGCTCCACACTGAAGGGTTGCCATGCAGTCTCCCTCAAACACCATGGCAATGCTGTCCAGAATATCCACTCCATTCTGAAAGATTGCAGTAGCCTTTACATCCTTTACCTTATCGCCAAGCACCATGGAAGCAAAATTGATTGGATATACGCCTACATCCAGAAGAGCACCTCCTGCAAGCTCCGGTTTACGGATACGTTCCACATGACTTACTGTATAGCTGAGATTCGCCGTAACTGCCGTAACTTCTCCGATCACACCGCTTTCAATAATATCGTTGATCATCTTTCTGGACGGCATATATCTTGTCCAGATTGCTTCTGTGATCAGAAGCTTTTTCTCTTTTGCAAGATCAAATAATTTCTGTGCCTGCTCTGCATTTACAGTAAATGCCTTTTCACAAAGCACATTCTTTCCCGCTTCCAGACACATCTTTGCATGCAGATAATGGTGTGAATGAGGAGTTGCGATATAAACCAGTTCAACCTCATCATCTGCCAGCATTTCCTCATAGGATCCATATGCTTTTTTTACTTCATATTTCTGTGCAAATACCCGGGCACGTTCCAGATCACGGGCAGCAACCGCATACGCCTCCACATCTTTCATTCCTGCCACTGTTTTCGCCATAGTAGAAGCAATGCCTCCTGCTCCCAGAATACCTAACTTCATTTTATTGTCCTCCCATATTTATAGCAGATAAAATTATCCACTTCGCTACTTGCTCTAATTTTACAGCATCATCGCCCGGAGAACAAGTTTATTCCGTTATATATTTATCCCATATCATTCATTTATTTTTTCAGTTTCTCTTTTTTTCGTTTCGTCATCAACCCTCCAATCCTTCCGGTCTCTTTCGCAGACAGACTTTTCCATCCATCACTCAATACTCTGTCCAGCAGTCCCATTTCCTCTGCAATTTCATACTTCATTCTGACCTCCGGCAATAATTCTCCATCAAGATAAGCTTTTATTTCCTTCTCTTTATCCAAAACAGCCCACACTCCTTTTCTTTGGAGTATGGGCTGTTTTCTTAATTTTTATACTGCATTTCATTCAAACGGATATTCGCAATCCGCTTCGCTGCCTGCCTGATTCGGTTAAACTTCTGTCTATTACAGATTGGATTCTGAGATTCTGTTATCTTTTGGGAATAATAATTGCAGCAATGATATATGCCCAGATTCCCGCACCTCCAAAGCAGGTAAGGATCACCCATGCCAGACGCACCAGCGTAGGGTCAATATCAAAATATTCTGCGATTCCTCCACATACACCGCAAAGCATACTGTTTTCTGATGATTTGTATAAACGTTTGTCACCCATGTTCCATTTCCTCCTTAAACTCAGATTAGTCGAGCAGATAAAATCATCCGCTTCGTTACTTACTCTACACCGAATAACTTCCTGATTCGGTTAAATACTACTTTTATTTCTGCACGTCAGAGTATATGCTCTTCAGGATATCTGCAAATCTCTGTGTTCTTTCCCGGAGAAATCTACTGATATATTTCCCATACCGCACTCCAGATCCAGTTTCCTGTCTGCGCCTTTATTGGAAATGGTTTTCTCCCGTCCAAGTCCACTGTAGGAATCAGAACCTACATCCAGATTTCCCACTCCACATTCCAGATCATAATTATAATCCTCCTGCGTACCGGTCAGTGTCAGATCCAGTTCACCCAGACCACATTCTCCATCTGTCTTCCTGGCGCTCAGATCTGCAAATGTCATACTTCCGGTTCCGATTTCCAGATCTGCCTCCCTTGCGGTCACCGGATTCTTACTTTCAAATTCCCCGGCTCCCATCTCCACACTCAGCTTCTCTGTCTCAATATCTCTGTTCAGATAAACAGTACCTGCACCCATCTCAATCTCCAGCTCCTGAAGCTTAACATCTTCCGGATAGGAGATACACACCTTTCTGTTTTTAGACAGTTTTTTCGTGCTTCTGACCTTAAGAGTATCCGAACTCTCCTTCACTGTCACATTCTTCCCACTGTCATCATAAACTCTGACACAGAAACTGTCGCCCTCTTCCAGAATCAGATCATCGTACTTCAGCTCTATATCCAGCTTTGCGGGCTGATACTTCAGCTGATATACAGTGCCATCTTCCTCATCCTCATCAACAGTGCGGACATAATCCTCACTATCATCATCATCACTGTCGTCATAATCATCACTGTCGTCACAATCATCGATGTCATCATAATAATCATCATCGTCATCATAGTTACCATCCCCATCTGCCACCAGAAGCACCCTTTTCAGGCTTTTCACCCCTGTCAGTTCCGACATACTGGCTCCCATAACACCACCGGCAGCTGTCAGCCCGATTCCCACAGCACCAAAAATCCCCGCTGCGATCAACATTCCTTTTGTAAACTTCTTCATTTAACCGCCTCCTTTCTCTTTCTGTAAAGCACCCTGTTAAAAAAGTCGGTAATCTTCCGAAACCACTTCGGCACAATACGTACTGCGACACTGATCAGCCCCAATACCATAAGGATTGCCAGAGCAATCATAAGACATCCAATTCCTATTGTCATGATCCCGGTTCCGGTCATTACAGTCAAAAGCCCTGCTCCAGCCACAACAGCTGCAAGCCCGCCAACCAGTAAAGCCACAGCGCCTATACCCAATCCAACGATCAGCCAGAACGGAAGCAGTAAGATTCCAACTGCAAATGTCAGAATCCCACCAACAGCCCCCTTAACAAAGGGAGAGATAAAAACCAGCAGAATCACCGCAAGGATCAGCACCGCCTGATTCCCCTTTCTGAAAAAACGCTTCCCTGTTCCCGACTCTTCTCCATATTTCTCAGGCATCTGTCCTCTCTCTTTAGTTCGGGCATCCTCATAGCCATGCTCCGTATATTCTCCATACTCATAGCCTCCTGCCGAACCTTTCAGATCCGCCTTGATAATCGCTGCAACCTTCTCGGGACTTCCAAGTTCCCTGAGCACCGAAGCTTCATTCTCAGCTCCTGCATCATCGAAATAACTATTATAAAAATCAAGGGCATCCTGCCTCTCTGTCTCGGAAATATCAGCAAGCAGCTTCTCCAGCGCCTGCATAAACTGCGCCCTGTCCATCATCCTATTCCTCCCTCAAACATCCCGCTTATCTTGGATGCATAAATTTTCCATTCAGCTTTATAAAACTCCAGCTGCGCAGCACCTCTGTCCGTCAGCTTATAATAACGCCGGTTACGTCCTGCATACGCCATATCATAAACCTCCAGACAATCATCCTTCTGCAGCCTCCTGAGCACCGGATACAAAGTAGACTCCGAAACATCCAGAACTCCACGCACATCCTGCGTGATCTTATATCCGTAAGTCCCTTCCCTCTCCTTAGAAACAACCGCCAGAACAACCGCATCCAGAAGCGCAGCACCCGTATTAAAAACCATATGCTCACTCCCTTGTTTCAATTATGCTCTGCATAAATATCATTATCTCTGCAATCCTGCCGGAGACTATATACTATACAGAACATCAATATTGTTTTGTTAACGATATTATATGATGTATAATATCATTTTGTCAATACTATTTAGCAAAAATCCATTATCATTTATAATTACCATGATATCTATCTATAAACATTCGACTAAACTACAGCAAAGGAAACTTACACAACCATGAACGAAAATACAACACAACTCCACCCCGCATTCCTCTCCCGAATGAAGGAAATGCTCGGCAACGAATACCCGGCTTTCATCTCCAGCTTCGATGCCCCCCGAACCTACGGCCTGCGCATAAACACCTCCAAAATCACCTGCGAAGACTTCGAAAACCTGTCTCCATTTCCAACCCGTCAGATCCCATGGAGCAAAAACGGCTACTTCTACGATGAAGACATCCGTCCTTCCAGATGCCCATACTACCAGGCCGGCCTCTACTACCTTCAGGAACCCAGCGCCATGACCCCCGCCTCCCGCATCCCCATCGAGCCGGGTGACAGAGTCCTGGACCTCTGCGCAGCTCCGGGAGGCAAGGCAACTGCAGCAGGTGCAGCACTTCAGGGACAGGGACTTCTGGTAGCAAACGATATCAGCACTTCCCGCGCCAGAGCCCTCCTTCGCAACCTGGAACTCTTCGGCATCCCAAATGTCTTCGTAGCAAACGAAACACCTGCAAAGTTAACCAAAGCATTCCCCGAATTCTTCGACAAGATCATCCTGGATGCTCCATGCTCCGGAGAAGGAATGTTCCGTAAGGAAGAAGCCCTTGCCAAAGACTGGACTCCCGAAAAATCCATGGAGCTTTCCGAAATCCAGAAAGAGCTTATCCTCCAGGCAGCCGATATGCTCCGTCCCGGCGGACTGATGCTTTACTCTACATGCACATTCGCGCCTGCAGAAGACGAACAAACTGTTTCCCATCTTCTGGAAAACCGTCCTGACATGGAACTGGCAGAAATGGAAGATTATGAAGGCTTCTCCCATGGAGTTCCTGAATGGGGAAACGGAAACCCTGATCTTATCAAATGCATCCGGATTTTCCCACACAAAATGAACGGAGAGGGACACTTCCTTGCGCTCTTCCGTAAAAAAGGACAGGCAATCAAGGAAAGCTCCCGTCCTCACACAAAACCGGACAAAAACGCATTTCCACTGATTGAGGAATTTCTGAACGAAATCGGTCTGAAAACCCTCTGCGGTCAGCCATTTGACTGGGAACGTGTGGAAATCCGCGGTAATAAAGCCTACTATCTTCCCCCGGTTGCCCACAACTTCCGCGGCATCACCTTCTTAAGAAACGGTCTCTATCTCGGTGACCTGAAGAAAAACCGCTTCGAGCCGTCTCAGCCACTTGCACTGGCGATCCGCAAAGATGAAGCAGAAGCAGTCATCTCTCTCTCCGCTTCTGACGAAAGGATCACCAGATATTTAAAGGGCGAAACCTTAAATATCGAACTCGAAGAAGCAGCTCACAAAAAAGGCTGGCATCTCCTCTGTGCAGATGGATATCCCATTGGCTTCGGTAAACTGGTCAACCAGATCCTGAAAAACAAATATCCGGCAGGGTGGCGCGTATAACACGCGCTTATCCCTGCCGGATATTTGAATTCACAATAATAATATTTATTCCGCTTACAGCAATATCTCTTTGTGCAATGTAAACGAATAAATGATCTTCTCCTTCACTCTTTTCCCCGTCATCCGTTCCAATGCCCGGGCATAATCCTCAAGTTGCACATGATACAGATCGATCAGCTTCTGTTCCTGTCCTCTCTTCACTCTATCCGTTTTATAGTCCACAAGAACAATCTCATCCTCTTCCATAAAATAGGCATCGATAATTCCCTGCACCAGCACTGTTTCGTTCTTCCACTCATCATCGAGCATAGAAGCACTTCTCTGGATCACAAAAGGCTGTTCTCTGTAAAGATGTTTTTTCATAGCAGCCTTCTTCATTCTCTGCCCCAGCCCGGACTCTACAAACCTCCTGATATCCCGGATCCGGATACATTCCGCTTCCTGCTCTGTCATTTTCTGGCTCTCCAGAAGTCTCTTTAACTGAGCCCGAAGCTGTTCCTCTGTATCTGCTTCTGCATAATCCAGACATTCCATTACTCTGTGGTAAGCAGTGCCTCTGGCAGCCCCCTTATACTCTTCCTGCTTCTCTGCCATAAATGCGGGAACCGGCGCTTCCTGTTCTTCCTCCTGCTCTTCGGCAGACACACTGATATTCTCTTCCAGTTCACTTTCATCATGCCAGCTTCTCTTTTTCAGATCCGAAACACTGACTTTAACCGGAATATCTTCCAGATATTTATACGGATATGCAAAGGAAAATCTCTTCTCTATCTCTTCCTTCACAGCCTCATCATACACTTTATTTTCATCCCAGTTCTTCAGATATTCCTCCTGCATCTGGTTTCCTGCCTGGATGAGAACTGCCTTTTCTGTCATCTGACGGACAGTAATCTTTTTTATCACAAACTCAGAGATATCATCGTAAATCCCCGGCTGTTTCTTCATGAGGATTCCATATTCCCACAGAAGTTCACTCATGGCCCGATGCCGCACCAGTGCAGGCAGTACAAAAGCCCAGTAATTCTTTGCTTTCATTCTGGTTCCCAGTGGGAGCAGTTCTTCTTCCTCATCCAGAAAACGCGACAGCGACAACATCTGCTTTTCCAGCTTTCCAACTGTTCCTGTAAGGATCAGTTTCTCTTTTGCTCTTGTCATGGCAACGTAAAGTACCCTCAGTTCTTCTCCCAGACTCTCCTTCAGAAGCTGTCTTCTGATCACCTGCTTATTCAGCGAAGATGCGATCACCCGTTTCTCCGGTATGATAGCATCAGCCCCTATTCCCAGTTCCGGGTGAAGCAAAAGACCTGCATTCATATCCTGAAAATTAAACTGTTTTCCCATACCGGCCACAAATACTACCGGAAATTCAAGTCCCTTACTCTTGTGGATCGTCATGATCTCCACTGCGGTATTGCCCGCTCCTGTCAGATTGACTTCTCCATAGTCTACCTGATATGCCTGTAGCTGTTCGATATAACGAACAAAGTTAAACAGACCCCTGTAGCTTGTCTTCTCATAGTCCATAGCTTTCTCCACAAGCATGGTAAGATTTGCAAAACGCTGCTCCCCTCCCGGAAGTGCCCTTGCATAATCTCCATACCCGGTTTCTTTCAGCACATAAAGGATCAATTCGTGGACCGGCGTATATGCAGCCATATTTCTTACCTTTTCAAGGAGACTCAGAAATCCTTTTAATTTAATATTCAGAGAGTTCTTTTCATCTGTTCGCAGATTACTGTTTAACAATTCAGATTTCAGCTTATCCGGATCCAGTTCTTTTTCGGGGATTTCATTTTCTCCTGCATATGCCGAAACACTCTCATAGAGCAGACCATCAGGATACTGTATTCTAAGCTCTGCCAGTTCCTGTGAAGTGCATCCGACGATCGGTGAACGAAGCACTCCCATAAGCGGAATATCCTGCAGCGGATTGTCACACACCTTCAGATAATTCAATACAGTCACAATCTCGGTTGCAGAGAAATATCCGGTTCTTGATGTACAATATACAGGGATTCCCTGAGACGCCAGCACTTCCCTGAAGGTTTCTGCCCATCCATAGGCAGTGCGCAGCAGGATTACAATATCCCCGTATTCTACAGGCCGGTATTCCTTCGTCTCTTTATCTACAATCTGTTCTTTTCCCACAATTTCTTTAATTCTCTGTGCAATGGCCAGCGCCTCCAGTTCCTGCCCGGTCTGATTTTCCATTTCCCTGCGGTTTCCCGATGCACCTGCGTCTTCATAGTCCTGTACATCAGACAGTTCTTCTCCGTCTCTCTCGACCAGAAGAACCTCTGTCTTTACAAATTCCTCTGACTCTCCTTCCGGAAAAGAAGCTCCGGGATAAAGGGCTGCATCTTTGTCATAGGTAATCCCTCCCAGGTCTTCCCCCATGATCTGTCGGAAAATAAAGTTTACACTCTCCAGAACCTGTTCCCTGCTCCGGAAATTTTTGTGCAGGTCAATTCTCTGCTCCTGTGCTTCTTCTGTGGAATAACTTTTATATTTTTCCATGAAAAGCTCCGGCCTTGCCAGACGGAAACGATAGATACTCTGCTTTACATCTCCTACCATGAAGATATTTTTCTTCTGGTTGATCCACCCGGATACTGCTGTTGTCAGAAGCTCCTGCACTAAGTTACTGTCCTGATATTCATCCACCAGGACTTCATCATACTTTGCGGAAAGTTCTCTCGCAGCCTGGGACATATGGATTTCTTCCCCTTCTTTCGTCATCAGTATCTGCAGGGCAAAATGTTCCATATCCGTAAAATCCAGAATATTCTTTTCTCTCTTTGCCTCTCCGAACTGCTCTTTAAATTCTGCTGTCAGCTCGACTAACATCTCTATTGGACCTCTGATATATCTGATTACCTCCAGAAGTTCCTTCTCTGTACTCTGGAAATATCGCTGCCCCAGTTCCTTCAGAATCCCCTTTTCCTCATCCCGGAGATCTTTCACTCTCTGTTTCTTCTGTTCATCTACATCCGCAGCCTTCTTTGTACTCAGCCGGGCAAATGAGGGTTTCATAAGGATTTCTGCAGTTCCATTATAATCTCTTTTCTCTGCCAGCTCCTGCAGACTCCTTATAAGAAGCAGATCACTGCTCAGTGCCTCATCATACAGATACGGACCATCCGGCTCTGAGCATATTCTTCGAGCCTCCTGCACCAGAAGCTTTGCTTCCTGCAGTTCATCCTTCACTGCATCCCAGAGCATTTTCATCCACTCAGTCTCTCTTAATTCTTCCAGGGAATCAATCCTGTAATCATCCATACAGCTGGACAGCCATTCCTGCGGAAAAGGATTGCTCATAGCCATTTCATATAATTTCTGTATCAGGTTTCCCAGATTTTCATCTGACTTTCCCGTTGCAAAGCATTCCACAAATTTCTGAAACTTTTCATCTTTCCTGGCATAATATTCTTCAAGCAACGCTTTCACAACATCTCCCCGCAGAAGCTTCAGTTCCCCCTCATCTGCCGTCCGATATCCCGGATCCAGTCCGATCAGATGAAAGTAATTCCGGATAATATAGGCACAGAAACCATCAATAGTTGTAATCTGTGCAGTATGAAGCAGGGTTGTCTGTCTCTGAAGATGCTCATTATCGGGATCTTCACAGAGTGCTTTTTCAATAGCTGCCGAGATCCTCTCTTTCATTTCACCTGCTGCCGCTCTTGTAAATGTCATGATCAGCAGTCTGTCAATATCCACAGGATGTTCTTTATCTGTGATCTTACTCAGGATACGTTCTACCAGTACTGCCGTTTTTCCGGACCCGGCTGCCGCACTGACCAGAATATTTCTATCCCGCAGCCGTATAACCTCCTGCTGCTCCTTTGTCCACTGTACGCCCATCTTATTCTGCCTCCCTGTCAAATGCTTTCCATAATTCCTCATCAGAGAAGTTTTTCAGTCTGCGGAATTCATATCCTGACAGCCTGCGGTCAAATCCACATACCGTCATATACGGACAATAAGTACACGCATTCTTTTTTCCGAGCTCATAGGGAGAAACCTCCGCATCTCCCTCCAGAATAGAACTTCTTATCTTCTCAATCTTCGTCCTTACATACCGTCCAAGAACTGCAAACTGTGTTCTGTCTGCCACAGAAGAATTTTTGCGAAAGTTTCCATCCTTATTAAATGCGACAGGAATGGAACCAAGACTGCTGTCCATCCTGTACACAAGCTCCGGATCTGCCTGAACCAACCCATTCATCTTCAGTTCTTTCATAAGACCTGCACTGACTGCTTCCACATCCGCATCTATCTTCTCCTGGATCATAGGATCCTTGATATTGTAATAGAAAACTCCCGCAGGAATAATCTCTTTATCCGGATATTTCTTCTGCTCTACACGCAAGGCACCATCCAGATAGATCATTAACTGTAACTGCAGGCCATGATACAGATAAACCAGGTCAAAGGATGTATTTCCGGTTTTATAATCAATCACCTTCACATACACCTTATTCTGATCTTCCATAATATCTACTCTGTCAATTCTTCCTCCCCCGAAGGTTACCTCAAAGCCTTCCGGCTGAAATTCTCCCTGTTCCAGTTGTTTCTGAAGTGCCCATACCGTCCTTCTGAGGATTCTCCTTGTTCTCTCGATCATATATTCATTTCTGGCACTGCTTTTGAGCACCGTATTTCCATAATCTGCCACAATATTATCCAGACACCGATCCGCAATCTCATTCCGTTCCTGTTCTGTCAGCTCTGTCCATTTCATGCCTCTTTTTCGCACTTCTTCTGCAAAGCTTTCCAGCGCTTCATGCATAACATTTCCCATATCCATAGGTTTAAACTCATATTCCACACGCTCGGTAAGCTTCATTCCATACTGAAGGAAATGTGCAAATGCACAGGCTGCAAAACGTTCCAGTCTGGTAGCACTGTAAGGTGAAACTTCTCCATATAATGCCTTCGCCACACTCTGGCTGATAATGTCCTTTGGTTTTCCGGCAAAAGCCGACTGTACCAGCTTCTCTACTCTGCTTCTGTATTCCGGATTCCGCAGATACCAGCTGTAAAGCTCTCCAAACACTGCATCCGTCTCATCTGCCTGCTCCAGAATATCCTCATGATTTTTCTCTGTCTCCTGTGCCAGCTTCTCCAGAAACAGATCAATCCCCGCTTCCGGATTTTCCGGATAATAATAAGGATTTTCAATCTCCAGTTTCGGATACAGTCCACGTATACTTCCAACCAGATATGCCGGGCTGATTCCTTCTCCTTTTGCATTGGTATCACTATAGGAAAGGATCAGCTTTTCTCCCGGTTTCGTCATATTCAGATACAGATAGAACCTCTGCATATTCATCAGTTCTTTAGGTCCCGGTGCCAGTTCCACTCCCTGCTCCTGAAAGAAATCTCTGTCAAGCTCTGATAAGATTCCGCCTGTCTGTGTACTCTTTGGAATATTACCCTCATTCACGCCAACAAAGAATAACGCCTTAATCTCCTTTAAACGGGATCGTTCCATATCACCCACCATCACCTGATCTACGCTCGGCGGGATCAATGCAACCTTTGCCTGCGAAAGTCCTGATTCCAGAAGCTGTCGGAACTCCTGTCTGTTTACCGTTTCTTCGCCAAGAATCTCAACCATCTTATCCAGCAGGTCCATCACAATTCCATAAATCTGGTTATATTCTTTTTCCATTGCTTTATCGCCTGACTCTTTAAACTTTCGCTCCTGTCGTTTCAGTTTCTGCCAGACATTGCTTTTTTGGATAAACTCATAGAGAATCCGGCAGTACTCTTCCACTGTCTTCTTCCCGGAACCAAATCCCTGTGCAAGTTCCTTTACTTCTTCTGCAAAAATCTCTCTGATCTCATTCAGTTCCTGTATCTTCTCCGCTTCCATTCCTCTGTATACACGAACCCATTTTTCAGACCATTTCTTATATCCCCGGATTCCCAGCGCCAGCACGTAATTCTCCAGCTTATCAGCCTGTTCTCTGGTAACTTCTGACATCCCGCATCTGAGATAACGGAAAACGCTCTCATAAGGAAAGCCCTGCACTGCCATCTCCATGGCAGCACGCAGATACTCCACAAAAGGATTCATCAGTACCGAATGCTTCTCGTCAATAAAATATGGAATATCCGCCTCCTCAAATACCTGTGCTGCAAGTCTTGCATATTCTTCCAGATTTCCTGTGATCACTGCAATCTCACCATAACGGTATCCGCAGGTACGCACAAGTTCTGACACCCTTCGGGCAGCCTCCCGCATTTCTTCCAGGGGGGATGGAGCAGTAAATATCTTTATCTCCTGCTGCTCTTTGGAATATACGCCCTTTCTGTAGCGGAAGATATTTTTCTCCAGAAACTGTAAGGCAGGTGCCTGTGCAAACCGGGACTGTCCGGATGGTTTCAGATACACCGGATCCTCCAGATCTCTGGTCAGCCCTGCAAGTGTCCGTATCATCTGTTTGCTCATAAAGAAAAGCTGATAAGGTTTTCCCGGAGAAAAAGCATCCTCCCGTTCATCCATAGTCACAGTAACATTTATGCGGTCAGCAATGACCAGAAGTTCCCTGAGCACATTGACCTGAATTGGCGTGAATCCGGTAAATCCATCAAAGAGAAATTCCGCTCCCTTAAGCTTTTCGGAAAAAGGAAGCTGTTTAAGCAGGACATCCATCACCTCTTCCCCTGTCATATAATTCCCCTTCAGAAATTCCCTGAATGACTGATAAAGGATTCCCACATCCTTAAGCTTCATTTCAAGTAATGGCTGATCTTTGGCCTTCTCTTTCATTTCCGCCAGATTCTCTTCTCTGATATCATACTGCATAAATTCTGACACCAGAGACTTCACCTCATCCAGATATCCCGGCTTGTTCATCTGACTTCCCAGATAGGCAAGTTCCTTTCTGTGCTGCTGCACCATTTTCTGCAGCACCATGCTTTTTCCCGTATCTTCCAGAACCTTTCTGTTATCTCCGCCGGTTTCTTCAAATACACGGTACGCAAGACGTTCAAAGCTCAGGATGTCAATATTCAGGATTCCTTTTCCCGGGTGCATTTCCACCAGCGTCTTCTGTGTCTGCATGGTAAACTGCTCCGGTACGATCACATAATAATTTTTCTCCGGATGCTGCAGTGATTCCTGAATAATCCTTTTATATGCAAAATATGATTTTCCGGCTCCGGAGCTGCCGATTATAAACTGCAATGACATTCTTCTCTCCTTACTGTCAGTTACTCAACATTCATTATTTCAGTATATCATAATTTAAGTACTTCTGTAATAGAATATACAAAACCATCCAGGAGGCGTGTACCATGAGTGCAAAAACAAAAATCATAGTCCTACATATGAAGGAAGTTATATACACCGGCATTTTCCTCCTTCTTGCTGTCATCCTGGCTATTGTACTTTTTTTCATGTTTGGACCCGGTCAGAAAAAAAGTACCTCAGCCGATGCCAAAAGCCGGTACAAACCGGGAATTTATACTTCCTCCATCGACCTGAATGAAAATACCTTTGACCTGGAAGTAACCGTTGACTCTGACAGGGTAACTTCCATCCGTCTGGTAAATTTAAGTGAAAGCACTGCAGCCATGTTTCCTCTCATGGAACCGGCTCTGGAATCACTGGCCAGCCAGATCTATACCTCCCAGTCGCTGGAAAATATCCAATATTCCGAAGATCAGAAGTATACTTCCATGATTCTTTTGAATGCAATTGAAACAGCACTGAAAAAAGCGGAGAACAATTGATCGTTCTCCGCTTTGTGATTCTATATCAATCCTCTAAAATAATGCATTATTTACGAGGATTGCTATAAATATCCATATTCTCAAGCTGCTCCAGCCATACTCCTGCACTTGCATCACTTGGCATTCTCAGATCACCTCTCGGTGAAACCGCAACGCTTCCTACCTTCGGGCCATCCGGCAGACAGGAACGTTTAAACTGCTGTGCAAAAAATCTCCAGTAGAAAGTTTTCAGCCATTTAAATATTGTCTTCTTATCATACATTCCTTCAAAAGTCTCACATGCCAGCCTGTAAATTTTCTCCGGTTCAAATCCTGCACGAAGCATATGGTACAGATAAAAATCGTGAAGTTCATAAGGTCCCACCAGATCTTCTGTCTTCTGTGCGATCTTGCCATCCTTAGGCGGCAGAAGCTCCGGACTTACCGGTGTATCCAGAATATCAAGAAGAACCTCTGTCAGCTTCTCATCTTTGCAGGTATCCGCATAATAACGTACAAGATGACGCACCAGAGTTTTCGGCACTGAAGCATTCACTCCGTACATGGACATATGATCACCATTGTAGGTTGCCCATCCCAGAGCCAGTTCAGACAGATCTCCTGTTCCCACCAGAATCGAGCCATCCTGATTTGCACTGTCCATCAGGATCTGCGTTCTCTCTCTTGCCTGGCTGTTCTCATAAGTCACATCATGCACAGACGGATCATGAGCAATATCCCGGAAATGTACATTTACTGCTTCTTTGATATTAATCTCACTTAAAGTCGCACCCAGACACTGACTTAATTTGCAGGCATTCTGATAAGTTCTGTCTGTGGTTCCAAAGCATGGCATGGTAATACAGTGAATATCCTTTCTGTCCGCACCGGAAAGATCAAAGGCTCTTGCGATCACAAGCAGTGCCAGTGTGGAATCCAGACCTCCGGAAAGTCCCACTGTTGCCTTATGGCAATGGATATGATCCATACGTTTCTTAAGTCCCATTGCCTGGATATTCAGGATTTCATCACAGCGCATATCCCTTTCTTCTTTTCGTGAAGGTACGAAAGGATACTGCGAATATTTTCTGGTCAGTTTTGTCTCTTCCACATTCAGATGGAAGCACACTTTAATGTGATCACTGTCGTCAGCCGGCTGATAAGTAGTCAGTCTTCTTCTCTCATCGTTCAGCCTCTGCACATCAATCTCACTGTATACAATACCATTGTGGAAACGTTTTCCTTCCGCAAGGATCACTCCATTCTCTGCAATCATATTCTGACCGCCAAAGACCAGATCCTGTGTGGACTCACCTTCTCCTGCATTTGCATATACATATCCGCACACCAGACGTGCAGACTGTCCGGAAACAAGATCTCTGCGGTAGCTGTCCTTTCCGACCATCTCATTGCTGGCTGACAGATTCACAATCAGATTCGCTCCTGCCTGTGCATGGAGAACGCTTGGCGGCAGTGTAACCCATAAATCCTCACAGATCTCTGCTGCTGCCACAAGCTCCGGCTCCTCCTCACAGATAAAAAGAATGTCTGTTCCGAAAGGAACTCTCTTTCCCTCACATATTCCAGACATCCAAGACCTGATGCAAAATGGCGCTGCTCATAAAACTCTCCATAGTTTGGAAGATAAGTTTTCGGAACCAGCCCAATAATCTCGCCTCTGTTTAAAACCGCTGCCGCATTATATAATTTTCCATGATTTCTGAAAGGCACACCTATAAAAACAAGGGCATCCACATCAGCAGTTTCCTTTGTGATCTTCAGTAAAGTTTCCCAGGCGCTGTCGAGAAGACGTCTCTGCAGGAAAAGGTCCTGACAGGTATAGCCTGTGATACAAAGCTCCGGAAAAACCATAACCTTCACATGTTCTTTTTCCATCTCATGGATCAGTCTGATAATCTCATTTCCATTGGCATTGCAGTCTGCAACTGTGATATAAGGTGTTGCGGCCGCTGTTTTGATATAACCGTTTTTCATTTTCTACCTCTTCTTCCCTGTGCTCCGGCAGATCCATCTGTCAGTACATTGGCATCTCTTATTTACATTTACGCAGGATTTCTTTCAGTTCTTCCACTGTAAATTCATAATTCTTATTACAGAAATGGCAGTTCATCTCAATGGACTTACCTTCCTGGATCATTTCATTGAGTTCTTTTCTTCCGATGCTGATCAGGGCTTTCTCCACTCTTTCTCTGCTGCAGTTACAGTAAAATTCCGTAGGAACTTTCTCATTGATCTCCATGTCAAAGCCCTCCAGAACTTTCTCAAGCAGACTCTCAGGAGTATGTCCCTCTTCCAGAAGGTTTGTGACAGATGTGATTTTCTGTACATTTTCCTCAAGCTTAGCAATTGTGCTTTCTTCTGCAAACGGCATCAGCTGCACGATAAATCCGCCAGCCTGACGTACTGTATTGTCTTTATTCATAAGAACTCCGAGACCAACTGCTGATGGTACCTGTTCACTTGTAGCAAAATAATAGGTAAGGTCTTCTGCGATCTCACTGGTCTGAAGCGCAACCTGTCCAACATAAGGCTCTTTCAGTCCCATATCCTTGATCACATTCATAAATCCTATACCGACAGCACCTGCAACATCCAGTTTACCCTTGCTGTTTGCCGGGATACATACATCAGGATTTCCCACATATCCCTTTACACGACCTTTGGAATCTGCAGTTACTGTAATTCCTTCAAGTGGTCCTCCTGCCTTAATCTGAAGTGTAAGGATATCCTTATCCCCCTTCATCATGGTTCCCATCATGGCACCTGCTGTAAGCAGACGTCCCAGTGCTGCTGTGGCAACCGGACTTGTATTATGATCCTGTCTCGCTGTTTCTACTGTTTCTGTAGTAACTGCCGCAAATGCACGAATCTGGTCATTCGCTGCAATTGCTCTGATAATATAATCGTTCATTCGTTTATTACTCCTGTTATTTCTTTCATATTATTTTGTAAACAGACGTTAACGTCCAAAAATAGTTACTGTTCACACACCACTATCCGCGCGATGTGTCTCAGGTTTCTCCGGAATCTTTCCATGATATCCGTTCTGTGCACTTTTTCCATGCTCTCTTGCAACAAAAGTCAGACGTTCACAGTTCTCATCACCCGGATTATGAGTATATGCATCACAGACTGCCACCAGTTCCATTCCTGCCTTCACGATCATAGCCTTGATTGCTTCTATGGAATACGCTTTCTGTACATGTTCCTCCTCACACTTCTCATACAATCCGTCCTCTCTTGGAAGAAAAAGTGCCAGTTCATATACATTCAGGGCATTTTCCCTGTCATAACTGTTCTCCCATATAAAGCTTCCGTCCTCTCTGTCCTCAGCAATAGTCGTATCACCGATCACATCCCGGTATTTATGGATCGTATTCATATCAAAAATGAACAGTCCGCCCGGATCCAGATAATTATTTACCAGCGCAAAAAGATACTCCAGATCTTCCTCATCTGTCAGATAATTCATACTGTCACAGACACTGATCACAGCGCGAACCGTACCATATAACTCAAAATCCTGCATATCCTGCAAAAGATACAGAATATCATGACCGGATTTTGCCCGCTTCTCCATAGCCTCTGCAAGCATCTCCTCAGAATTATCGATACCGATCATATCATATCCGGCATCTGCAAGCATCTCTGTCACAGTACCTGTTCCACATCCCAGCTCCAGAACCAGACCATCCCTGATCCCGTCCTGAGCCAGTGTTTCTATAATATAGTCTGCCCATTCACGATAGTTTACATTATCCATGAAAACATCATAAACACCGGCAAATCTTCCATATGATTCCATTCATCAGCCCTCATTATCTACCTGTTTTACTGTTCACTCTGTTCACAGCAACACATATTTTCCCTGCTATTCTACCACAATATCCGTTCTTATGTAAATAACAGGTTGTTCTCTGTCAGCGCAAAAAAGGACGACTGTTTTTTACAGCAGCCGTCCTTTTCAACTTTTCTGTTACTGATTCTTAGGCATATAGCGGACATACGCCGGTTCTCCATGATAGTAATAGTCAACGCCGTTCTCATCATAAACGTCCTCACCATTAGCAAAATCATAGGTATTTCCGTCATCATCACACCATGTACCGTCACCGTTCGGATAAATTACAAGCGGATATCCGTCGGAGTTTCTGTAAATAGTTCTTGTCTGATCTGTATCATAGTCCGGATCATCTGTTCCTACAGGTGTTCCGTCTGCATAATATCCATTGGAGGAACCATCGTCATAATCATAAGATCCGTCACTGCTGCCATCAGAAGTATAGTCTGATGAACTGTAATCTGATGAACCGCCTGATGAAGTATCACTGTAAGAACCGTCTGTGCCTGCTGAAGAACTTCCATCTGATGAACTGCCGGATGCTGTTGTGTCTGTACCTGCAGCCGCTGTTCCTGTAGTTCCTGAAGTGCCGTCCGCAGTTGTACCTGCTGTAGTTCCTGAAGTTTTTCCTGTTGCTGCTGCTTTCAGTACAGAATCACCGGAAATAGTGAATGAATCAACAGAAGTCTTGATTCCTGCCAGTGCTTTCTCATCCTTTACAGAACCTGCAACACTGTAAAATTCTGTTGTATTATCTGTGAAATATTTATTTACAACATATTTATAGTCACTCTTGTCAGTGAGGTAATGAACTGTATAGCTGTAAACATTTACACCACTGACTTCCTCTGATTTATAATCCTGGATCTCAAAATCTGTACCTTCTACAAGATTATCTGCCTTTACAAGTGCAGAGGCTGTATCCTGTGAACTTGGAATGATCGCAACAGACATATCCTCCTCACCGGAACCATGCAGGATCAGGAGTTTGCCCTGTTTCGGTGACTCGAAGCTTAACATATCGTCAGAATCTGATTTATTCGCCCATGTCGCATCCGGAAGTTTAATGGATACTGCTTTGTTCTTAGATGTATAGGTAGTATTCTGGGCATTGGCCGGTGCAGGGGTAGGAGTTGCTTTCGCTGCTTTGGTTGGCTCCGGTGTAGGAGTTACCTGTACCACACTTGAATCCTCGTCACTGCCGCGTCCAAAGCTACATGCAGTCATGGAAACAGATAATACAACTGTTAAGGCCAATAACATTAGTACTCTTTTATTTTTCATAATATCCTCCTTAGAATAGGTATATAGTCTTCAGGTAATATTTAATATCAGGTCAGGAGAGGAAACCTCTCTCTGACATTATTATAACTGTTCCGTACTTTATAAAATATGGTGTCAGGGACAAAAGGTATTTTGCCACTGACATTATATATTTTACAGTTTCATTACATAGATGTCAATGTCGATTTCTCAGCCTTCTGCGATTTACATAGTCTGTTATAACGCCATTTTTCTGCTTCATCATACCATTTATCTTTTTTTCTCTGTAACTGAGAGATTACTTGTTACTGTTCACACACCACTATCCCGCGAGGTGTTTTGGCATGAATATGCCAAAATCCCGAGACATACAAGCCAAAATTCCATTGCCGCAGGCAATCTGGAATGAATTTTGGCTACGTTACTGTGAACGGAGTGAACAGTAACGATTACTTTTTTATTTTTCCACTTCATACATATGCAGTTCATGAAGGGCTCTTGTTGCAGCGATATATCTCGCCTGACGCACAAGCGGTGTCTGGTCTTTCTGCGGAAATACTGCAAATACCTGATCAAATTCCAGACCTTTTGCCAGATAGAATGTCGTAACTGTAAGACCTTTCTTAAAGCTTGTGCTGTTTCTGTCCAGATAAGACAGGCGTTCTTTTACATCAAATCCTTTTTCTCCCAGAATTTCCTTCAGAAGAAGCCACATATGTTCTGCTTCTTTCTCTGTACGCAGGACAACCGCTGCTGTTTCATATTCTTCTTCGCCGAGTTTCAGAGTTTCTGCAATCTTTTCCGCAGCATGGCTCACATCTGCAAATATTTTCTCCTCCACCGGAGCACCATGACGTTCAAAGAGTTCCATGTCTTCAATACCCGCAAGCTGATTTGCATAAGACGCAATCTCTATGGTGTTACGGTAACTCTTATTCATAATGATCTTGTGGATATCTCTCCCGAAAATCTTCGGCAGAAATTTCAGTACATCCTGCTGTTTGTCATCCATAGTCTGTGCCCGGTCACCCAGGATCGTCATTTTGCAGGAGAAAATCCTCTGCAGGATTTCATACTGAAGCCTTGAGTAATCCTGCATCTCATCTACCACCAGATGCTTGATATTGCTTCTTCCCTGCTGGCTCTGCAAACGATATTTCAGATAAAGAACAGGATAAACATCCTCATATTTCAGCTTTCTTTTCTCATAAGAAACACGCGGAAGTCCTTTGTATCCGTTCTCTTTCAGGAACTGACTGTAGATCACATAAAGATCTCCGGTCACATACAGTTTCATGAATTTCTCACGGATCAGGTCTTTCTCATCATCTGCCAGATCACGATTCCGCAGAGTTTCCACCTCGTCAATAAAATAATCTGCAACTGCATCCATTCTTGAAAGAAGCGGAAAATCCTGAAATTTAAAATAAAACAGTTCAATGATCTCAGGCTCTGTCTTTACAAATCCATTGTATTCCACATCCCTGAAATTCATCAGCCGGTCTTCCAGTTCCACCAGATAGCGTTCCATAAGATTTATAAATTCCATGGACTGTTTCTCCTCTGCCAAAGAAGCCTTCTGTGGAAAACGGATTCTGCGTTCAATTTCATCATAGCGGTCTTCGCAGTCAGAAACTGTATCCCTAAGCTGCTTATAGGCAAAAAGATCAAAGCTCATTTCCTTAATATTCTCTTCTCCCAGTTCAGGAAGGATATGGGAGATATAATCGGAAAACACTCCATTTGGCGACAGGATCAGAATATTGGAAGACTTCAGATTCTGTCTGTCATGATAGAGAAGATAGGCAATCCTGTGAAGTGCCACGGAAGTCTTACCGCTCCCTGCTGCTCCCTGGATTACCATGATCCTGTCTTTTGTATTGCGGATAATAGCATTCTGCTCCTTCTGGATAGTACGAATAATGTTCTTAAGCTGTACTTCACCGTTACTTCCCAGTTCCGCTTTCAGAATCTCATCATCGATCTTCACATCGCTCTCAAATTCATAGATCATTTTTCCGTTGCGGATCTTGTACTGCCATTTCGAAGCAACCTCACCATGGATTTCGCCCATCGGAGCCTCATAAGAGGCCGGTCCTTTGTCATAGTCATAAAACAGACCGCTTACCGGAGCACGCCAGTCGTATACTAATGGAATATGCCCTGCTTTCTCTGCAAAATTTCCAATTCCAATATAAAAGATCTCCGGTTCGTCCTCTCCTTCGTAAATGAAATCCACTCTTCCGAAGAATGGAGAATCTGCCATTCTGCGAAATCTCTGTTTCAGAATCAGCTGCTCTTCATTTGCGGAAATCTGGCGGAACAATGCCTGCTGATTATCATAATTCTCATAACCATACTGGTCCATCTCTGTATAATTTTCCCAGTAATACTCATGCATTCCCTCAATCTCTTTCTGGCCTTCCACCAGAGAGAGGCTGATCTCTGTGATACGTTCTTTTAATTTTTCCAGCACATAGCCCAGATATTCTCTGCCGTTTTTCTTATCTGTCATATTGTTAATATCCCCTGATATTTGCAACTGTTCAGTAACTTCACAGCTACAATACTCCTTATTATTGTTATCATTTTCTTCTGTTTCTATGATAAAATTTATCATTTTTCGTAAGTTAGTTTTTAATTATAACATATTACCCTCTGACAGAAAAGACTAAAATGTTACTGAGAACGGAGTGAACAGTAACACTAAAATCCCTCAGCCGGTATCTGTGAGATCCTATATCCACCAGATATATTCTCTTTCACAAATACCCCTGAGGGATTTATAATAACTTTATGCAGTTGCCTTATTCTCAAACTGGCTGTTATACAGGTCTGCATAGAAGCCTTTCTTAGCCAGAAGCTCTTCATGATTTCCCTGCTCGATAATGTCACCGTCTTTCATAACCAGGATCAGGTCTGCATCCTTGATGGTAGAAAGTCTGTGCGCGATCACAAAGCTTGTTCTGCCCTTCATCAGATTGTCCATGGCTTTCTGGATACGCACTTCGGTTCTGGTATCTACAGAGGAGGTTGCCTCATCCAGGATCAGAATCTTATTATTGGCAAGGATTGCCCTGGCAATAGTGAGAAGCTGTTTCTGTCCCTGGGAAATATTGCTGGTTTCTTCATCCAGAACCATATCATAGCCGCCCGGCTGCTGCATGATAAAGTTGTGCACATGGGCTGCCTTTGCTGCTGCGATCACCTCTTCATCTGTGGCATCCAGACGTCCGTAACGGATATTTTCCATAATGGTTCCTGAGAACAGCCAGGTATCCTGAAGCACCATTCCAAACATCTCTCTCAGGCTGCTTCTGTTAAAGTTTTTAATGTCATAACCGTCTACCTTAATACTTCCGCCATTGAGATCATAGAATCTCATAAGCAATTTCACCATCGTTGTCTTTCCTGCACCTGTGGGACCTACAATGGCAATCTTCTGACCATCCTTCACATCTGCAGAGAAGTCATTGATAATGATCTTATCCGGATTGTAGCCGAATTTTACATGTTCAAACTGAACATCTCCTGTAAGTGTATCAATATCTACAGGGTTCTTCTCATTCTGGCTCTCTTCCGGCTCCTCCAGGAATTCAAATACACGCTCGGAAGCTGCTGCAGAGGACTGTAACAGGTTGGTGACCTGTGCGATCTGCTGGATTGGCTGTGTAAAGTTACGGATGTACTGGAAGAAGGACTGGATATCACCGACCTCAATACTTTTTTTGATTACAAACACACCGCCCAGAAGAGCTACCATTACGTATCCAAGGTTACCTACAAACTGCATGATCGGCATCATCATTCCTGAGAAGAACTGAGATTTCCATGCAGATTCATAAAGCTTCTGATTGTCTTTTTCAAATTCCTCTACTACATCATTCTCTTTGTTGAAAACTCTGACCACATTATGACCACCGAAGTTTTCTTCGATCTGACCGTTTACTTTACCCAGATAGCTCTGCTGATCCTGGAAGTATTTCTGGGAATGCTTCATGACAGTCTGGATGATGAACATGGAAACCGGCAGGATCAGAAGTGCTGCCAGAGTCATCCACACATTAATGGAAAGCATCATAATAAATACACCAATCAGGGTTGTCACTGATGTGATCAGCTGTGTCAGACTCTGGTTCAGACTCATCTGCAAAGTGTCCACATCATTGGTGATACGGGAGAGGATCTCACCGTTTGTTCTGCTCTCATAATAATTCAGAGGCAGTCTGTTGATTTTCTTTGAAATATCTTTTCTCAGATTATAGGTGACATCATTGGAGATTCCTGACATTACAAATCCCTGTACAAAGGAAAAGCATGCACTTAACACATACAATCCAAGTGTCCATAACAGGATCATCCCGATCTTTCCAAAGTCGATTTCACCGGTTCCGTTTACCTTGGCAACCAGGCCGTTAAACAGCTCTGTTGTCGCCTTACCTAAAATCTTAGGCCCTACAATACTAAACACAGTTCCCGCTACTGCAAAGATAAACATCAGTATAAAGCGGAATTTATATCGTCCCATATAGCGGAAAAGCTTAGCCATGGAGCCTTTGAAGTCTTTCGCCTTTTCGCCGGACATCATACGTCCATGTCCTCCCATAGGACCTCTTCTTCTCTGTTCGCTCATGCCAGTTCCTCCTCTGATAACTGAGATCTTGCAATCTGCTGATATACCTCACAATTTGCCATCAGTTCCTTATGAGTTCCAATGCCTGCCATATGTCCGTCGTCCAGTACAATGATCTGATCTGCACCAAGGATGGTACTGATCCTCTGGGCAACGATCACAGTAGTTGCATCTTTGGTATATTCCTTCAATGCCTTTCTTAACTGACTGTCAGTCTTAAAGTCAAGGGCAGAGAAGCTGTCATCAAAGATAAAGATCTCCGGATCCTTTGCAATGGCTCTGGCAATGGACAGACGCTGTTTCTGTCCACCTGAAACATTGGTACCTCCCTGTGATACAGGGGATTTATATTTCTCCGGTTTGGTATCAATAAATTCTGTAGCCTGTGCAACCTCTGCTGCTTCTTTCACCTGTGCATCAGTGATCTCCGGCTTACCATAACGGATATTGGAATCAATAGTACCTGAGAAAAGTACACCCTTCTGCGGCACATATCCCAATTTGTCACGAAGTTCCTTCTGAGTCATGTCGCGTACATCCACACCATCCACTTTAACAGAACCCTTTGTCACATCATAGTATCTTGGGATCAGGTTAATCAGGGTACTCTTACCACTTCCTGTACTTCCAATTACTGCGATCGTCTGTCCTTTCTTTGCTTTAAAGGAAATATCTGTCAGTACATTCTCGCCTGCTTCCGGGTAAGCAAAGGATACATGGTCAAATTCGATCTCACCTTTCACACTTTCTGACGGATGTACCGGAGTTTCCGGATCCTGAATGGAAACCTCTGTTTTCAGAACCTCATCAATACGAAGCGCTGCCACATTTGCCCTTGGAAGCATAATGGACATTGCAGTGATCATAAGGAATGACATAATAATCTGCATTGCATACTGGATGAATGCCATAACATTACCAACCTGCATGGTTCCGTTGTCTACGGCATGGGCACCACTGTAAATAATGAGTACAGATACTCCGTTCATGATCAGCATCATAAGGGGCATCATAAAAGTCATACATCTGTTGACAAACAGGTTTGTTTTCGTCAGATCCAGGTTTGCCTTCTCGAAGCGCTCTTCTTCATGTTTCTCACGGCTGAATGCACGGATAACAGGAATACCTGTAAGGATCTCACGGGATACCAGATTCAGTCTGTCGATCAGGGTCTGCAGGATAGTGAATTTGGGCATTGCCACCTGGAACAGCACAAAGATCACAACCAGGATCAGTGCAACTGCCACCCCAAGGATCCATGTCATAGAAGAATCTGTATTCAATACCTTGATCACACCACCAATACCAAGGATCGGCGCGTACAGAACAATACGGAACATCATTGCCATAACCTGCTGTACCTGCTGCACATCATTGGTACTTCTGGTGATCAGGGATGCTGTGGAGAATTTGTGATATTCTCTGCTGGAGAAACTCATAACCTTGCGGTAAATGCTATTTCTCAGGTCATGACCAAGTCTGCCTGCCACTCTGGCTGAAATAAATGTAACACTGATGGCTGCCAGCATGATCACCAGAGCCATGGCAAGCATTCTGATACCTGACATCAGGATGTAACGCATCTGGATGGCATCCACATCTGTTCCCAGTGCTTCATATTCTGAAGCAACAAAAGAAACACCAGCCTGTGTCACAATAGACTCCGGCATATCTTTCAGCTTCTCATCCACCTGACTCATGATCTGCTGTACTGCTTCTTCCGGCATCTGCGCCAGTGCTGTCAGTGGATCTGTTCCTTCTGGAAGACCCATCTGTGCAACCATTGCCTGCCCCTGCTCACTGTCTTCGGAAAAGGCAGATACCATCATCATTGCCTTGGAGAAATCCTCATTTAAATTCTCTCTGGTTTCTTTGGAAATATCATCATTTAATACCCAGGTATCATCTTTCTGTGTATAATTCTGTGAAACTTCCTTTTTCTGATCCTCATCCATAAAAATCTGAAGATTCTGCAATGTTGAATCCCGAAGCTTATCCGGCACACTGTCTTCAATGCCTTTCTGCTGGATACCTACATTAATGATCTTGGAGGTATAATCCGGCAGGGAAAGATCACAGTACGCCTGCAGAAACAGAAGCGCTATGATCAGGACAATGTATCCCGCTGATTTCTTCAGATATTTCATCAGTTTAATCATTGCTTGATTCCCTCTTTTCCTATTTTTAATGTATGTCTGTGTCAAACTCATAGGTCAGTTCTTTCACAGACAATATTTTTATCTGAACATGCTGATACAGTTTTCTCAATCTGCTCCATCATGTATTTTTCAGTTTCTACCTGTTGACAGGTATCTCCGAAATATTATCCAGAATCTGCCCAAAAAACCTTCGTAAAAGACATAGCTCCGCTTCGCTGAAGTTGCTGAACATCACTTTCTCCACAGCTTTACTTTCCTGTTGGAGCTCCTCCACGATTTTTTTTCCGTTTTCTGTCAGATATACACGCATGATGCGCTGGTCTTTATCATCACGTCTCCTGCAGACAATGTCTGCTTTCTCCAGACGCTGGATACTTACATTTACAGTGGGCGGCGTTACACCCATACATTCTGCGATTTTCTTCTGGCTGCAGCCGTTATTTCTGTATACGATCATAATGATCGGCATCTGTCCCTGCTGGATACCAATTTCCCGTATACGCTGCATACATCTCATACCATATTGGCGGTTGATCTCCATAAAAAGCGCAGGCATGCTCTTCTCTTCTCGTTTCTCTTTCTCATTCTTCTCCTCTTCCGGGCACCACATAACTTCACTCCCTTCCGGCCTCTGTCCTCTTTCAGGTCTGATATTGTTTTTTGATTAGCCTGACTAATCATATATAATATACTTTTAGACAAAAAATGCAAGTGTTTTTTGTGCAGTTTATAATTATTTTAGATTTAACTTTGATATTTCTAATTTGTAAACTTCAATTTTATTTTGTCCGGCTAATATTTTATATTTCTTTCTATCTCTGCATGACTTCTTTATAAAATTCTATAAACACATTAATTGCCGGAGACCGCCATTTATTTTTATGAAGCAGCAGCTGTGTCCATACAGTTACCGGGCAGCCGGCAACATCCAGTCTTTTAATCTGTCCGTCTTTCACATATTTCTCCGAAATGAAATCCGGAAGGAAGGAAAGCAGGCTGCTGTTTTTTACCAGTTCACATATCTGGAGCGGATTTCCGATTTCAAGAACCGGACGGATTTCCAGTGATTGGGATGCAAGGATTTCATTCAGTATTTTTCTGTAACTCATGGCTTGTTCTGTTAACACAAACTCATTCTGAGAGATTTCACTTAATTTCCATGAGCAGTCTGTAACAGAATTGTCAGCCGCTGCAATAAAATGAACCTGTTCTTCCTGTTCCGCGCAAATAATAAAATCCGAATCATAAATATGCCTGTCCAGAGTAAAAACCAGATCTGTTTCGTTCTTCCGCAATTTATCAAACATCTGCTCTGTACCGTTTTCTGTTATCTCCACTTTTATTTCCGGATACTGATGATGAAAACGCAGAAAATCATTTTTAAAATATCTGCTGCAGACAGAACTGGACATAGACAACCGGATCTCGCCTTCAATGCTTTCAGCCGAATTCAGCGAATCAAGCATTTTCGCCTGTGACTTCAGAATGTTTCGAGCCTGCTGCAAAACTAAAACTCCCTTTTCTGTAAGATTGATTTTATGATAATAACGGTCAAACAGCCTGACACCAAGTTCCTTTTCCAGTTGTTTAATCTGTGAAGAAACTGTAGACTGTGTATATCCCAGTTCTTTTGCAGCAGCCGAAAATCCGGAATATTCACATACTGCAATAAAAGTTTTTAACACATTTGTATCCATTTCTCGTTCCTTTCCCATATTTTTTTCAATGTTTCCCATCGAAGCACAGAAGCGTTATTTTTCTTATATAAACGATATTTTCAATAATATACAACAAAACAATCAATTTTACAAATATTGTTTTTTATCTTATAATATCTCTTATATGAACTTCTGAAGGGAGCGTTATCTTATGAAACGTGAACAGCTTGGAAGCCGGCTTGGCTTCATTATGCTTTCCGCCGGCTGTGCCATTGGCTGCGGAAATGTGTGGAAATTCCCGTGGATGTGCGGGCAAAATGGCGGCGGCAGCTTTATGCTGATCTATCTTCTGTGTCTGGTCATCCTGGGAATCCCGGCTCTTGTGTTGGAATTTTCCATTGGAAGAGCGGCTCAGACAAGTCCCCTTTTCATGTACCGTAAGCTGGAAAAGCCAGGACAGAAATGGGGGATTTTCGGCTGGTTCTGTCTGCTTGGCAACATTGCCCTGATGGCATTTTACACTGTTGTCTGCGGCTGGATCATTTATTATTTTGTACAGTTTCTCAGAGGTAAAAATGGTTCACTGGGATTTTCAGCCATGATCTCCTCTCCCTCTGTGAATGTATTCTTCTTACTGGTCACTGTAGTCATTGCATTTTTCATCCTTTCCTTCAATCTTCAGGGAGGACTGGAGCGTGTGACAAAATATATGATGTCTGCACTGCTGGTGCTGATGCTTGCTCTCGCTGTGCACAGTTTTTTTCTGAAAGGCGCTGGTGAGGGAATGACCTTTTATCTGAAACCGGATTTCTCAAAGATCGATGGTTCGGTGATCGTAGGGGCAATGAACCAGGCATTCTTTACTTTGTCTACAGGTATGGGCGGCATGGCTATCTTTGGCAGCTATATTGGTAAAGAACATTCTCTGATGGGGGAAGCTATCCATGTGATCACACTGGACACACTGGTTGCTTTTCTGGCAGGAGTTATTATTTTCCCTGCATGCTTCACCTTTGATCTGGAAGTAAATGCAGGTCCAAGCCTTCTGTTTGATACAATGGCAGCAGTTTTTAACAACATGTCCGGAGGTCGCATCTGGGGTTCCTTATTCTTCCTGTTCATGGTATTTGCAGCTATGTCAACTGTCCTGGGTGTGTGCGAGAATATCCTGGCAATGATCCGTGAGCTTACCGGCTGGTCCCGTCCAAAAGGCAGCGTGGTCTGCGGCACAGGTGTCTTTCTTCTGGCACTTACCACAGCCCTTGGTTTCAGCGTATTCCACTTCCAACCATTTGCCGAAGGAACTACCTGGCTTGATTTCTGGGATTTCATTGTTTCCAACAATATTTTACCCCTTGGCTCTCTCATCCTTGCACTTTTCTGCTGTAATAAATTCGGATGGGGATGGGATAACTTTATCAGAGAGGCCAATACAGGTAAGGGCTTAAAGGTACAGAGCTGGATGAAACCGCTCTTCCGGTTTGTACTTCCGATTATGATTGCCTTTATCTATGTTTATGGAATGTTCACATTCAACTGGAAATAAAAAAGAAAAATAAGCTCCGTGGATCAAAACTTCTATCCACAGAGCTTATTTTTTATCCAACCATCATTTTTAATTTTAGTGAACCTTCTGATCCAACATTCTTTGGATCAGCTCAATGGTATCCTTCAGTCCATAGTTGGCACTGTTGATACACAAATCATAGTTCTCCGGTTTTCCCCATTTCTCACCGGTATAAAATTCATAATATTTCTTATGCTGCTTATCCATCTGCTTCAGAAAACGTACTGCCTGCTTCAGATTCATATTACGGATATCCATAACATGCTGCACACGAACCTGGAAGGGAGCACTGATAAACAGACTGATATGAGGAATATGATTATTCTTAAGAATCGCATCTGCGCAACGTCCCATGATCACGCAGTCTTCACTCTTTGCCAGTTCACAGATCAGATCACTCATATTGAAAAATACTGCGTCCTGCTTCGGAAGTCCATGATAACGATTGAATTCCCTGAACCAGGTTTTCAGATCTGTGTGTTTTTTCTTTCTGTATTTATCAAATCCTTCAAAATTACCAGTATCACTGACTGCATTTTTGTCTGCCTGCAGACGCTTCATAACCTGATCAAAGATCTCTGCATCATAATAGTTGATCTGAAGCTGATCTGCCAGTTCAAATCCGATATCATTACCGCCACTTCCCTGTGTACGACTGATACAGATGATCAGATGGTCATTCTCTGAAATCTCGTTCTGGCGTCTTACGATCAGATTATTCAGACTGATACGCTCTTTATCTACAATATCTGTCTGTCCAAATGTATCCGGAAGACTTTCGATCTCTTTCAGAATACTGTCATACTCTATCATAAGGCGTCTTCTCTCGCTCTTATCCCTGATAGTACGGGCCATATTACTGATCAGCGCCAGCTCACTTCTGAGCAGATGTCCGTCCGGCTTGGTATACATCAGTGCTGCCAGATGACGGATAGTTGTTTCTTTCTGTCCTGTAAATGTACGTCCCAGAGAGGAACCCACACATTTATAAACTTCTTCATCCAGGTTATAAATGCGTATTGCAAGTTCTTTACATTTTTCCTGATTATCCTGCATAATGATCCTCCCTCCTTATAAAAAGAATACAAACATATCGATAATAAACACCGGAACCAGAAATGCAACAGACCACAGCATATATCCGAAGAATGACGGCATCTTCACACCATTCTCATCAGAGATTGCCTTTACCATAAAGTTCGGGGCATTTCCGATATAAGTGTTGGCACCCATGAATACTGCACCACAGGAAATGGCAGACAGAATCTTGGTAGGTACAGTTCCCAGTGTAGTTGTGATTCCATTGGTAAATGCCAGCGTTCCTGCTGTTGTAAGGAATACCAGATAAGTAGGTGTGTTATCCAGGAAACTGGAAAGCGCACCGGTTGCCCAGAACATCTCTGCCGGTTCAGTAACTCCCAGATTCGGTCCTACAGCTTTCAGAAGCATCAATGCAGGCTGCATGGTGATAAAAATACCGATGAATAAAACCGCAACCTCCTGGATCGCACCCCAGGTAAAATGGTTTCTGATACGAATCTGCTTATCTGTTGTCTTAAAGGAAAGAAAAGCAGCAAGCAATATGATTACAATTTCAATCAGTGCCGGGAATGTCAGGGTTACTTCTCCAAAAAGATGAATACCTCTTACATTGCCTGCAGCATCCTGAAATGCGGACATTCCCGGAAGTACACCGCTTAAGATTACCGCGCCAACGATCATCACAAGGAAGATGATATTGTGCAGTCCATCCAGACGGAACTGAGTACCCGGTTTACGGATATCCGGTTTACGTCCATTTGCAATATCCTTTCTGTAGGAACGTTTATCAATCTGATAAAATACAAACAGCAAAATGACCATATTAAAGATCAACACAGGGAACAGATGCAGACTCCAGAAGAATGGAACGCCTCGCATAAATCCCATTAACAGCGGCGGATCTCCGATCGGGGTAAGACATCCACCCATATTGGAAACCATGAAGATAAAGAAGATCATAATATGTCCTTTTCTCTTTCTCCATGAATTCATTTTAATTACCGGACGTACCATCAGCATACTGGCACCCGTAGTGCCGATACAGCTTGCCAGAAGGGTTCCCAGTGCAAGCAGACCTACATTAACACGGGGGGAACCTGCGAAATCACCCTCCATGGTAATATTACCTGATACGCAGAACAGGCCGAATAACAGAATGATGAATGTAAGATAATCATTCACAATACAGTCCAGAACTGTCTCTGCAGTCTTTCCGGCTCCATAAACGAAAGCAAATGGAACGACCATCAGAATGATCCATAAGGCAACAACCAGTGGCTGATGAGACTCCCACCACTCCGCTTTTACCAGAGGCATCACTGCAATACATAACAAAAGCCCTGCAAAGGGAATGCAAAGCCATACAGGTACTGTAGATGGTGCTTTACTGCCCTCTGCCGCAAATACACTCAACGGACAAGCCAGAAGAACTGCAAAAAAAGCACCCAGTACGGTCACCAACTTTTTCAAAACTGCCACCTCCATATTTTATTTTTTCGCTCAATGCAGATATAGCAGTCAGAAAAATGGTTCGACTTGAAACAGGTGTTTCTTCCTATTATAAATGCATTCGATTTTTTACAGATGCAATTATATCATACAGCATGCAAAAATCAATTGTAGGGATATTGAATATTTATACTTTATTTCCTATTTTTTTATGCATTTTTAACATATTATCTGATAAATTTCGTTTATTTTTTAACAAGATAATCTGTTTTTCAGCTATTTTCCACTCCGTCTTATATATTTTTTAAAATTGTACTGATTTTGAAACACATAACCCAATAACAGCTCCACAGTTTATTACTTTTTCACAATTAGCACAGTAAACTTTCTTATATTTTTTGTGTTATAGGAACATTACGGAGTAATTTCCTATAACACGAAAAATGCTCCCCGACAGCAATTCCCGCTGTCAGAGAGCATTTCGCATATTTCCTATATGAACTGGTTGGTTGCTTCATCATACTCATAGTCGATGGAATGCATCTTCGCCACCAGTTCGTCTTTCTTCAGTCCTCTGCATGTACAGAGTGCTTCCAGGGAATCATAGTAATCCCTGAGCTGAGTATTCACATAACTCAGCAGAATCATTGGATCTTTGGGTATCATTTAGTTTCCGTCCTTTACCGTAACAATGAATTCCCCATTCTGAACATCCAGCACCAGAGTATCACCTGCGTGAACATCTCCGGACAAAATCTTTCGTGCCGCAAGAGTCTCCACATATTTCTGCAGATAACGCTTCAGCGGACGTGCACCATATACCGGGTCATAGCCATTCTCGATAACCTGATCCTTGGCTGCATCTGTCAGTTCCAGGGAAAGCTCCTGGTCTGCAAGACGTTTGTCAAGCTCGCCGACCATCAAATCTACTATCTTACCAATATTGGATTTTGTCAAGGGCTTGAACATAATTATTTCATCCAGACGGTTCAGAAATTCCGGACGGAAATGGCCTCTCAGGTCATCCATAACCTGACTCTGAGCCTCAGGTTTGATCTCACCATTCTCATCAATACCATCCAGCAGATACGGAGAACCGATGTTGGAAGTCATGATAAGAATTGTATTCTTAAAGTCAACTGTACGTCCCTGAGAATCTGTGATACGGCCATCATCCAGTACCTGCAACAGTACGTTAAACACATCCGGATGTGCTTTCTCAATCTCATCGAAAAGTACAACACTGTATGGTTTACGGCGGACTGCCTCAGTAAGCTGGCCGCCCTCCTCATATCCTACATATCCGGGAGGCGCTCCGATCAGTCTGGATACAGAATACTTCTCCATGTACTCACTCATATCAATTCTGACCATATTCTGCTCATCATCAAACAGATTCTCTGCTAAAGTCTTGGCAAGCTCTGTCTTACCTACACCTGTAGGACCAAGGAACAGGAAAGAACCGATAGGTTTGGTCGGATCCTTGATGCCGGCTTTGGAACGAAGGATCGCATCTGTAACCCTCTTCACACCTTCATCCTGGCCTACAACTCTCTTATGAAGCTGATCTTCCAGAGTAAGGAGTTTCGCTCTCTCGCCTTCTGTCAGTCTTGTTACAGGAATACCAGTCCATCTGGAAATGATCCTTGCGATCTCATCATCAGTAACTGCCTCATGTACCAGACTTCTGTCACTTTCTTTGACACTCTTTTCTTCGATTTCCAGCTGTTGCTGTAATTTCGGAAGTTCGCCGTACTGTAACTGTGCAGCCTTCTCCAGATCATAGTTCTGTTTTGCTTTCTGAATCTGCTTATTCACATCCTCAATCTGCTCACGAAGCTTCTGTAATTTCTCTACAGAATGCTTCTCATTATCCCACTGTGCTTTCTGGGTATTAAAGGTATCACGAAGCTCTGCCAGCTCCTTCTGAAGTGTTTCCAGACGTTCCTTACTCAGGTTATCTGTCTCTTTCTTCAGTGCAGATTCCTCGATCTCCAGCTGCATGATCTTACGGCGCTGTTCATCCAGCTCTGAAGGCATGGAGTCCAGCTCTGTCTTGATCAGGGCACAGGCCTCATCCACCAGGTCAATGGCCTTATCAGGAAGAAAACGGTCTGTGATATATCTATGTGAAAGTGTAGCTGCTGCAACCAGCGCACTGTCTGTGATCTTAACACCATGGAAGACCTCATATCTCTCCTTCAGACCACGAAGGATGGAAATGGTATCCTCCACTGTAGGTTCATCTACCATAACAGGCTGGAAACGACGTTCCAGAGCGGCATCTTTCTCAATATACTGACGGTACTCATCCAGAGTTGTGGCACCGATACAGTGAAGCTCACCTCTGGCAAGCATAGGTTTCAGCATATTGCTTGCATCCATGGCTCCGTCAGTCTTACCTGCACCAACGATCAGATGTAACTCATCAATGAAAAGAATAATGTTTCCTTCACTCTTCTTTACTTCTTCAAGGACTGCTTTCAGACGTTCCTCAAACTCACCTCTGTATTTGGCACCTGCTACCAGAGCACCCATATCCAGGGCAAAAATCTTCTTATCCTTCAAGCCTTCCGGCACATCCTCTGCCACGATTCGCTGAGCAAGACCCTCGATTGCTGCAGTCTTACCTACACCAGGCTCACCGATAAGCACAGGATTGTTCTTGGTCTTACGGGAAAGGATTCTGATAATATTACGGATTTCCTCATCACGTCCAATCACAGGATCCAGCTTCTGGTTACGTGCCTTTTCGACTAAATCCTCACCATATTTATTCAAAGTATCATAAGTAGCTTCCGGATTGTCACTGACTACACGCTGATTGCCTCGTACTGTAGAAAGTGCCTGCAGGAAACGTTCCTTAGTAATACCAAATTCCTGAAACAGCTTCTTCATGCTTGGACTTGGATATCTTAATAAAGCAAGGAAGAGATGCTCTACAGAGACATATTCATCTCCCATTGCCTTGGCTTCATCCTCTGCACTGACCAGAGCCTTGTTCAGATACTGTCCGAAACGAAGTTCACCGCCGGATACCTTAACCTTAGCATCCAGTGCCTGATTCAGAGAATTTCTGAAATAATCTTTATCTATCTCCATCTTCTCGATCAGTTTAAGGATCAGGCTGTCTTCCTGTTCCAACAGAGCATATAAAAGATGCTCCTCTTCAATCTCCTGGTTGCCAAACTGATAAGCAACCTTCTCCAGATCCTGGACAGCCTGTACGGATTTCTGTGTAAATTTACTGATATTCATAGGCTAACCCTCCTCTTATATGAGAAATATCTCTCCCGAAGGAGAAATATGTTGTTTTCTTTGTTCTGCATGTAATATAACACATGTTGTTAGCACTGTCAAGCGTTGAGTGCTAATTATTTTGTGAAGAATTTGTTAACGCTACGAGCCATCGCTGATAGTACAATAGAATTATCAAATAGAAAGCAGGAAATCTGATATGACGATTGGTGATAAAATAAAAAAAATCCGGACATTCCGGAATATGACACAGGCAGAACTCGGTGCAGCTCTCGGCTGGGGCGATAAAGGTGCAAATCGCCTTGCTCAATACGAAACCAACTACCGGGTTCCCCGTAAAGATCTGGTTACTGAAATGGCTAAAATTCTCGATGTGAACCCAATTGCTCTGTATGAACCAACTATAATGAATGCCGAAGAATTAATGGAAACACTTTTTTGGATTGATGAATTTAATCCCGGTATGATCAAACTATTTCAATTAGAGACTTATCCCGGTGAAAAATGCAATTCCAGTGAAGATACCGCCGTCCGCTATCATGACTCTGACGACTGGCCAGTCCATCCACCTGTTGGCATGTGGTTTAATTATGGGGTTCTCAATGATTTTTTGAAAGAATGGACTCTTAGAAAAGAAGAACTGAAATCTGGCGTGATTACCAGAGATGAATATTTTGAGTGGAAAATCAACTGGCCACAAACTTGTGATGATTGTGGAAAACGTGAACCTTCAAAGCAATGGCGATGCTCAAACGAATAGAATTTAGCGAAACTTAGCAAAACTTAAATTTATTATATTTTTTCTCTTTAACTAATAGAAAAGGCACTGAAAATCCAATATTTCTACGGTTTTCAGTGCCTTTTTTGCATTGTCCATTCAGAAAAATTAATTGTCTAAATAGAAATATATAAACAACCCTATAGGTTCTCTCTTGCCAGACATATTTCTTTCAGCGCTTCCCCAATATCTCCATCTACCCCGATCGACTTTCCGGCAATTGCTGAAGGAATATAGACTTCTCCTTTATTGAAGGTGATATAAACTGCTTCAGGTTCAGAAGCAGCAAGGCTCATGAAAGGCTCTTTGATCATACGGTTTCGCCATCCCACGCCCAATTCCAGGATCGCTAGTCTTTTACCATGATATTTCTTAATAAAGTTCTGATAGTCTTGCATTTTCTTTTGGAACTGTTCGGTCTGAAAGAATGCATTGCTGTTTGCCATATTGACCGTAACTGGCCCTCCACAGCAGGAACAGCAGGGGACCAGTTCTGAGGGGATCTGTCCGTTTTTTTCAGCTTTCGCCATTTTGAGAATTTCATTCTGGTTTTCGTAAGGATCTGTTCCGCATCCATTCTGGCACCGGGACTGGGTGAGACGGCCTTCCATCTCAAAGACTTTATCCCTGTCAAATCCTACAGGCACGAAATGGTCCTCGCCATTGGAGGTCACAATAAAATAATCTTTGGAACCAACCAGACGATACAGATCCTCCATTACAGGACCGGGCTGTTCCAGATAACATTTCCGGCTGATCAGTCTGCTGAAAAATGCCCATTTAGATTCTTCTGTAGGATACTGAAAGAATAATCCCTGCAGTATGTTTCTGATCCCGTATCTGCTGCGGAAATCTCCGAAATCTTTCTGAAACCAGTGATCATCTGCAAAAATATTGTATCCTTCTGAAATAGATAATCCGTTACTGGCGCCGATGAGAAGAGCGTCTGCTTCCTGGATAGCTTTATAAATATTTCTGAAGTTTTCTTCCATAATGTTATTTCTCCTTTTCCAACTGTATCCGAAGTTCTTTTAATATATCTGCCAGATTGCCTTGCAGGTAAAGACTTCTCCCTTTTTTAAATGTTCCGGAGCAGAAGAGGCTTCCTGGTTCAGACAGACGTAAAACACCTGGCTGTTACGGGCCGTCATGTCCCAGAAAGGCAGTCTGATCACCCCCGGTGTCATCTCTCTAATCTTTTCCGGCAAGTACAGCCTTAAGAGCCAGATATAGCTGACCTGTAGGCAGATGCCACATACTGTAAATATATTTTGTATAGTAGGCCCATTGCTGTTCCAGGGATGTCTTTGTGACTATGCTTCTCCATGCTCCTTGTTTTCCTCTTTCTTTACCCTCACTGCCTCCTGCAGCACCAGGGCAATGTCTTCTTTGATAGCCAGCCCCTTCTGTTCTATTTCTCTGGGAAGAATGGCGTCCTTTGGATTAATGGTAATGTAAAACGCCTTAGGCAGGGAGTATGTGAGATTCCAGAAAGGTTCCTGGATAAACATAGGGGTCATTCGTCCTACGCCCAACTCCAGAAAAAGGATCTTCTTCTCTTTATTCTTTTCCAGAAATTCGTTGATCTTCCGGTATTCGTCTTTATACTTGGCACCTTCCAGAAATGTATATCCCCGTACCCAGGGCTCCATCTGGGCTCCGCATTTTGGACAGCGGGGGATCATTTTGGCGGGGATACACAGATTCTCGTCAATAGCTGCATTCATGGCATAGACCATATCCTTGTTGTAATAAATCTGGTCATGACATCGGCGACTGCACTGATAATAGCGGGAATCACCCTGGATGGCGCTTAATTTTTCTTCGGACACCACACGGGTAAACTGGAAGTCCTGATTGGTGGTCATAATATGATAGTTTTTACCCTCAAGGAGTTCCATGAGATCGTAGTAAGGCTGTCCTGTAGGACACTCATATTCCATATAGCCCATACGTACAAGAAATGCCCAGTGAGCTTCCGGGGAAGGATAATGATAGTAAAATCCGTTAAAGGCTCCGGTAAATCCATATTTTTTATGGAAATCCCCCAGATATTTCTGAAATATCGCATCATTCTGATAGAAAAAATTATAGCCACAGGAAGCGGACATGCCGGCTGCTGCTCCTACCAGAATGGCTTCAGCAGAATTAAGTTTATCTAATAAGGTCCGGGCATTTTTTTGATATGCATTTTCAAAAACAATATTTTTCATTGGCTGCATGGTTGACTTTCCTTTCTTTTATTGTTATTATTAAAATTACATCAAAATTGTACCATGTTAAAATATAAATTACAAGAAGAAAAAGAGCATCTGACCAGTGCCCAGATTGCAAAAAGTGTAAAAACAAATCCTGCCTATATCCGGCAGCTGATGGCCGTGCTGAAAAATGCAAGCCTTATCTCCAATACCCAAGGCCAGGCAAACGCCTGTCTTACCAAACCTGCAGATGAAATTACTATGCTGGATATATACCGGGCAGTAGAGGGAGAAAAGCCTTTGCTTCATCTTGATATTGATACCAACCCAGAGTGTGGAGTATACTGATAATAATAAAGAGACTGTAACATTCATGGAAAACTATGAGTTGTTTCAGTCTCTTGAGGCACCTCTTTTACATCTCAACTTATTCAATCATTTTTTGCGCCGCCCTGTATTTTCCGATCCCCGTACTTCTTCATGATAGAAATAGTCCACGATTACAGGATGGCCTGGCTCTGCGCGGCCATAAGGCAGTTCGTTGTCTACAAAAGGACAGTCGTATTTTTGTGACATCTGTGCTGCCTGGTTTTCCAATGCCCGAAAATAGCTTCGATCTCCCTTGCGATAGATTTCATCATACAGGGTAACAAGGTGGGGATAACATTTCTGAATATAATCCAGGATCTCCTGTTTGAAACCACCGCGGAGATTTAGATTTTCTAACCATACCAGGTCACACTGATCTTTCACACGTTCAAAAATCTTTTCAAAATCTGTGATGCCCGGAAATACTGGAGAAATGAAACAAACCGTGCGTATTCCGGCTTCGTATACCTGCTTCATTGCCTCAAGTCTGCGGCTGATGCTGACAGCTTGATCCATGTCTGCCTGAAATTTTTCATCTAATGTGTTGATCGACCATGAGACAGTGACTTTTCCCATTTCTTTTAGCAAGTCAATATCCCGGAGTACAAGATCCGATTTCGTACAGATAAGGATTTCTGCACCGCTATTTTTTAACTGTTCTAAAATCCTGCGGGTATTTCTTATCTCCTTTTCCTGGGGCAGATACCCATCTGTCACGGAACCAATCACTACCCGTTGGCCTTTATATTTTCTCGGGTTTTTAATTGCCGGCCAGTGTTTTATATCCAGAAATGTTCCCCACGATTCGGTATGCCCGGTGAACCGTTTCATAAAAGAGGCATAGCAGTATTTGCAGCCGTGGGTACATCCTACATAAGGATTGACAGAATATCCCCCTACCGGAAGACTGGATTTAGTCATGATATTTTTTGTTTCTATATCCCGGATCAGAATATTCTTTTCCATTATTTTTTCCATGCGTTCTGTTCCTCCAAAACCCGGATAAATGCCGAGGGCAGATCCTGGATCATTTGATTATCTCCCATAACGGGAAGTAGATCCTCTTTCATAAACACCGGTTTTGAATCATCTACAATCAGAATTTTTTGTCTTTTATTCATATTTTTTTACCTTTATCCTTGTTGATTTTATGATGTTCCAAATCATATCCGATTGACTACCAGTTTCTAACATCTTGCTATTTTCTTCTATTCAGCCTTCCCCTCTGGGAAAATAATTTTAAACACAAAGAAAAAAATCACCATGGAAACTCCACCTGTAATAATTGTCACAAGCATGTTATAGACTGCCGGTGCCACATATGCAGATGCAACTGGCATCCACAGATTATTAAATCCATTACAAATCAGTGAAATTACCACCCATGCAACAAAATACCAGATTGCCTGATATACAGGATTTCCACGGCTTTTAAAAGTAATATTTCTCTGAAGTGGAAAATTGATACACTGTGCAAGAAATGACCCCAATTCATAACTGATAAAATAGCCAAGTCCACCACCGATCAATATATTCCCCGTTGCATCACGCAATACATTATACCCCAGCAAACTCCATGTAAATTTTACTCCAAACAGATTCATGGAAACCTTTGGCCACATAAATTCTGTACCAGCCAGACCAATTCCCAAAATCCCTGGTAAAAATGTAAATACAAGATACTGGAATACTGTCACGCCCATACTGAATATAACAAAATAGAATATCTGATAAAGCCATTTTGCAATAGCAGAATGTTTCTCTTCAAAACATTTCCATATATTTTTTATACGATTCATCTGCACTTCCCTCCGGCTTCTTTTAATAATTTTTCATATTTCTTATTATTTCTTCTGTTTCTGAAATATCCGCCAACTACTTTTTTTACTCCAAGCATAAAGTGACCATTCACAGCATCGACAATTCCATATACCATTTCCATACTGACTGCCCCGCCGGTCATCTTGGCAATCCCCCGGAACGGCATATTGTAAATAAAAAGAATATTCAGATCTGGCTTTCCCTGTGCCTCACTCTTCTTTTTCATTTTTGTGAGACATCTATATATCAGTCTTGCAAGTCGGCTTTTTGCATAATACATCTGACAGATTGCATCATTGATTTCCAGGTTTCCACTCCATCTCCCGTTCGGTATCTCATGGCCAAGAAGTTCACGAAATTCCTCATCTGATATTTTCTGCACAATTCCTGTATAATAATAAGGCATTTTTGCCGGATTATACGGATACCCTTTACTATTTCCTGTTCTCTCAGTCGTACCTGTTAAACGAATATCTGCAACACTGGCTCCTACCATAATCTGATAAGTTCCTGTTTCTATTTCCCACTGTCCCGTTTTTATATTCCAATAACGGAATGTCTTATCATCAAACGGAATCCTGAGCTGTCTGCTTTCTCCTGCCTTTAGATAAACTTTTGCAAAACCTTTCAGTTCTTTTTCCGGTCGGAATACGATTGCATTAGGAAGTCCTACATACATCTGAACAACCTCAGCTCCGTCTCTGTCACCTGTATTGGTAACCGAAACTTTGATTCCATCCTCTTCTATGATAAGATCAGAATATGTAAATTCCGTATAGGAAAGCCCAAAGCCAAATGGATATTGCACCCGGACTTTTGAAGTATCATAATAGCGATATCCCACATAAACACTCTCGCGGTATTCCGATGTTTTCTCATTGCTTGGATAATATCGGAATGCCGGTGTCTGTTCATAAGATATGGGATATGTTTCTGCCAGTCTTCCTGATGGGTTCACCTTTCCGGTCAGAATATCCAATGTTGCAGAAGCGCCTGCCTGTCCATTCAGATAGCCATGCAAAATCGCTTTGCAGCAGGTGTGCCATGGCATTTCTATCGCTGATCCAGCACTCAGTATTCCAATAATATTTTCATTCACTTTACTGATATCCTGCAGAAGATCGATCTGGTCCTGCGGAATACGCATATGGGTTCTGTCCAGTCCTTCTGATTCACTGATTTCATCAAGACCAAAGCAGAAAATCACAATATCCGCGTTCATAGACAAATTTAGTGCAAACTTTCTATCATTCTCATCTACATCTCCATTTCTCTGATAGCCTCTTGTCATCCCCAAAATATTCAGATCATATTGTTGCAAAATCGATGACATATCTTCTACTTTTGTTGGATTGACCATAGAAGATCCTGCCCCCTGATATCTGGGTGAAAAAGCAAAATCTCCAATAACAGCGATGGATTTTTTGGTATCCAGCGGAAGAATCTGTTTTTCATTTTTCAGAAGAATCATGCTTTCTGCTGCTGCTTTCCTTGCCAGTTGATGATGTGCATTTCTGTCAAAGTTTTTATCTGAAAGCTTCTTCCCTGATGTCAGTTCCATCACTGCATCCACCAGTTCTCCAACTCTTTCATCCAAATCTGCTTCCTTCAGCTTTCCATTTTGGACAGCAGCAATCACTTCTCTTGCAGAATCGTACCCACAGGACGGCATCTCCAGATTTGAGCCGGCAGCAACACCTTTCACATGGTCATTGCTTCCGCCCCAGTCTGTTACTACAATTCCATCAAATCCCCATTCTTTGCGCAAGATATCTGTCAAAAGATGTTTGTCCTCATTAGCATAAATCCCATTAATCTGGTTGTAACTGGTCATGATTGCTTTTGCGTGTCCTTCTTTAACAGCTATCTCAAAACCGGTCAGATAAATTTCTCTTAATGTCCGTTCGTCAACAACTGCGTCCATTGCCATTCTCCGAAGTTCCTGACTGTTAACCGCCAGATGCTTCGGGCAGGCATAAACGCCTTTACTCTGTATTCCACGAATATATGACGCTGCCATCTTCCCGGAAAGATATGGATCTTCTGAAAAATATTCAAAGTTTCTTCCACATAATGGGCTTCTTTTAATATTTAATCCCGGACCAAGCAGGATATTTACATCCATACTTGCTGCTTCCTCTCCAAGAGCCTGTCCAATCTCTTCCCCCAGATCCTGATTCCAGCTGTTTGCTATCGTCGCTGCTGTGGGAAAACAAGTTGCATTCAAGGATGCATTCAGTCCCAGATGGTCTCCTGCTCCTGCCTGTTTTCTGATTCCATGCGGTCCATCTGAAAGAAAGATGGACGGGATGGAAAGCCTGTCAATTTCTCTGGTCTGCCAGACAGTTTTTCCACTGAGGATTGCTGCCTTTTCTTCTATTGTCATCTTTTCAACCAATTTTTGCTGTTTCATAACTGTTTTCCATCCCACTTTCATCCTTATTCAACATTCTTTCTTTTCTTATATCCTTTGATTACCAATACTTCCATTCCTGCCATGAAAAGTGCTATTACAATGTCGATTCCAATTCCTGTTTTTTTCCAGTTTTCCATACCTGTTTCTTCGTGTTCTCCATCATAAGCCCAGCTGCTTACAACTGTATACATGACATTTTTGCAGGCATTCCTCATCTGAAGTACAGATGTTGGATGCTCCGGATTGGCTACATTGTTCTCTTCTCCGTTGAATGTGGACAACATTGCATCTACTCCATTCGCCAAAGCTGCATCTGCATTCA
>ERZ791846.41-NODE-41-length-107817-cov-39.3425_pt1 | contig 107817 bp, 96 predicted proteins | sample MGYA00510289_ERZ791846 | MGnify/ENA primary metagenome ERZ791846 (study PRJEB30046, sample SAMN00715274) | human gut metagenome | study: EMG produced TPA metagenomics assembly of the A metagenome-wide association study of gut microbiota in type 2... | reverse complement strand
TCTTCATAACATCACCTGATATGATTTTACATTTCATGTGATATTATTTGAACGACTGTGTATTTCATACTACTGACTATTTAACTTCATATTAGCATGATTGAAATTATTCGTTTGACCGTATATAATTATTCATGATTGATTTTTGGAGGTGGAATATGGATTTTATTTCGGTACAAGATGCTGCAAAGAATTGGGGAATTTCAGAACGCCGCATACAGAAATTATGCGAAGAAAATCGTATAGAGGGTGCCGTAAAGTTTAGTAGACTGTGGCTCATACCTCGAAATGCTCAAAAGCCCTCTGATCGCCGTCGCAAAGAATTGCCCAAAATTGAAAATATCATTGAAAGTTATGGGCAATATGTTTACAATTTGGCGTTAAAATTATCGGCTAACCCCGAATATGCAGATGACCTAACGCAAGAAACTTTTATTAAAGCGTGGCTCCACATAAAGGAGCTTAGAAGTCCAGAAGCGATCAAGAAGTGGCTTCGGATAATTTGTATCAACGAGTTTCGTATGTCATTACGCAAACAACAACGAGAAAATAATGTTGAATACTTTGAAAGTATTGAAGAATTAGAACGGGATGGTAAGTTATTAGTTACTCCTCCATCTATTCAGTTGGATGAAGTAGAAGCAAATGAAGAAGTGATAAAACTGCGCGACGGGTGCTTTTTAGCCATGACAAGAAAGTTGTCGCTTAATCAAAGAATAGCTTTTTCCTTAGTTGATATGTTTGGCTTATCAATAAAAGAAGTGAGCGAAATATTAGATATTACTCCTAAAGCTGTCAAGGGATTATTATATCGTGCAAGGTTAAATTTGGAGTCATTTTTTCAAGGGCATTGTAGTTTTTTAGATATAAATAACCCATGCACCTGCAAGGAATGGATTGAATTTATGAATACAAGAAATTCAATCCAGAAAAAAATGAGGCAATCCCTCACTGTGTTAAACTACAAGCAAAATGGTTATGTTCAAAATACAAAGACTACGCAAATGATATTGCATTATTATCATAACATTCCTGATCAAAGGCCAAGTCAAAAGTGGTTTGATGGGATTATATTGCTTGTAAAAAAATTTTATGGAAATTGTTAGTGAGGCCGAGTCTTTGCCTTCGTTTGAGCATCTATTATTATGAAACTAAAAATTCAAGATTGCAGAAAGGCTTTTTTATGGATAAGGGATACTTACAACACTTAGTTGACACAATCACTGACAAAGACAATTTGAAAAAGGTTAAGGAAGAAGCTCTTAAATTAAGTAGATCCTATTCACCCGATGAATATATCCAAATAGCTTCGGAATTGTATTGCTCAGAATATTTTCAAATTCAAGAAATCGGTGTGCTCCTATATGGTTATGCAAGTTCAATGCGCCCAACTGCATTAAAGTTTTTGAGCGAAACTGTAAGTACACATCCGAGTTGGAAAGTCCAAGAAGTTTTGGCTATGGCTTTTGATATATATTGTTCTACAAACGGATATAAAAACTCTTTGCCAACTATTAAAGAATGGTTGCAAGATAGTCGCCCTAATGTCCGCCGAGCTGTTTCGGAGGGACTTCGTATATGGACAAACCGCGATTATTTTAGAGAAAATCCTCAAATTGCAATTTCCCTCCTATCCGATTTGAAAGCAGATAACAGCGAATATGTCCGAAAATCAGCAGGGAACGCACTAAGAGATATAAGCAAGAAATTTCCTACACTTATAAAAGAAGAAATCTCTACTTGGGATGTTTCGGACAAAAAAGTGGCACAGGTTTATAAGTTGGCGTATAGATACATAGCAGAGAAAAGTGTTGATAGATAGTCACAACGGCAATAGAGTCAAACCAAACATATAGAAGTACAACCGCTCAACGGGATAATAAAAAAACCGTTGTTTCGGCGGCTGAGTTTCTATGCGCCAAAACAAAATACAGTAGCCTTACGGCGGTTTTGAAATAGCAATTTCAAGCCGCCGTTTTCTTTTCAAATAGCAGAAATACGGAGGGTGTATTAAAGTCACCTTTTTTTAAGACACGGCGGTTCCCGGGAGGTATTGCCGTGTCCTTTTTATTATTTCATTGTTCGCGTGATCTGCACCAGCTAAAAAAAGCGTAGCCCCTCCATCGGAGCAGTCCGGCTTTGAATGTGAAATTAAACAGTATATAACCGATAATACTTTTTCGTGCGCTTGTGCGGCCTTGTGTCGCGCAGGCGCATTTTGCTTTCCAGACTTCGAGGCAAAGTGTCCCGAGGTGCGGTGCCGTTCTCCGCCGTTACTCCATTTCGTTTCCGACCAACCCCGAACAAACTGAAATGGAGGATTTTACGATGACTACTATCAATCTGAAAGATTTTTATTATTGGTACACGCAGGATCAGCTTATCGAAGTTTCTGACGAGGTGGCCGAGATATTCAAGGCCGATGCCCGCTATGAGATGGCCTATCAGCGGCGGCTCTCCCGGCACAAGGCGCAGTATTCTCTGGACTGCGATGACGGGATTGAGTATTCCGCTTGCCTGCATGAGCCGACCCCGCAGGAGCTCCTTGAACGGATGGAAACCTTTCTTCGTCTGTGGAACGCTCTCAATTCTCTGCCGGAGATCCAGGGCCGCAGAATTGACGCACATATCATTCTTGGCAAGTCGATTAAGGAAATTGCCGAGGCCGAGGGCGTACATGAGGAGTCTATTCGCCAGTCGGTCAAGCGTGGCCTTGAACGCATGAAAAAAACTTTTTGATTTTTTCATCTTAACCCACTTGGAATTGATGAAAAAATGTCTCGGTTTATGAGAGGAGGTTTTCTTCCTAACGCAAGGGAATAACGGCAACCCTGAGTAAGTTCGGGGAGCCAGACGGTGGGTGCGCGGTGACATTTCCAAAAAGAGATTGAGCGAACAACACCAACATCGTAAATGGGCCCGGCCATCCCAAGGCCACGATCCGGCAATGAACAGACTGGCTGCCTGTTCCTCCGGGCTTGTCACTTCACTTGCTTTGAGAGCGCCGCACAGAAAATAACGATTGTCTTTGGACAGGCCAAGTAAATATGTGCGGCGCTCTCTAATATTCAAAAGCTATAATAAGCCTCGAGACAAAGTGTCCCAAGGTGGAGTAAGGCAACAGGCCAGCATCCCGGTGGTGCTGGCCTGTTGCGTTTCCCCACCAAACAGCGGGAGACGTTCTATCAATCTGCGAAGGAGGTTTACCGTGAAATTAACTACACAGGAACTTGAACAAATGAAAAGCGTTGACATTGGCGCGGTGGCTGCCGAGTCCCTGCCTGATGTGAGCGGTATGACCTTTGACAATGCGCTTTCCAGAAAGGAGCGCATCTCTCGATTTTTGCAGACTGTCAAAAATCCATACTGCTTTTGCATCGGTGGTGTTGGCGTGAAAATTGAATTTGCTGAAAGCGGGCCATCTCTCCAAGATAAGCTGACGGATTTCCTGCTGCGGCAAAGAAGCGGGCTGTAACTTCGGTTACAGCTCGCTTTGCTTCTTCGAGACAAAGTGTCCCGAAGCGGAGGCATCCTTGTTGTCCTCCCCGGACAGAGTTATAATATAAGTGTAATGTGATAGGGAAGGAGGAACAATGGCACGAGCAAAAAACAGAGGGTATCAGCAGAGTTTCTCTCCCTCTTACACAATTCGCCGCTGGCGGCTGGGCATCTATATCCGGCTTTCAAAGGAAGATTTGAAAAAAGGAAAAGACGATAGCAACAGCGTAAAAAACCAGCGTGACCTACTGAACGATTTTTACCGACGCAACATTGACGAGTTTGAAAGTGTCACGGAATATGTAGATGACGGACATACTGGAACGGACGCTAACCGTGAAGATTTTCAACGGCTCTTGGCGGATGTCATGGGTGGTAAAATCAACTGCGTTATAGTAAAAGACCTGTCCCGCTTCGCACGAAATTATAGCGATGCCGGAAGTTTGATCGACAACCTGTTTGTTCAAATGGGTGTTCGCTTTATCAGCCTTGCTGAGAATGTGGACAGCTACAAGAACCCCGACAGCGTTTCAAATATCATCGTTCCCATTACAAACGTGATGAACGATAATTACTGCTATCAGACTTCCAAAAAGATCCGGCAGGTATTTGATTACAAACGGCGCAACGGCCAGTATATCGGAGCATTTGCTCCTTACGGCTATGCAAAGCACCCAAAGGACAAGCACAGGCTGATTGTTGATCCTGATGCTGCTGAAAATGTCAAACTCATTTTCACAATGCTTATTCAAGGGTCATCAAAACGTGCTATCGCGTTGTACCTGAACGAACACGGCGTACCGAGCCCCTCGGCTTACAAGGTACAAAAGGGCTTGCCTGTTTCGACAAGAGGGTATGACGATCCTATGTGGGGAGCCCGCATGATCCACTCCATTCTTACCAATCCGACCTACACCGGGGACTTGGCCCAAGGCCGGAGCCGGGTGAAAAGCTACAAGGTACACCAGATTGAAGCGGTTCCCCGTGAGGAATGGGTAGAAGTCGCTGGAACGCATGAGGCCATTATCGACTATGAAACTTTCGATAAGGTACAGGCTCTCTTACAGCGTGATACCCGTACTTCCCCGAAAGGCCGTGAGGTACATTTATTCAGCGGCTTTCTGAAATGTGCCGATTGCGGGCGGGCCATTACCCGATGCGTTGGCAAGAACAACAATGTATATTATTCTTGCTCAACCTATAAGAACCGTTCCCGGACAGCCTGTACCATGCACTCAATCAAGCATGAACGGCTGGAGGCTGCTGTTCTGTTCGCCGTACAGCATCAGGTACATTTGGCTGTTTCCTACTCGGAAATCGTTACGCAGATCAATTCCGCTCCAATCAAAAAAAGCCAGTCTTACCGACTGGACGATCTGATAGCTGCAAAAGAGCGGGAACTGACAAAGATAACACGCTACAAGCAATCTCTTTATCAGGACTGGAAAGACGGTGAAATCACCCAGCAGGAATACCGGGATATGAAGGCCGACTATGAACGGCAGACTTCTGATATTTCCGCAGTGCTCACTCGGCTGAACGCTGAACGCGCAGAACTGGCAAACGGTGTAGACAACGAGCATCCTGCACTGGTAGCCTTTATGAAGTATCAGAACATTGAAGCCCTCAACCGTGAAATCTTGGTTGAGCTTGTGGACTATATCAAGGTCTATGAAAACGGCAATATCAGCGTGAAATTCAAATTCGCTGACGAGCTCCGCAAGATTGCCGAGTACATTGAAATCAACACTACGGAAGATACCGCAGTAGCGGGCTAACCCCCGCTACAAACCCCTTTGGCAGTGTGTATTCCTAATAGGCGCTAATCATATGATATACATTGTGAAAAAACACGAGCCAAGGGAATTAACGGAATACCGTGAAAGCGAATCAAGCACTGGTGTACGACCGACTTATGATTCCATGAGTAGCGACCTGCATGAGTATGTTTTGTCAAAGTTGGTGGAAGAACAGGGAGGACTGTGCGCATACTGTATGTGCAGAATTCCCGAAACCGACAAAAAAACAGGAAGTACATTGAAGTGTACGATTGAGCATATTGAACCTCAGAGCCTGACGAGGGGCACTGAAAACTTGAAGAAGGAATTGGAGTACAGTAACTTCCTTGCAGTATGCTCAGGAAATGAAAACCGAGGGGCTTTATGCTGCGATAAATCAAGAGGAAACAAAAAACTTTTTTTGACACCATTAAATCCTGAGTGCAATCATTTGATACAATACTCTCTCAGCGGTAAGATACAGGCTGCCGAAACGATACCTGATAAGGAGGACAGAAAAGAACTCGATTATGAACTAAATGATATTCTGAACCTAAACGATGGTAAGGATTTGAAAGCCAAGAGAAAAAGTGCTCTTGATGGTATGCTGTCAGTATTGCAAAAGCAGCATAAAGATCAAGATGTTGAAGAATGCAGAAGAAAGTTAAGAGAGCTGGAAACACCTAGAGGTCAAAAAGTTGAATACGTCGGGATTTTAATATTTTGGCTAAAGAAGCATATTCAACATCTTGAAAGCAGAGGATAATAGTTGAAATAGGCCGGACTCCTACGGCAAAATCATACATTTTCTAAACGAACAGGACTGCCTCACAAGATATTGTGGAGCAGTCCTGTCTGTTTAGTATGTAATGGTCATTGCACCTTCGTGACATTCCTGCGCATAGGTGCGGAGAAGTTCAAGATGCTTGGGAGATTTTCTGGCGATAGCCGTTGCGCGGTTGCCTGCCATAAACTCGATGATGGACAATCTTGGGACAAGGAGCTTCCCTCGAATCTGAAAGCCAACGAGGATTTTCTGGTTGCACCATCTCTGGATGCTCTGTGCGGAGTAGCCGGTCAGTTCGGTTACATCAGAGGTAGTCAGAAGATTGTCATAGTCGGCGGCAAGCCGTTCCCACTCTTTGTACAGCCCGGTCTTTTCCGGCTCTGTAAAATGGAACCGGATAATTTCGGTGGTTGACCTGCGGCGTTTTGCCTTGCCGCTGTTCCCGATGTACAGTCCCTTGGGAGCTTTGTACTTGTCGGGATTGTCCTCACGGTCGCACAGGAAGGTAACGACATCGCGGGTTTGAATCGTATAGCGGCGGGTCTTTTTTCCGGAATCGTGGCAAGGCACAAGTCCCGAATCCAGAAGGTATTTTGCGTGACGCTTGCTGATGTGAGCAATGCGGTAGAACTGGTCTTTTGTCATGCTGTCCGGGTACTGTTCAAGAATTTTATAGCACTCCAACAGGGTCGTCATTTTTATCCATCCTTTGCTGCTTGGTTTTTCGTCAGCGGCAGAAGCAACATATTTCATGGATGGATGATAGTCTTCTGGAATCTCTCTCGCTCGTTCTCTCCAACGGGCGGGAAATCTCTCCTAATTCTCTCTTTTGGGCGGATTTTTCGCACTTTTTTCAAGTGGGTTCAAATCCGCATGAAGCCTAGATCTTTCGGACTTTGATGAAATTTTGAGCGTAATCTCGATGGTTTGTATCTTCCGGTAAAGTCGGATAACTTCCACTATGTTCCACTGAGTACTGCGAAGCGGGTAAAACTCGAAATCGTTTTGTCCTTAATCGGGCACGTGGGTTCGAATCCCACCATCTCCGCCAACAAAAGGCATCAGCTCAGGCTGGTGCCTTTTTTGCGGCTAGATGGTGCGGATGAGAACAGGGCGGCGATTTTCGATGTGCAGCACAAATCCATCAGCCTCCCAAAAGTGCCCATCCAACAGAACTTCGCCCTGAAATGTAATCCGGCGGAGCTTCTGTGCGGCGTCGGTCACCTCAACGGTGCAAAAGCGCTGCAAGTAGCTGCAAATAGCGGCGGCGTGGGAGACGACAAGGGCGTTCTGCCCCTCCGGGAGCGAATCCAGCAGTTCGTGGATGCAGTCTGCCATCCGGGCGCTGACCTCACGGAAGGACTCGCCGTCCGGATTTTTGAAGTCCGGGTCTTCGTATTGGCGTTTCCAGAACGAAGCGTCCTGCCCGGTCGTGTCGCCGGTGCGGCGCTCGGCAAGGCGGGTGTCCTGCCGGACGGGAAGCCCCAGCAGCTGTGCGGTCTGGAGCGCACGCAGCGAAGGGGACGACCAGACGAGCGAGACCGTGCGGAAAGCGTCATTTTGAAAGACTGCGGCGGCCCGCTGAAGACCTTCGGCAGAAAGGCCGGGGTCGGGGCTGGAACCGCCGCGCTCCGGGATGGAATGGCGCAGGAGAAGAAGGGTTGTCATGAAAGCCTCCGATTAAAAAAGTGACTTCAGTATAGCAGATTCGGGAAAGCAGATGCAAGAAAACGAGCCGAAAGAACGACGGGGCCGATTCACTCCCCCTCAAAACGCAACCAAATTGCAAAAAATGTTACAATTTTCTCATGAAAAAAGAAGGCTGAATTTCTCCAGCCTTCAAAAAGCATGTATCAATGGTTGTAATTCAGGATCTTCTCGAGCGTATCCGCAAACTTGGCATCCTGCTCCTTTGTCCGTTTTAGGCTCCCCTTGCGGTGCTTTCCGGCACGGAGGAGCTTTTTGTTTTCATACCGTCGCAGCATGAGAGCGTCTATGTTGTCGGCGGTGTATTCCAAACCGTTCTGATTCAGCACCCGGACGCGCTTGGCAAGGCACATACTGGCCAGCCCGTAGTCCTGTGTTACGACCACATCCCCCGGTTTTACCCGGTTCACCAGCGCAAAGTCCACGCTGTCAGAACCTTTATTGAATACCAGCGTCTGCGCACCTTCCCGCTCGATTTGATGAGAGGCGTCGCACAGGATGATAACAGGAACATCAAACTGTTTTGCGATCTGCAACGTCAGATCGACAACCGGGCAGCCGTCGGCATCAATCAAAATATTCATCGGCTTTCCTCCATCACCCACCGAAAGGCTTTCGCCGTGCGTAAGTCGGCGTCTTTGAAATGCCCGCCGCTGTTCCATTGAAGGGTGCAGTCTGTGCCACGCGCTGTAAGCTGACTGTGCAGGGTGCGGATGTTATTGCCCACTACAGCCATGACGGTGTTTTTCGTGCACTCTTCCTTGTCACCAAGGCTCAGATAAACGCGTTGAGTTTGCATCGGGTACTGCTGTTCAAACTCCATCCAGCCCGGAAACCATACAGAGGGAGAGGCGGCGGCGACACCGTAGAACAAATCAGTCTGGGTGGATGCCCACAGCGCAAACAACCCGGCCAGCGAGTAGCCACCCAGAATGATTTTGACGTTTTCCGGGAGATGAAACCGTTGTTTCAGTGTCGGAATGACCTGTTCTGTCAGAAAGCGCAGGGTGTCCCCAGCATTTCCACCGAAACCTTGCTTTCCCCAAACAGCAGGGGCTTCCCATGGAGAAAGTGCATCGTTCCAGCTTTCCACCGGGATAGCCGCAAACAGAAAGTGGTGCGCACTCTGTGCAATAGCGGTAACCGCACTTTCCATGCTTTGCAGCTCATGTTCACCGGTCATTTGGAGCAGTAGATATTCTGCATGGGCTTCGCCGTAAATGCGGCAAGGTCTGTTCCCGATTTGCATTGTCTGTGCAGTCACTGCGGTGTCCTCCCGAAAAAATTTTGATAAGCCCAGTATAGCAACTGAAAAATCATTTTGCAATTCAAAAGGCGTTCATCGTTGGTTTATTGCAGTTTCAGCTTACAACAAAAAATGAGATAGGCAACCCCTTTCGAGGAAGTCTATCTCATTTTTTATTTGGAGCCATTTTGCAACAGCCCCTTTTTTCATTGCATATTTTACTTTCCCGCCAGCAATACCGCCAGTACAGCCTTCTGGACGTGCAGTCGATTTTCTGCCTCGGTGAAGATCTCGTCGGCGTGGGCCTCGAAGACGGCGGTAGAGATCTCCTCGCCGCGGTGAGCGGGCAGGCAGTGGAGCACCATGCAGTCCGGCTTTGCGGCTTTCAGGAGGCCGCTGGTGAGCTGGAAGCCTGCAAAGTCCCGCAGGCGGCTCTCGCTCTCGGAGGTGCCGGGGGCGGCGGTATTCCAGACGGCCGTCACCACCACATCGGCGTCCTTGACGCCTTCGGCGGGGTCTTCCAGCAGGCGGAACGCACTGCCGTACTTATGGGCGAACATCAGCACATCTGCCGCCGGGCGGTAGCCGTGGGGGCAGACGCAGTCCACCTTCATGCCGGAGAGCAGGCCGCCCACGATGAGGCTGTTGGCCATATTGCTGCCGTCGCCGACGAAGCAGAGCTTCTGGCCCGCCAGCGCGCCCCGGCGCTCCCGGATGGTCATGAGGTCCGCCAGCACCTGACAGGGGTGAGCATAGTCCGTCAGACCGTTGATGACGGGGACACCCGCAAACTCAGCGAACTCTTCCAAATCGCGCTGGCGGTAGGTGCGCCAGACAACGCAGTCATAATAGCGGCCCAGCACCCGGGCGGTATCCTTGAGCGGCTCGCCGCGGCCGGACTGCAGCTCGGTGGCGGCATTCATGTAGTTGCCGAGGCCGCCCAGCTGGTAGACGCCCACCTCGAAGCTGGTGCGGGTACGGGTGGAGTTTTTCGAGAACATCAGCGCGACGCTCTTGCCCTTGAGCAGAGGTCCGGTGCCTCCGGCCTTCTGCTGCGCTTTCAGCTCATCGGCCACATCAAGGATGTGGGCCACCTCGTCAGGGGTGAGGTCGCCCATTTTCAGCAGATGCTTCATGCCTGCTCCTCCATTTTGCTGGGGTCCATCTCCGCGAGGACGCTGCCCAGAATACCCAGCGCCATCTCCACATCGTGGGCGGTCAGAGTCAGCGGCGGCAGCAGGCGGAGGCGGGTCTTTGCGGTAAGCACCAGCAGGCCCTTTTTGCGGCAGGCGGCCAGCACGTCAGCGGCCTTGATGCCCTCGAGGAACTCGATGCCGACCATCAGGCCGATGCCCGAGAGGCTCTTGACGCGGGGTAGCTTTTCCAGACCGGTGCGCAGCTGGACGGCCCGCTCGTTGACGTTGGCGAGGAAGCTGGCGTCCATCCGGTCCACGACGACATTCGCACCGGCGCAGACCACCGGGTTTCCGCCGAACGTGGAGCCGTGGCTGCTGGGTCCCATACCGGCAGCGACTTTCTCATTCATCAGGACAGCGCCGATCGGCAGGCCGCCGCCCAGACCCTTGGCCAGCGTGACGACGTCGGGCTGGAGGTTGTAGTGCTCGCAGCACAGGAAGGTGCCGGTGCGGCCCACGCCGGTCTGCACCTCGTCCACGATGAGGACGAGGTCTTTTTCGTCGCAGAGGGCGCGGACAGCCTGCACATACTCGGGGTCCAGCGCCACAACACCGCCCTCGCCCTGTACCAGTTCCAGCATGACAGCGCAGGTGTGGCGGTCCACCATCTCGGTCAGGGCGTCGATGTCGCCGGCCTTGACGTACTGGAAGCCCTCGTTGAAGGGGCCGAAGTAGTTGTGGAACACGCCCTGTCCGGTGGCGGTCAGGGTAGCAATGGTACGGCCATGGAAGCTGTTGACCAGCGTGATGACGTTGTAGCGGTCAGCACCGTATTTGTCGAAGCTGTACTTGCGGGCGGCCTTGATGGCACCCTCATTGGCCTCTGCGCCCGAGTTGCCGAAGAACACCCGGCTCATGCCGGTGCGCTTGCAGAGCTTTTTGGCCAGCTTGCCGCAGGGGGCGGTATAGTAGAGGTTGGAGGTGTGCTGCAGCTTGTGTGCCTGCCCGGAGACGGCCTCGGCCCAGGTCATATCGCAGTAGCCCAGGCTGTTGACGCCGATGCCGCTGGTGAAGTCGAGGTACTTCTGCCCCTCGGGGCCTTCGGCATAGAGGCCGTGGCCCTTCTCGAGGACGATGGGGTTGCGTGCGTAGGTATGCAGGACATACTCGTTGTCCCTCTTGATGACTTTTTCGGAATCCATAGCGTTCTTCCTCCTTTGTAGCATCCTTGCCCTCTCAGGCCGCTTCGCGTCCAGCTCTCCCAAAGGGAGAGCCTTTGCAGGAAGGTGAAACCTCTCCCTCTGGGAGCAACAACGACGACCGCCGCCAGTGGCGGAAGCAGGGAGTCGTTGTTGGGGCCGCGGCCAGCAAGGCGCAAGTGCTTTTCAAGCACAAAGCGAATGCTGGGTGCCGCAACCCGGGCAGTGGCATCGCGTCAGCGATGACGGAGAGGGCAAGCCCGTTTCTCTTATTATAAAATGCTTTCCGGTTTTCAGCAACCCTTATTCGTGATGGCTGCGGCGATAGAAGCGGGTACCGGAGCCACGGTCGGAGAACAGCTCCAGCAGGATGGAGTGCGGCACGCGGCCATCAATGATGACAGCCTCGTGGACGCCCTGATAGATCGCATCGGCCATGCCGCCGATCTTGGGGATCATGCCGCCCGCGATGATGCCGGCGGACTTGTAGCCCTCGATCTCGGAGACCTCCACCTCGGGGATGAGGGTGGATTCATCTTCCTTATCCCGCAGCAGGCCCGCAATGTCGGTCATGGAGACGAGCTTTTCGGCCTTGAGCGCGATCGCGATCTGTGCGGCGGCGGTGTCAGCGTTGATGTTATACGCCTGGCCCAGGTCGTCCATGCCCACCGTTGCAATAACGGGGATATAGCCGCTGTCCAGCAGGCTGGAGATCAGGGTCGGGTCCACGTGGACGATCTCTCCCACATGGCCCAGCTGAGGGTCAAGCTCGGTGCAGCGGAGCATCTGGCCGTCCATACCGCAGAGGCCGACGCCGCGGCCCCGCAGCTTTGCCACGAGGTCTTTGTTCACCTTACCGGCCAGCACCTGCTGGACGATCTCCATGGTGGCGTCGTCGGTGACGCGCAGGCCGCCCGCAAAGCGGCTCTCGACGCCCACTTTTTTGAGCATCTCATTGATGGCAGGGCCGCCGCCGTGTACCAGGACCACCCGCACGCCCAGCAGGGTCAGGGTGACGAGGTCGTTCATGACCGCGTTTTTCAGCGTCTCGTTGATCATGGCGTTGCCGCCGTATTTGATGACCATGGTCTTGCCGTGGTACTTCTGGATATAAGGGGTCGCCTCCGAGAAAAGGAGGGCCATTTCTTCGTTTTTCATTGCTGTTCTCCTTCTCAGGTGCGGTAGTCGCCGTTGATCTTCACATAGTCATAGGTCAAATCGCAGCCCCATGCCTTGGCGCTGGCGTCACCGGTCCCCATATCCACCTTGACCAGAATATCATGCTCGGCCAGGACCTTTGCGGCCTCGTCCTCGCTGTAGGGGTGGTAGGCGGCGTTCTCGCAGACGTAGACCTCACCGGCGGCGCTGGACAGCCAGACGCAGACCTTATCGATGGAAAAATCCCCGGGGGTGTAGCCGATGGCGCAGAGGATGCGGCCCCAGTTGGCGTCGCGGCCAAAGACAGCGGCCTTGAAGAGGTTGGAGCAGACCACGCTGCGGCTGACGGCGCGGGCCGTCTTGAGGTCGGGGGCGTGGGTGACTTCGCAGGTGATGAGGTGGGTCGCGCCCTCGCCGTCACCGGCGTGCTCAGCACACATATGCTCGGCGATGGCGGTCAGTGCAGCCACAAAGGCGTCGTAGTCGGCGTTTTCCTCGGTGATCTCCGGGTTGCCCGCAAGGCCGGAGGCCATGATGATCAGGGTATCGTTGGTGGAAGTGTCCAGATCGACGCTCATCTGGTTGTAGGTCCCGGGGACGACGGTCTTGAGGGCCTTTTCCAGCAGGGCGGGGGAGACGGCGGCGTCGGTGGTGTAGAATGCCAGCATGGTGGCCATGTTGGGGGCGATCATGCCGCTGCCCTTGCCGATAGCGCCCACCGTGCAGGTCTTGCCGCCCAGCTCAAACTGGATGGCATATTCCTTCTTGTGGGTGTCGGTGGTCATGATGGCCGTCGCCGCGTCGGCGCTGCCCTGTGCGTCAGCCGCCAGCTTGGCGGCGGCGGCAGGGATGCCACGGGCAAACGGGTCGATGACCATCGGCTGGCCGATAACGCCGGTAGAAGCGGGCAGGACATCCTTTGCGTCGATGTTCAGCGCCTTGCCCACCAGCTCACAGCATTCCTCCGCCAGTGCCACGCCGTTGGCGGCGCAGGTGTTGGCGTTGCCGCTGTTGACCACGATGGCCTGTGCATAGCCGTCCGTCAGGTGGGCACGGTCTACCTTGATGGGTGCGCCGCAGACCTTGTTGGTGGTGTAAACACCGGCGGCGGCGCAGCGGACGTCGGCCTTGATGAGCGCCAGATCGTACTTTTCACTGTGATTTGCCCGGATGCCGCAATGGACACCGGCTGCTGCAAAACCCTTGGGCGCGCAGATGCCGCCCTCGACTTCTTGATACTGCATCTGAAAATCCCCCTAATTTCAAACCTCTCTGGCAGCGCGCCAGCGCTGACGGAGAGGTTACTCTAATCCTTCCGTCTCGTTCATTCCAAGCATCAGATTCATGCACTGGATGGCTGCGCCGGAAGAGCCTTTGCCCAGATTGTCGAACAGGGACACCAGCATCATCTGGTCGCCCGCTGCGTTGACGGTCATGTACAGCTCCATCCTGTCGCTGCCGGACAGGGCGTTGGAGTACAGACCATTCTCGGGAAGCGGCTCGTTGAGGGCGTGGACGGAAACGGTCGCGCCCGCCTTGTAATAGTCCGCAATGCCTGCGGCCGCCGCCTCGGCGCTGGTGCCAGCCAGCTTGAGGTCCAGCGGAACGAGGACCTGCATCCCGCTGTAATAATCGCACACCACCGGCACAAAGGCAGGGGTGTGGGCGAGGCCGCTGATCTTCTGCATCTCGGGCAGATGCTTATGGGCGAGGCCCAGGCCGTAGCTCTTGGGCGCATCCAGCTTGCTGTGAGCCGGACGGTCGGCGCTCTCGTATTCGGCGATCATCTTCTTGCCGCCGCCGGAGTAGCCCGAAATGCCGGTGCAGCTGAACGGATAGTCTGCCGGAGCCAGCCCCAGCTCCACCAGAGGCCGCGCGATGCTGATAAAGCCGCTGGCATAGCAGCCGGGGACCGCCACACGATACGAATTTTTGATTTTCTCTTTCTGGCCCTTCAGCTCTGGGAAGCCGTAGTCCCAGGCCGCGTCGGTGCGGAAGGCCGTGGAGGTATCCAGCACCCTGACGTCCGGGCGGAGCAGAGGCATGACCTCTTTGGAGGCCGCATCGGGCAGGCAGAGGAAGGCGAGGTCGGCGGAATTGATGACCTTTGCCCGCTCGTTCACATCCTTGCGGCCCTCAACCGAGATGCTCAGCAGCTCGATGTCAGGCCGGGCGGCCAGACGGTCGGCAATGCGCAGACCGGTGGTGCCGGAAGAACCGTCGATAAAGACTTTTACGCTCATGCGTTTGCCGCCTCCCATGCGCCGAGCTGGGCGCTTGCCAGCTCGATCTGCTTCTTGACGCTGGCCTCGCTGGGACCGCCGTAGCTGGTGCGGCCCTCACAGCACTTGATGAGGTCGATGGCGTCGTAGATGTCGTTTTCGAACAGAGCGCTGTAGCCCTTGAACTCATCGAGGGTCAGCTCTTCGAGGGTCTTATCCTTGCTGATGCAGTCGGAGACCATGCAGCCGGTGAGCTTGTAGGCGTCGCGGAAGGGCATTCCCTTTTTGGTCAGATAGTCGGCGCAGTCGGTGGCGTTGATGAAGCCCTTGGCAGCGGCCCGGCGCATATTGGCGGGCAGGGTCTTCATGGTGTCCAGCATGGGAGTGACCGTTTTCAGGCAGAGCTCCAGCGTATCGACGGCGTCGAAGATGGCCTCCTTGTCCTCCTGCATATCCTTGTTGTAGGCGAGAGGGATGCCCTTCATCATGACCAGCAGGGTGTTCAGATCGCCGTAGACGCGGCCCGTCTTGCCGCGGATGAGCTCGGTGACGTCAGGGTTCTTCTTCTGGGGCATGATGGACGAGCCGGTGGTGAAGGCGTCGTCCAGCTCGATGAACTTGAACTCCCAGCTGCACCAGAGGATGATCTCTTCGGACAGGCGGGACAGGTGCATCATGCAGATGGAGATGGCGTTTGCCAGCTCGATGCAGAAGTCACGGTCGGACACACCGTCAAGGCTGTTGGGGCAGGGTGCCGCAAAGCCCAGCTTCTCGGCGGTGAACTGACGGTCCAGCGGGTAGGTCGTACCGGCCAGAGCGCCGGAGCCCAGCGGACACTGGGCGTCCATCCGGGCGGTGGCGTCCTCGAAGCGCTGCAGATCGCGCAGCAGCATCCATGCATAGGCCATCAGGGCGTGGCCGAAGGTGATGGGCTGGGCGCGCTGCAGGTGGGTGTAGCCGGGCATGACGGCGGTGGTGTTCTCGGCGGCCTTCCTGCAAATGACCCTGACCAGCTCCACGATGTAAGCCTGCAGGGTGTGGCTGTAGTCCCGCAGAGTCAGGCGGATGTCCAGCGCCACCTGGTCGTTCCGGCTGCGGCCGGTGTGCAGGCGTTTGCCAGCGTCGCCGATGCGGGCGGTGAGGGTCTGCTCCACGAAGGTATGGACGTCCTCGGCGTTGGGGTCGATGGTGAGGGTGCCGGAGGCCAGGTCATCCGCGATGGAGGCCAAACCGCTCAGAATATCCTCGCAGTCCTTCTCGGAGATGATGCCCTGCTTTGCCAGCATGGCGGCGTGGACGCCGCTGCCGCGCATATCCTGCGCGATCATCCGCTGGTCGAAGCGGATGGAAGAGTTGAAGTCGTTGACGCGGGAATCGACCGCCTTGGAGAAACGGCCCTTCCAAAGTTGTTCTGCCATAAAAGAAGCTCCTCTATAGAAACGGCAAAGCCGCCGCAGGGGAAAAAAGCTCCCGCGGCGGTGCCGCCAGCAATGATGCCGGTAATTTGAGCCTTCAGCGTGAAAGTGTAAAAAACACACCAAAGGGGATGGTAAGCAGGTTATTCCTTGACCTCGGGCCAGTTTTTGGACAGCTTTGCGCGCTCCTTGATGGACAGGCCGAAGAGGTTGATGAAGCCGGCAGCATCGGACTGGTCATAGTCCTTATCCACGCCGAAGGAGGCAGTCTGCTCGTCGTACAGGGTATATGGAGAGGTGACGCCGGCGTTGATCATGTTGCCCTTGTAGAGCTTCAGCTTGACGTCGCCGGTGACGGTCTTCTCGAGGCTGTCGGCGAAGGCATCCAGCGCCTCACGCAGCGGGGTGAACCACTGGCCGTTGTAGACGATGTCGGCGTACTTCTGAGCCAGCTGAGCCTTGAAGTGTGCGCTCTCCTTGTCCAGAGTGATGGTCTCCAGAACATTGATGGCCTTGTACAGGATAGCACCGCCGGGAGTCTCATAGACGCCGCGGCTCTTCATGCCCACCAGACGGTTCTCGACGATGTCCAGCAGGCCGATGCCGTTCTCGCCGCCCACCTTGTTCAGGTACTCGACCAGCTCGACAGCGCCCATCTCCTTGCCGTCAACGGCGGTGGGGATGCCCTTCTCGAAGTGGAGGGTGATGTAGGTCGGGGTGTCGGGTGCCTGCTCGGGGGAAACGCCCAGCTCGAGGAAGCCGGGCTTATTGTACTGCGGCTCGTTGGCGGGGTTCTCGAGGTCGAGACCCTCATGGCTCAGGTGCCACAGGTTCTTATCCTTGGAGTAGTTGGTCTCACGGTTGATCTTCAGGGGGATGTGGTGAGCCTCGGCGTAGTCGATCTCCTCGTCACGGCTCTCGATGTCCCACTCACGCCAGGGAGCGATGATGGCCATATCGGGGCAGAGAGCCTTCAGGGTCAGCTCGAAACGCACCTGGTCGTTGCCCTTGCCGGTGCAGCCGTGGCAGATGGCGTCTGCGCCCTCCTTGATGGCGATGTCGGCCAGAGCCTTTGCGATGCAGGGACGTGCGAAGCTGGTACCCAGCAGGTAGTCCTCATACTTTGCGCCGAACTTCAGGGTGGGGAAGATGTAGTTCTCGACGAAGTCCTTCTTCAGGTCGAGGACGTACAGCTTGGAAGCGCCGGTCGCCTTGGCCTTCTCTTCCAGACCGTCCAGCTCAGTACCCTGACCCACGTCGCCGGAGACAGCGATGACTTCGCAGTTGTTGTAATTCTCTTTCAGCCAGGGAATGATGATGGAGGTATCCAGACCGCCGGAGTAAGCCAGAACAACTTTCTTAATATCTTCCTTTTTCATGATGATCGCTCCTTTGTATAATACACTTTTTACACTTTTGTTTTCCGCCCGGGCATCCCTCCCGGGGCGCTCGAGGCCTTGTCTTTCTGAGTACGCTTTTATTATACGCCAAGCGGTTTTTCCGTCAATGCAGAAAACCGCCAAACCTTGTGCAGATTTGGCGGTCCTTTTCTGTTATTTTGTATGTTTATGCATTATTTTCTAAATATATACAAATTTTATGCATTCTTGGTTTGTATATGCATGGCTGTATACAGTCCGGTTTATACATTCTGTCCGCCGTCGGCACGGGGTTGACGGCCCAGTTCCGGCAGGGCACGGCGTTCGTGTTTTTATTTATTCTTTTTCAGCCGTCCACCCGGCGCAGAGAGCCTCTTTCTGGGCCTTCGTCAGCTTTTTGAGGGCGATCTCCCGCCGGAGGGCGGCGGACTTGTCCGCACACGCTTCCAGGTAGGCAAAGCCCAGCGCGGTATGGGTGCGGGTATACTTTGCGCCTTTGCCGCTCTGGTGGGCCTTGAGGCGGGCTTCCGGGTCGTTCGTCCAGCCGGTATAGAGCTGGCCGCCCGCGCAGCGCACCATATAGACGTAAGCCGTCTTTTCCGGCTTCTCAGATGCGGCCATTGTTCTTCAGCACCTGACGGCAGGCGGCGAGGGCCGTCTCCTTGTCCTTGGCCGTGATAAGGAAGCGGCTGGCGTGGCAGAAGCTGATGCCCTCGATGCCGCTCTTCTGCTCGATGACCTCCTGCGGCTGGCCGGCCCAGCTCTGGGGGAAGGGGAGCTTGGGCTTTTTGGTCTTGTGGTCGGTGACGCACTGGGCGCTCCAGCCGCCCCGCTGGCTGGGATAGATGACGAAAAGGGCGTCGGTCTTGTACAGGCCGTTCTTCCAGGGCAGATAGCAGGGCAGCACCACGATGCCGTCGCGGGAGTTTTTATATGCCTGCTGGACCTTCTCGTCGGCGCGGTTGACGGCGTTGGCGCTCTCGATCTGGTTCTCCAGGATCTGCTTTGCCACAGCCACCGCCTTGAAGAAGCAGGCGTCCTGGTCCTCTTTCGAGTCCCACACGGGATTGAAGAAGCCGATGGCGTCGCAGAGGCTGTTCTGCTCGCCGGTATTGTCGTTCAGATCGAGGGGCTGGATGAAGTTCTCATCAATGAGCCGGGCCTGACGCTCGCCCACAAGGCCGGGGCCGAGCACCCGCCACAGCAGGCCGAAGGCCGCGTAAGGGATGCCGTTGGGGCGGGTCTCGCGGGGCTCCTGATGGTGGTCGAACATGCCAAAGCCGATGTCGTACACGATGCCGTCGAAGTCATCCGGCACCACGAAGCCGCGGGTTATTTTAATATCTGGGCGGAGGATCTGGAGCAGGGCAGTGGCGAACACGTCGTCGGCGTGGAACTTGCCTGCGTGGGTAAAGCCGTTTGCGGGTATTTTCATAGGGGTTCTCCTCATTCTCTCATGCATTCTGTTGCACACAGTATAGCACATTCCCGAGCGGCGGACAACAAAAAGGAGCCGCTGCATGACGCAGCAGCTCCCATATTCTACAGAAAAATTTCTCAGTGGCTGGCCTGTGCTGCTTCAAACTCTGCCTGCGTCAGGATCTGATAATCCGCAGGGATGTTGAAGAGATTCTGGTCCACCGTGGTGCTCGTGACGCGGTACTCCACGATGGTGCGGCCCTCGGCAGCATCGGTAACGACATACTTGAGGTCATCGCCGACCAGGCAGTAGGAAACGGTGTCCGTCTGGCCGTTGGCATCGGTGACCGTGTAGGACAGGGCCTCGCAGTCCTGACCGTTCACATTCACGGTGGTCACGGTGCAGGGGATCTCCTGTGCTTCGCCTTTGTCAGCGGAGACTGCCTCGCTTACGCTCACAGTGGGTACTTCGCCCTTGACGGCCATCCTGGATGCATCGTCCACCAGATAGCCCTGACCGTCTTTCAGGATATAGACCAGACTGCCGGCGTCGCCCATATCCATCTTGATATAGGCGTTGCCGTTGCTGCGGGCTGCGATCATGGTCTGGGTGGTGCCATCGGGGGCAGTGGTGACGATCTCCTGATACAGCTCTGCGCCGGTGCGCTGTGCGAGTGCGTTGTTGACGCGGGTCTCAACGGAGTCACCGGGAGCAGCCATGCACACCGGCATCAGCACGGCGGCCATCACCGCAGCCACCAGCAGAGAAATAAGTTTCTGATACAGCTTCATAGAAAATTCTCCTGTCTTTCAGCTCATTTTGCAAAGGCGTTTTCCTCTTTTGCATTTGCATTATCTTACAACTTTTTCCGGGGCACTGTCAATCATCACATTTGCCCTCATGTCAAAAAACAGCCGCAGAGGCGTTTATTTCTCTCTGCGGCTGCGGTTTGTAAAGTTTTTGTGGAAATCACTTCCGGCCCTTGCGGCTGGTCTTGGTGACGGCGCGGGTGGGGATCTTGGTCACAGCAGTGGTGGGCTTGACCGCCGGGCTGAGGTCAGGCTTCGGGGTCAGGGCCTTGGTGGTGGGCTCGCCCAGAGCCAGCACCTGGGAAAGCGCGGCCTGTGCGGCGGCAGCATCGCCGTCGGTGACGGCCAGAACATCGGAGTAGAACTGCTCCATCTCCTCGCGGGTGGAGAAGGTGGCGACGTACATCTGGTTGCCCATCGCGCCGGAGAGGGCGTCGGGGATGCGGTCCACCATCTTGATGTTCTTCTGGTACTTCTGCATGATCTGCTCATGGCTGTACACGAAGTTCTTGCCGTCGCGGCGGCCGGCGAAGGGGCAGTAGTAATGCTCGCCCACGGGCATATTGGTGCCGCCGAAGGCGATCATGTCGGCCCATATCTTATAGACGTTGGTGGAGCGGGCGAAGTTTATCATATCGGGAGTGAAGCCGCCGCAGGGGCGCATATTGACTTCGAGGGCCACGATCTGGCCCTTTTCGCCCATGCCGGCCTGGTTCTCGGTCATCCGGAAGAACTCGAAGTGGACGAAGCGGCTCTTGACGCCGAAGCTCTTGACGACGGCACGGCCTGCGGCGCGGGTGTCCTCGGGCAGGTCCTTGATGATGTAGTAGATGGAGTTGTCGTTGTCGTTCACGATGTCCATGATGGACATGGGACTGACGTTTCCGGCCTCAAAGATGGGGTTGCCGGAGGCGTCGATGATGGCGTCGTAGCTGTTGACCTCGGCGCGGACGAACTCCTCCATGATGTAGGAGACGTCCGGGTGATTCTCGGCCTTGCAGGCGAGGAAGGTCTTCAGCTCTTCGTCATTGGACAGCCTGTGGGTATCGGAAGCGCCCACGCCGTTGTCGGGCTTGACCACCACAGGGTATCCCACCTGCCTGATGAAAGCCTTGCAGCCGTTGAGATCGTCCACCATGTGGTAGCGGGCGGTGGCGATGCCGGCCTTCCGGTAGTACTCCTTCATCTTGCTCTTGTACTTGATGCGGGGCATATCCTCGGTCTGGAAGCCGGAGGTGATGTGGAAGTCGGTGCGCAGGGCAGCGTCCCGCTCCAGCCAGTATTCGTTGTTGGACTCCAGCCAGTCGATGCGGCCATACTTGAAGATGAAAAAGGCCACAGCGCGGTAGACTTCGTCGTAATTCTCGAGGCTGCCGACCTTGTAGTACTCGTTCAGGCTGTCCTTCAGCTCCGGCTTCAGCTCATCGTAGGGCTGGTCGCCGATGCCCAGCACGTTCATGCCGTCGTTCTTCAGCTCCCGGCAGAACTGCCAGTAGTTCGTCGGGAAGTTCGGGGAGATAAAAATAAAATTCTGCATAATTTCGCGTCTTCTTTCCTTGAATATCCTCTATAACCCTCTCAGTCACCTTCGGTGACAGCTCCCCCAGAGGGGGAGCCACTGGCGTGCCGGTCAGGCTCGCCCAAAACGAGAAAGGCCCTTTATTTCCGAAACGGCAGCGCCTTGCTGTCACGGGCAGCAGCAGCCAGACAAAGCGCATTGTGCAGACGCACCTGCCCTCGTAAGCAAGGCCCGCTCTTTTGAGTCATATTATACTTTCAGCGTTCAGCTCATCTCTTCCCGGCCTGCCAATGACTCTCCCTATGGGAGAGCTGGCGCGCCAGCGCCTGAGAGGGCTCTCACCCCAAAATATACGGCATGTAATAAGCCGCCTGCTTATACCACCAATCCCAGTCGTGCTTGACGTCGCGGCCCCACAGATCCACCCAGACAGGGATGTTCTTTGCCTCAAAGATGCGCTTGAGCATCCAGGTGGTGTCGGGCTGCTCCCATGCGCCCTGACCGCAGCAGATGACAGCCTTCTGGTTCCGGTACAGCTCCATATAGGGGTGATCCTCCGGGAAGTTGCGCATATAGTCCACGGGAGAGTTCATATACACCAGCTCATCCATGTAGTCGCCGAAGCCGTAGTGGGCGGTGTAGATGCCGCTGAGGGCCAGACAGCCGCAGAAGATGTCGGGCCAGCGGAGGTAAAGGTTGACCGCATGGGTCGCGCCGAGGCTGCAGCCGAAGGCGATGACGCCGGGCAGGTCATCCCAGCCGTTGCGCTCCTTGGACAGATAGCGCAGCTTGGGGACAGCCTCATCCACGATATAATGCAGCCACTGCTCATACCGGCGGATGCGCCAGTAAGGGTCGCCATTGGTGTCCGACCAGGTCTCCTTGTCCAGCGTGTCGATGGACATGACCATGAGCCGGCCCGACTCGATCCAGGGTGCAAGGGTGTCGGCCATGTGGAAGTCCTCGAAGTCGAAGAAGCGGCCGTCCTGACAGGGGATGTACAGCATGGGCCGTCCCCCGTGTCCGTAGACTTTGCACTCCATCTCCCGGCCCAGCGCCGGGCTGTATTCCTTGAAATACTGCATCTCCATATGCTTTCCTCCTCCGTTTGGTTCAGTCAAGCTCGTACATCAGGGTGTGGAACACAAAGGGCAGCTGCTTTTCCCAGCTGGCTTCGCTGTGGTTTCCGCCCGGCACGACGCGGGCCGTCAGGTTGATGCCCCGGGCAAAGATCCTGCTGCACATCTCGCCGAAGCCCTTCCGCATCCCGTCGTGGTTGCCCATCTCTCTGGAGCCGTAATCCATGTAGAGCACGGTACCCGGGGCCAGCTTGCAGCGGCCCACCAGCGCCGTCAGCGCCTCCGGAGCCACCCACAGCGAGGGCGAGAGCGCCGCCGCACGGCCAAACACATCGCTGTATTCCAAAAGAGCGTACAGGCTCATGAGGCCGCCCATGGAGCTGCCGCCGATGAAGGTATGAGCCCGGTCGGGCTGGGTGCGGTAGTTGGCGTCGATGCAGGGCTTGAACTCGTGGACGAACCAGTTCAGGGTGTCCTTGCCTTTGCCGTCGAAGTGGCCGTACTGCTTATCGTCGAAGCGGTAGGGCGAATACTCCACCAGACGCTCATTGTTGGCACCGGCGTTGCACTCCACCGCTGCCACGATGAGGGGCGTATCGGTGTAGTCCAGATAATCCGCCATGCCCCAGCTCTTGCCGTAGGTGGCGTCCTCGTCGAAAAACACGTTCTGCCCGTCGAACATATACAGCACCGGATACCGCCGGTCCGGGTCAGCCTCGTACATGGTGGGCAGATAGACATAGGCTCGGCGCTCTTCTTCGCCGCCCACAGCGGGGTAGCGGATGCTCCACTTCTTTATCATCTTCTCATTCCCTCTCGTTTTTCAGGTGTACTTTAAGTGTATCACCCGCGGCAGAGAATTGCAATCCGCACCGGATACAGCAAACGCCGCCGGGCGTACAGCCGGGCGGCGTTCATAAGCCTTTCGGCTCTTAGTACTTCTTCTCCACAGGGACGATCCAGCCCTTGGTATCGGGGATCTTGCCCCACTGCATCCCGGTCATGGTGTCATAGAGCTTCTGGGTGACAGGGCCGATGCTGCCGTCGCCGATGTAGGCGTGCTCGCCCTTCCAGACCAGCTCCTTGACGGGGGAGACGACAGCGGCGGTGCCGGTGCCGAAGACCTCTTCCAGCTTGCCGTCGCGGGCAGCCTGCATGATGTCGGCGATGGCCAGCTTGCCCTCGACGACCTCATAGCCCCAGTCCTTCAGCAGCTCGATGCAGCTGCGGCGGGTGACGCCGGGCAGGACGGTGCCGACGGTGGCGGCGGTGTAGACCTTGCCGTCGATCTTGAACATGATGTTCATGCTGCCGACTTCCTCGACGTACTTCTTCTCGACGCCGTCCAGCCACAGCACCTGAGCGTAGCCCTGCTCCTCAGCCAGCTCGCCGGCCTTGATGGAAGCAGCGTAGTTGCCGCCGCACTTGGTAAAGCCGGTCAGACCGGGAGCGGCACGGATGTACTCGTCTTCGACGTAGATGCGCACGGGGTTGATGCCCTCGGCGTAGTAAGCGCCCGACGGAGCGCAGATGATGCAGAAGATATAGTGCTTGGAAGCGTGGACGCCCAGACCCACATCGTTTGCGAACACGAAGGGGCGGATGTACAGGGAAGCGCCGTCAGAGTGAGGCACCCAGTCACGGTCCACATCCACCAGAGCCTCGACGGCCTGGATGTAATCCTCAACAGGGATCTTGGGGATGCACAGACGGTCAGCAGAGTCCTGCATACGCTTTGCGTTGCACTCGGGGCGGAACAGCTGGATGGTGTCATCCGCAGTGCGGTAAGCCTTCATGCCCTCGAAGATCTCCTGTGCATAGTGGAACACGACCGTAGCGGGGTCCAGCTGGAAGGGTGCGTAGGGGACGATGCGGGCGTCATGCCAGCCCTCGCCCTCGGTGTAGTCCATAACGAACATATGGTCGGTGAACTTCTTGCCAAAACCCAGCTTAGACTCGTCCTGCGGCTTTTCCTTCGGGCAGGTAGTACGAGTGATCTTGATGTCCAACATGATAAATTTCCCTCTTTTCTGGTCTCACACAGCGCCGCGCGGGCTGCACGCCCTGCGCCAAATATGCCGAATGTTGTTTTCTATTATAATGCCGTGAAACGGATTTGCAAGCAACCGAAAAATGTTTCATCTTTGGGGCAGTCAAGTTGCCACAAATTATGACCTTATCGGTGTTCAAAAGCGGAAAAACATGATACAATAGAGTATATATGCGGATTTTTCGCCGAAAGGAGCTTGCGTTATGATACAGGGTGTTATTTTTGATATGGACGGGCTGATGTTCGACAGCGAGCGCGTCTGGAGCATCTGCTGGGAGCCGGCACTGGCAAAATTCGGCCTGCCCTGCAGGGACGGCCTCTCGCAGGCTGCCCGCGGCACCACCAAGGCCGGCAGCTGCGATGTGCTGCGGCGCTTCTACGGCGAGGACTGCCCTGCCATGGGCATCGTGGAGGAGCTGTACCGGCTGGCCTATGAAGCCTTCAACAAGCCTGTCCCCAAAATGCCCGGCCTCGACGAGCTTCTGGCCTGGCTGGACGAACATCACATCCCCATGGCGGTGGCGTCTTCCAGCCCCATGACCGTCATCGAGGGACATCTGGAACACTGGGGCCTCGGCCATTACTTCAAGGCCGTCATCTCGGGCGAGCAGCTGACCCGCTCCAAGCCCGCGCCGGACATCTTCCTGCTGGCGGCACAGAAACTCGGCACCGAGCCTGCAAAGACGATGGTGCTCGAGGACAGCTACAACGGCGTCCGGGCCGGCGCGGCAGGGGGCTTTGTCACCGTGATGGTCCCCGACCTCTCGCCCGCCACCGACGAGATGCGCAGGATCTATGCCTGCGAGTGTGCTTCGCTCCACGAGGTGCGCAGAAAGCTTGAAGACGGAGAACTATGAGCCGCGGCAGACCCGCGCCGCTTGTGAAATTTCAACATATCATCTGACAAATATCAATAAACCCCGTCATAACCCGGCTTGCTCTCTCAGCCGTTCCCAAACTTGAGGCGCTCTCTGAAATACATTATAATAGTGGGGAAACGACTGATTTCCTGCGCTACGAATGGAGTTTGCATCATGAAGAATGATCCTTCCCGGTTCGGGCATATCATCCAGCTTTTCACCGTCCTTCTCACAGCCATCCTTATCGGCCTGTTTTTCGCTGTCCTCGTGCTGGTGGGCAAGATACAGGGTACGGCCCGGGTCGTCAACTACGCCGGCCTCGTGCGCGGCAAGACCCAGCTCATCGTCAAGCTCGAAATTTCCGGCACGCCGGAGGATGCTCTCCTCGGCGATATGGCCTCCTACATCGAAGGCCTCCGCTTCGGCAGCAGCGAGCTGGACCTGGTGCGGCTGGACGACGCGGATTTTCAGGCCAAGATGGCCGCTCTTTCCAGCGAATTCGACGACCTGAGAAACGAGCTCATCCTTGTCCGTCAGCGCGGCTACACCGAGACAGCCATCATCGCCAAGAGCGAGCATTTCTTCCAGACCTGCGACGAGGCCACCCACCTGGCCGAGGTCTACTCCCAGAAGCGGGCCACGGCCCTCGACTTTCTGGAAAAAGTCATCCTCGCGGACATCGTGGGGCTGCTGCTTTTATTCGGTTATCAGATCTTCAAGGCCCTGCGGTACGCGGCCATGAACCGCATTCTGCAGTGCAAAGTCTACCTCGATGAGGCCACCGGCCTGCCCAACAAGAACAAGTGCGAAGAGCTCCTGGACGCGCCCGACCCGCCAGACGGGAACACGGCGCTCTGCGTCTTTGACCTCAACAACCTGCGCACCATCAACAATACCATCGGCCACGACAAGGGCGACGAGTACATCCGCTCCTTTGCCGAACAGCTGCGTCTGGCCGTGCCGTCCCGGCACTTTGTGGGCCGCGACGGCGGCGACGAGTTCATCGCTATCCTCTACGGCGTGGACTGGGACGGCGCACAGGATGTGCTGCGCAGCATCCGGGCGCAGGCGGCAGAGTATTCCCGCCAGCACCCCGAGATGCCCCTGAGCTATGCGGCAGGCTGCGCCATCGCCAGCGACTTCGAGGGCAGCACCCTGCGGGAGCTGTTCCGCCACGCCGACAAGAATATGTATGTGGACAAAAACCGTGCAAATCGCGAGGAGGCCGAGGCCCGGAAGCTGCAGGACCAGCAGCTTCTGCATTGGGTCAACGCCCATGGGTATCAGTTCTCGAACTGCCTCTACTGCGACGCCCTGCTGGACCAGTACCGCGTCCTGCGCACCTCATCGGGCTTCTTCCTTGCTGACAACGGCAGCTATTCGGGTGCAGTGGAGCAGATCGTGGACGAGTACGCCGCCTCCGCCGCCCGCAAGACGATGCGGGAAGCGCTGCAGCTGAGCACGCTGTCTGCCGCCCTCAGTGCCGAGCACCCCAAGCAGGAGCTTGAGCTGGATTTTGAGACCGACGGCGTGACCCGGCGCGGGCGGCTGACCCTCCTGTTCTGCGACGCCGACCTCCATGGGCGGCTGCACCACTTCCTCGTGGGCTTCGAGTATTTCCGGGACAAGAGCACCGCCTTCGACGAGCGCCAGCCCCTGACCCAGTATTACGAGCAGATGAAGCACTCCCTGCTGGAAAACGACAACTATGTGGAGGCCCTCATCGACGCAAACGACGCCCTGTTCACTGTGGACCTGACCCACGGCCAGCTCGAGCAGATCTTCTACCGGACTACCGCGCTGCGGCAGTTCGATCTGCAGATGACGCTGCCCTGCTCCTACGACGACTACTGCGCCCAGCGCCGTCACTTCGTCACTCCTGAAACGCTGGAAAACTACCGCATCGTGGACACGGCGTCAAAACTGCTGGAGCGCTTCCACTCGGGCTTCAAGTACGTGACGGTGGAGTACCGGGAGCAGACCTCCTGCGGCGAGCCGATCTGGCTCCAGAAGACCGTCCTCATGGCGCAGGATACCGTCTTTGATGCGGCCTCCGGGCGGGAGATGCCGGTCATCCACGGTATCATCCTTTTCCGGGACACCTCCATCTTCCATGCACAGGAGCAGGCCGAGAATCAGCGCCTGCAGGAAGCTTTTGAAGAAGCCGACTCGGCCAGCAGGGCCAAGACCGCCTTCATGAACCGGATGAGCCACGACATCCGCACCCCCATCAACGGCATTCTCGGTATGCTGGACATCCTCCGCTCCAACCGGGACGATGCCCGGAAGGTGGACAGCTGCCTTGATAAAATAGACCTCTCCGCCCACCATCTTCTGGCACTGGTCAACGACGTGCTGGACATGAGCAAACTGGAGGCCGGGCAGATGGTGATGGAGCAGGAGCCCTTTGACATCGAGGTGCTGATGCACGACGTCTCGTCGCTGGTGGAGGCACAGATAGAAAAGGACGGCCTGACCCACCGCCGCCACCGGGAAAACGTCCAGCACACCGCCCTCGTGGGCAGCTCCCTCAAGCTGCGGCAGATCATGGTGAACCTGTTCAGCAACGCCATCAAGTACAATAAGCCCGGCGGGGCCATCGACACCTACGCCAGGGAGCTCTCCTGCGACGGCACCACCGTGTGGTACGAGTTCCGCATCACGGACACCGGCATCGGCATGAGCCGGGATTTCGTGGAGAACCAGCTGTTCAAGCCCTTTACCCAGGAGTCCGCCGACGCCCGCACCCAGTACAGGGGTACCGGCCTCGGGATGTCCATCGTCAAGGAGCTGGTCAGCCAGATGGGCGGCAGCATCTCTGCCGAGAGCCAGCCGGGGGAGGGGACTGCCTTCACCTTCCGGCTGCCCTTCCTGCTGGACAAGAACGCCGCCGCAAAGCCCCAGCCCAAGCCCACCGACAACGGGCGGCTGGACGGGATGCGCATCCTGCTGGTGGAGGACAACGACATCAACATGGAGGTGGCCGAGTTCCAGCTCACCAGTCAGGGCGCAGCGGTGGACAAGGCATGGAACGGCCGGGAAGCCGTGGAGCGCTTTGCCGCCAGTGCGCCGGGCGGGTATCAGGCCATCCTCATGGATGTGACGATGCCGGTGATGGACGGCTTCGAGGCGTCCCGGGCCATCCGCGCCCTCGACCGGCCCGACGCCGCCACCGTTCCCATCCTCGCCATGACGGCACAGGCCTCCGACGAGTGCGCCCAGTCCTGCCATCGGGTCGGCATGAATGGCCGTCTCGTCAAGCCTCTGGACGCCAAAAAGCTGGCAAAGAGCATCCGGGAGGCTGTACAAAACAAGCAGTAAAGGAGACGTTCTCATTAACGGCAAACAATGCCCACCCACTGTGGTTTTTCCACAGATGGGTGGGCATTCTGCGTTTTCGGACCGGCTGGGACCCTTTTTCGATGATCTCGCTGGGGTGTGAGCACGGCGGGCCGTTCAGCCGCCCACCATGATATCAATGATCTCGTTATTGGTCTCCTTCATGCCCTGCCTGCCAAGACGGCCCACATTCTTGAGGGAGTTTTCTACGCCCTTGGCCACAATGCCGTCACCGGCGCGGAACTGATTGCCGCGGATGTACATATTGTAGCCCAGCAGACCGGCCTCCACCGCAGTTGCGATCTTTGCTGCGCAGGAGGCCTTGGCGCCATCGCAGATGACGCCGGAAACCACTGCCAGTGCATTGACGACCGTATGGATGACGGCGTCATAGTCACCACCGCAGAGATAGGCGATACCGGCACCCGCACCAGCGCCCGCGCTGATAGCGCCGCAGTAGGCAGACAGGCGGCCAATGGGAGTCTTTTCGTGGATGGTGGTCAGGTTGGAGAGGGTCAGCGCCCGCAGAAGCTTTCCGTCGCTCACGCCCAGCTCCCGGGCATAAACGATGACCGGTACAGAGGTCGTAATGCCCTGATTGCCGCTGCCGGAGTTGATGACCACCGGCTGCTCACAGCCGTTCATGCGGGCATCGGAACCGGCTGCGGCGTATGCCTTGGCACGGACCCTTACATCATTGCCCTCCATATCCAGCAGCACACTGCCGATGTTGGCACCGTAGCTGCCCCGCAGACCCTCCTCGGCAATGGCCATGTTGCACCGGATCTGCGGTTCCAGAATGGAACGGACATCCTCCACGTCCACCGTGTTGGCAAAGTCCCAGATATGCTCCATATCCAGCAGGCTGCGGTCGGTCAGGGTCTCCTCGCTATCTCCGTGTACCGGAATGTCCACCAATACCTCGCCGTCCTTTTCCACATGGACGATATTGGTGTGGAACACCGCAATGCGCACCTGTGCGGAATGCTCCCCCTTCCAGACCGTGAGGATGATATCAAAGGTGACACCGTTCTCAACGTGCCGCACCTTGATATCCGTCTGGTCAAGGTACGCGCGGATGGCTTTGGTCTGCTCCGGGGTCACATCGGCAATGACCTCCAGCTTCTTTTCCTGCTTGCCGGCCACGATGCCCGCAGCAGCGGCAGCCTCCAGACCCTTCATGTTATCCGTGTTGGGCACGATGACCGACTTGACATTTTTGATCATGCTGCCGCTGGCTTCCACCAGCACTTTGTCCGGCAGCTCGCCCAGCGTATTGCGGGCAGCAGCGGCGGCATAGGCCACGGCGATAGGCTCGGTACAGCCCATAGCCGGGATCAGCTCCTCCCGCAGGATATCAATATAAGCCTGGTATCTCTTATCCGTCTTTTCCATTCTAAAAACCTCGGTTTTCTTTTTTACAGCGTACTTACAGGTAGAACACTGCGCACAGAGCGGTGGTGACGACACCGAAGATGATCAGCATGGGGAAGCCGCACTTGAGGTAGTCCTTCACAGAGTAGCCGCCTGCTTCCCAGACCAGCAGGTTGGGTGCAGTGCCGAAGGGGGTAACAAAGGCGCCGGAGGCGCACACAGACACGGACATGGCGCCGGCCAGCGGGTTGATGCCTGCGGCCTGGCACAGCATGATGGCGATGGGCAGCACCAGAACGGTGGCAGAGGAGTTCATCAGAAACTGGGTGGTCAGCAGCATCAGGAAGGTGATGGCGCCCAGCAGAACGATGGGAGGCAGGTTGCTCAGCACGGGGCTGATAGCGTTGACCAGGTACTCAGCAGCGCCGCTGCTGACCAGAGCCTTGCTCAGGGGGAAGATACCGCCGACGATGAAGATGGTGGAGGTGGGGAAGGCCTTGATGGCCTCGTCCAGGCTGATGCAGCCGGTGACGACGACGAGGATCGCGCCGATGACGCCTGCAATGTGCATGGGGACGATGCTGGTAGCCATGGCAACCAGAACGCCGATGAAGATCAAAGCGACCAGAACCATCTTTTTGGTGTCGTACTCTGCCGTGCGGTCACCGCCCTTGATCTCAATGTCCTTATCCGGCAGCAGCTTTGTGCCGCAGAAGCACATGTACAGTATGCCGCACACCAGCAGAGGCAGGCCGATCTTGGTGTACTCGAAGAAGCCGAACTCCCGCAGGCCCATATCCTTCAGGATGCCGTTTGCCACGATGTGGGGGGTGGTGCCCACCAGCGTGATGGTGCCGCCCAGAGAGGCGAAGAAGGCCAGAGCCATCAGCAGCTTGGACTTCTTGACGCCAGCCTTGGAGGCCATGGAGCTGACGATGGGCATCAGACAGGCAGTGGAGCCGGTATCGTTCAGGAATGCGGACAGGCCGCCGGCCACAAGGCCGGTGCCCAGCAGCAGGCCCTTTTCGGTCTTGCCCAGCAGACCGATGATCTTGCCGCCGATAAAGTCGGCCAGACCGGTCTTGAAGAAGGCCTCGCCAACGACCACCAGACCCATGAAGAACACGATGGTGGTGTTGCCGAACTCGGTGTAGGCGCTGCCGGCATTGATAACGCCGGTGGCGGCCAGTGCTGCGGGGATGGCCGCGCCGAGGATGACCAGCGGGACCTTCTGAGAGATCAGCAGGACCATGGTGATCACAAGGATGACGCAGGTAATGATCGCTTGTGTTGTCATAACAGTGATACCTCCAAATGAAATTGTACGATTTGTGCAGTGGTTTTTCAAGACGTTTTATTGTCTATATGTAAAGACAACTTATCAACCTGATGTAAGTATAACCGTGATGTTCTCTGTTGTAAATTGTGAGTAATCCTAATTTATTCGTTGAAAATTCTCTGTTCTGCCAAAAGCAGTCCCTTTTTTGTAAAAACAGGACGGATCTGCCACGCAGCTCCGTCCCAAAGCGTATAGAATCCTCTCCACGCAAAAAGGCTGCCGCACAGCGCACTGTGCAGCAGCCTCCGGGTACTTATTTTGCTTTTTCGGAGAGAAAACGCTCAGAATTCCAGCGTGATGAAGGGGCGGTTCTCCTTGGGCATGGAGACCGTGGTGGTGACCGCCAGCACCTGATTCCCGTGATATAAGAAGGTATCCCAGCTGAACAGCTTCTCCGGCGGCGCGTTCAGCAGAGAAAGCTCCATATCCGAGGTAAGGGGCGTGTCCACAAAAATGCGGATGTGGGTCGGCTTTTCATTGAAATAGCGGCAGATATAATCGTGCAGGAAAAAGGTCTTCAGCGCCTCGCAGTCAAATGTGTGATCTTTGCACACCGACAGCGGGACATAGCTGTAATCCACCTCATCCACCTCGCTGCTCACATCCACACAGCGAACGATCTTATAGACATAGGGGTTTTCTGCCGTCAGGCCCAGCTTCTGGCACAAGGCAGCATCCGCCTTGATGACCCCATGCTCCAGCAAGCGATGCGGCTTGTTGTTGGAGTGTTCAAAGGGTGCGATCTTGATGCCGCTGGAAAACGCCATAGGGCTGGAAAAGGACTGACCCGGGACAAACCGGACAAAGGTACCCTTACCCTGTACCCGCTCCACAATGCCGCTGTTGGCCAGCTCCTTGACGGCAGTATTCACCGTCAGGCGGCTGACATCAAACTGTCTGGCAAGCTCGGTCTCTGAAGGGATCTTGTCCCCGGCCGCATACTCTCCAGACTCGATCTTTTGCAGGATATAGTTCTGGATCTGAACGTATTTGGGCGCATAGGAGTAGTTCTCGTCCGCCATAATCTTTCCTCTCTTCCCATCTCCTGTCCGCTCTTTCACAGCTTGCAGACAGACAAAGCTCTCTATTCATGCAATCGGTCAGCATACAGACAGACGGAAGTGAAAAAAGAAGATCAATCGTTGGAATGTGCGGCCTCGATAAAGGCGCGCAGCTCCTCATCATAGGTATTGGTGGCCAGCGAGCAGTCCGGTGCCAGCACAAAGGGGATGTCCTTCATCCGCTTCAGGGTATTGCGGGTCAGCGCAGCGATCTCCTCGGCCTTGTGCTGACCGAACAGCCGCTCGTCACAGCCGCCCATCGGAGTGATGGACTTGTCCAGCCACTGGGGTGCGGTGTCCAGCTTGGGGTTGCCGGCAGCGCTCTCGGGCCAGTGCAGGATGTCGATGGGGTAGTGCGCAAAATACTCCGGGTTCACCTCAAGGCCGCAGGCATGGACCATGATCTTGCAGGGCTTCAGCGCCTCCATCATCTGCAGATCATAGGGTTTGACAAACTCTTCCCACTCCTCCTTGGTCAGGTAGGTGGAACGGGACAGGCCGGTGGCACCGTAGAACACACCGTACAGACCTGCATCCTCGATGAGGTGCTTAGAATAATCGGCCATCGTATCGGTGATGTTCTGCAGGGTCTTGTGGATCCGCTCCGGCTGCTCGTGCATCAGGGTCATCATCAGGTCGTCACGGCTCGCGGCGCGGTAACGGCCAATGGGGTTGACGGCGCACAGCTTCTGCAGGACGCTGGTGGGGCACATCATGGTCTGGAACATGGGGATGTCCTCGTTCAGACCAGCCTTCATCTTCTGAATGACCTCGATCTGCTCTGCAAACACACCCTGATCGCCCGGCAGCACCGTGATCTTTTCCAGATCCGCCACACCGCTAATGGGGTCCTTTACCACCTTGGGCAAAACACCCTCGTAATCGTTGTAGTCGAACTGGCCGCCCCATGCCTCCTCATAGTAGGAAGCGCGCGGCTGCAGCTTGACATAGTCCCAGTCGTAGGTGTTCTGCCATTTCAGCATCGTTTCTACAAAGAGGTCCGCGCCGCTGTGCTCGTTCTCGGTGAAATGACGCCACGCCGATACCGGCGGACGGTCTGCCAATTCATGGTTCAGAACTGCTTCAAATCTTTCTTTTTTCGTCCACATAGTAAAACTCTCCGTTCGTTTTTTGGTTTCTCAGGTTGATAAGTTGCCAAACAACGAGAAAGAGTTCTGTATGCTATTCATTTGTATCATAGCATACTTTTGCTTTGGGGGCAATGATTATTTCGTAGTTTCGCCACCTGCCCTCTTATTGCTGCGGTTGTTGTAAACATAGACCATCACAGAAGCGGCTGCCACCAGTGCGCCGCCGATCACAGAGGTAAATTTTACCGGCTCGCCCAAAATAAAGAAGCCCAGGATCATGCTGAAGATGATGCCGGAGTAGTTGTAGATGCTGATCTCCGAGGCCGGAGCAAAGCGATAGGCATAGGTGATAAAGGCCTGTCCCAAGGAGCCGAACACGCCGATGAGCAGCAGCAGCACCGCCTGCTTGAAGCTGGGAATCACAAAATCCTTCAGCATGAAGGGGATAGAAGCAATGGCGCTGAAGGTGGAAAAGTGCATCATGACCGTCAGGCCGTCCACCTTGCCCTTAAAGAAGGAGAGAAAGGTGTAGGCGACACCGGAGGTCACGGCCGACAAAAATGCCACCACCAGCGGGAAAGGGTTAGACTCAAAGCTGGGGCGGAACACGATAAAGGCACCCGCCATGGAAAGTGCCAGCGCCGGGATCTGGATCTTAGGCAGCTTTTCTTTCATAAAGATGACGGCCAGAATGGTGACCCAGATAGGGGAAGTTTTGTTCAGGATCGTCACATCGCCCTGCGCCGCATGGCTGGAGGCATAGAACAGGGTGATCAGGCCCAGAAAGCCAAAGAACGACCGCCCGAACAGATAGGGCTGATACTTGGCCGGGCCGAACAGCGAGCCCTTTTTGTGCAGAATGATGATCGCCGAAACGATCAGCACGAACGAATTCCGCATGAAGATCTGCTCCATCGTGGGGATCTCGCGGCTCAGCCGCACCACCACCTGCATGGATGCAAAGCACAATGCAGACAAGATCATATAAAGAGCACCTTTTTGTCTCTGAGTCATTGAATATCTCCTTAACCTGTTTCTATCCAAAGCGGCATTCGAACGCTTTTCGCCGTGATGCCTTGTTGTTTCCCTGTTCGATTATATACTTGTCTTGATGTCTTGTCAATATGAAATTTCCATCTTTTCCGTCTTGAATCTTCTGGAGATAAGTCTCACTCTTTCCGCAGCCGTACACTCATGGCTCACAAAACAGAAAAGCCATGAAATCTTTCGATTTCACGGCATTTTCTGGCGCAGGAATGCAATCCAAATCCGAACCATTTCCCTCGGATGCAACTTCCGCCGCTTCTCCACCGGATAAACTCTTCCGTGACCTTGGGCTTTGCCAGCTTTTCTTCCGCAATGCGGGCTTGCAGCTCCATGACTTTGGCGATGATGGACTCCATAGCGTCATCTTCCACCAGCTTCATGGTCTCGCTGACCGCCAGATCTTCCAGCTACTGTTTCCGCACGGACTTTTTATCGCGGGTCTTTTTCTTCTTGGCGGCGGCACACTTATAAAAAGCCGCCCTCATTCTCAGATCGTCCAGTTCTGGCTTGCCGACTGCAGATCCACCATGTGGGCATACAGTCCCTTCCGGGCGTACAGCTCTGCCGGGCTGCCCTGCTCGGCCACCACGCCGCCCGACAGCACCACCACCTGATCCGCGCCGGCTACGGTGCGCATCCGGTGGGCGATGATGAGGACGGTTTTGTGTTTTATGAGCCGGGATAGAGCCCCCTGAATGGCAGTTTCGTTTTCCACATCCAAGCTGGCGGTGGCCTCGTCCAGCAGGATGATGGGCGCATCCTTCAGGAAGGCGCGGGCGATGGAAATGCGCTGACGCTCACCGCCGGAAAGAGCGCAGCCGTTCTCGCCGATGTTGGTGTTCCACTTGTCCGGCAGCTTCTCGGCAAATTCCTCGCAGTTTGCCAGCTTTGCCGCCGCAAGGACCTCCTCGTCGGTGGCACCCTTGCGCCCCAGACGGATGTTTTCGAGGATCGTGTTGTCAAACAGGGTCACATCCTGAAAGACGATGGAATACAGGCTCATGAGCTTTTCCGGATCGATTCGGGAGACATCCATGCCGCCCACGGTGATGCTGCCCTTCTGGTAGTCCCAGAACCGTGCCGCCAGCCGGGAAACGGTAGTTTTTCCGCCGCCGGAGGGGCCTACCAGCGCCGTGACCTCCCCCTGCTTTGCGGTAAAGGAAACGTCCCGCAGCACCGTCTCGCCGGAGTTATAGGCAAAGCCCACATGGTCGAACACGATATCGCAGCCCTGATTGGTCAGCTGCTCGCTGCCGGTCTGCAAGGGAGCGTCCAAGATCTCATTCATGCGTCCTACATTGGTGCGCATGGCAATGACCGCCGCCAGATTCTGCAAGGCACCCTGCATGGGGTCGTACATCCGGGATGCCGCCATCAGGAACAGAAACAGGGTCAGCACGTCGATGCCGCCCTGCACCAGCAGCACCGAACCGGTGAGCGCCACCGACGCAATACCCAGCTTGAGCACCATGCTGGCGGAGCACACAAGCAGCGCTGTTTCCAGCTCTGCCACAATAGACTGCTTTTCCACTGCCCGGATTTTGTCGGAAAGGCCGGACAGATACCGCTGCTCCGCATTGCTGGCTTTCAGGTCCCGGAGGGTCTCGATGTACTCCTGAATGCCGTCCGCACAGGCCATTTTCGCGGCCATGGTCCTGGCCTGCACCTTATCCTGTACCCGATAGCTGCCCACCACGATGGCAGCGGATACCGGAATGACCCACAGCGCCGCCAGTGCCATCCGCCACTCAAAGGCAAACAGGCTCAGGGCAATGAGCACGGTGGAGATGAGGGAGCCGAACAGACCGGGGATGAAGTGGGAGCAGTCCTTTTCCAGTACCTCGCAGTCCGCCATGATGGTGCTGGTCAGGTCGGCAAGGTCTCGCTTGCCGAAAAAGGACAGAGGCAGCTTCCGCAGCCGCTCCGCAAGGGTCAGGCGGCGGGTGCCGCTCTCCTTATAGGTGGTAAAATAGGTGTCGTTGTATTGGAACCATGTGGTCAGTAAAATCAGTGCAAAGCAGGCAGCGCATCCCAGCAGATAAAAGGTACTTCTCCCGCTCGTAGAGCCTGCCAGCAGGTCTTTTACCAGAAGATACAGCAGCCCGGTGGGCAGCATGAACGCCATGTTCTGGAACGCACAGGCCAGAACGCCCTTTACAAGCCCCTTTGCGCCCTCCGGTGAGCTGGCTATGGCGTGTTGAATTTTTCCGATCATTCCTTACCCCTCCTTTGCGACCTTCCACTGCACCGACGCCTGATACTCCTGCCACATCCGGGCAAACAGGCCGTTCTGCGCACACAGCTCGTCCTTTGTGCCGGATTCTGCGATCTGCCCATCCCGCACCACATAGATGCAGTCGGCGTTGGCGACGGTGGACAGGCGGTGTGCGATCATCAGCACCGTTTTGCCCTTGGCAAGCTGGGCAAAAGCCGCCTGTACTTTTGCTTCATTGTCCGGGTCGGCAAAGGCGGTGGCCTCGTCCAGGATCAGGATGGGCGCATTTTTCAGCATGGCGCGGGCAATGGCAATGCGCTGCTGCTCGCCGCCGGACAGATACACACCCTTGGTGCCGATGACCGTGTGGATGCCCGCCGGGAACTTTTCCACGATATCCATGCACTGTGCGGCTTTCAGCACCGCCAGCACCTCGGCTTCGGTGGCCTGCGGCCTACCCAGACGGACGTTGTCCAGAATGCTGCCCTTGAGCAGGCGGCTGTTCTGGAAGACAAAGGAGATGGTATCCATCAGCTCTTCCTTGGGGATATCCCGCACATCCGCTCCGCCCACCCGGACGCTGCCGCTCTGCACATCAAAGAACCGGCAGACAAGGTTTGCCAGCGTGGATTTGCCGCCGCCGGAGGGGCCTACAAAAGCCACCGTCTGCCCCGGCTGAATCGCCAGCGAAACGCCCTTGATGACCTCGGTTTTTCCGTCGTAGCTGAAATGCACATCCCGCAGCGTGACAGAGGCATCCTTCGGGTGCTGCGGAACAGCCTGCACCTGCATGGGCGCCGCCTCCAGCACCGAGTCGATGCGTGCCAGCGCATCCGCCACCACCATCTTGTTCTCACTCATGTACATTATACGGGTCAAGGTCAGGGAGATCACCGGCGTGATGATGATATAGAACAGCAGGTTCAGCAGAAACTCCGGGGTGACGCCGTGGGTCGTGAACAGCAGCCCGCCCGCGATCAAAAAGGCGAACACGCCGTTGACGGCGGCGGTGTAGAACATCATGGGCAGGCGCAGCTCTTTGGTGTAGGAGACGACCCACTTTTCGTACTCATCAATGGTGGCCTTGAACTTTTTGAAGGAAAATACCGATTGCCCGAAGGTCTTGACCACCGGGATACCCCGGACGTACTCCACGGCCTCATTGGACATAGCCTCCAAGGCGTTGCCGTACTGCCGCATTCTTTCAGCCATCTGCTTGCCAGTCATGGTCGTCATAATGAGGAAAGCCAGCACCACCGGCGCAAGGCTCAGCAGCCCCAGCCGCCAGTCGAACGCCAGCAGCAAAACCAGCAGCCCCACCGGGGTGGCGACGGCGTTGTACTTGTCGGGCAGCTGGTGGGCCAGATAGGTCTCGGCGGCTCCGGTGCTCTCGTGGATGATTTTACGCAGCTTGCCGCTGCCGAAGTTCTCGGTAAAGCCCAGCGGCAGCACCGCCAGATGCTCCGACGCCGCCAGCCGCAGATTGGTCGCCACCCGGAACGCCGACAGGTGGGAGCACATCAGCGCCGCAATGTAAATGAGGTAAGACAGCAACGCGAATAACACTGCCATCCAGCCGTAACGAGGGATGTTCACCGCCTGCGCATAGTTTGGCGCTGCGTTCAGCACATCCCGCAGGATCTTCCAGATGTACACAAAAGGCACCAGCGCCACCAGCGCGCTGACCGCGGACAGCACCCACGAAGCGTAGGTGAAATATCGGTAGTTCCCGGCGTAACCCATCAGCCGGGAAAGATCGGACTGTTTTTTCACGAAAGAACCTCCTTCAAATAATTTTTATGCAAAAATGTGCCGCGGCGTTTTTGCTCCACATCACATTCCGCGTATTAACCTGCCAGATTTTCAGTACAGAACAGCTCATTGCCGTCCTTATCGGTACCAGAAATGGTGGAAGCTTCGCCGTCAAAGGTCAGGGTCGCAAGGTCATTGGTAAAGCCGCAGAAGTAGGCACTGCCGCAGTGCTTGCAACAGAAGACACCGGGGATGCCGCCGTGCTGCCGCAACCGGCCAGCAGAGAGACAGACAGAGCCAGTACGGTCACCACACCCAGAACTTTTTTCATCATACGCATGGAAAATCCCCTCCAGAAAAATCGTTTGATTTTGTAATTAGCGTTAACTAACCACAAACAGATTTTACTGGAACAGGCCGCTTTTTACAAGAACCAAACAGACAAAATCTATCCAATCGGACGCATCTTCCGATATTGCGTCGGGGTCATGCCAAGAGACTGGCGAAACGCGGAAGAAAACTTGTTTGGATTTTCGTAGCCGATCTGGTGTGCAATTTCTGCAATGGTGCTGTCCGTTTCGGTCAGCAGCTTCTGTGCCAGCTGCAAGCGGTATTCCTTCTGATATGCATAGACCGAGCTTCCGTAAACGCTTTTGAAGCAGGTCTTGAGTGCCGTAGCCGAAAGTCCGACATCCTGCGCAAGCTGTTCAATGGTTTGATGGACGGTCAGTTTCTGTGTGAGAAGTTTTGCCGCGCGTCTGGCACATTCCACCTGATGCTGATTGAAGTAGTCTGTCTGCTGCACATCATCCCGGTCTTTCAGGCGGCTCAGAATGTGCAGCAGCTCCAGTACTTTCAACCTCAGATAGCCGGTGTCCGGCACAGAATGCGCTGTGTAAAGCTCTGAAAAAATATGGGCAATGGTCGGTTCTGACCGCAGGATACAGCAGCGGTTTTCCGTGCAGATGTACCGCCGTATGACATCAAGGTCTACGCCGTACCATTCCATTTGTTTCCGCATTTCCGGCGAGACCGCATCCAGATCCAGAAGAATGGTAATGCCGTGATAGTGCCGCAATGGGAAGCAGGAGGAGGATTTCTTGCGCGCTGCTGCACACACCGCAAAATCCCCTGCCGCCAGGTAGCAGCAGCTATTTTCCCCAAAACTGCACTCGTAACGCCCCACGCGGCAGTGGTTGTTCTCGATCACATTCCGCGCTAGTACGGGAGCCTCGTCAAAGGAAACAAGATGCATATCGTTGTAGTACAGTTCTGCCCCCGAAAACAGTGGACAGATGGTCATGCTCCCGCTCCCCGTTTCGTTGGAGAACACGACGGTGCGGGGCATCGCCGTGGAATCCGTCTGCTCCGGGGAAAGATCAAAAAGTGATTCATCCATAGCCATTCTCTTTTCCTGAAGATTCGCTTTTTCTTACTGATTCGCAGACGTGAACGGTCAAATTCAATTTCTCCGCAAAAATGTTTCCATCAAATCAAGATATCGTCCCGCCTGAACGATAAAGCCTACATGACCGCCCGGAGCCGTGCGGATCTCTGCTCCGCTCTGCGGCCCCAGATAGCCGGCAAACCATGCCATGGCTGCCACCCATGTATGGATCGTCAGAGTAATAGAGAAAGCCCCCGACTGCGCCAAGAATGCACCCGCGGATGAACTGTTTCGTTTCCTCTTTCTTCGTTTTCTTCGTTTTCTTCGCTTCCTGTGCATCTATTTTATGGTTTTCATGCAAAAATCGCAGCGGTCATTGCCGCGTCCCAGCGTCATGCTTCTCTCCCAGATCAGCTTCGGATGCAGCCCGGAATAGCTGATGTCGTCGCTGTCGCAAAAGCAGCGGCACAGCTCCGGGCAGCCGTATTCTGTGCAGGTGTCGTGATAGGGACACTCCATCATATCCACACGCCAGACGCCGTTGCCGGTCTGCAGCTCTTTTGGGGCAAAGCCCGCCGCCGGGCCAAAAACGCTCCGGGTGGATTTGACAAAAACGCCGGGAACAAGGCGGTAAAGCCCCGGTATGTGCAGCAGGGCAGCAAGCTGTTTGTGGCTCGTTCTCGCCAGCCGCTCCACATAGCCGTGAACGGTTTGCAGCGCTTCTTCTTTCGGCATGACCCGCTGCAAGGTCTCGTAGGCCGCAATGCCCGGCAATATCTGCCGCTTGAGGTGGTATTGCTTTTCCTTGCCTGCGCCCGCATTTTCAGCCAGAAGTGCATTCAACCGCGCATCAAAAGCGGCGTTCAGTTCCTTTGCCTGCGCGGGAAAGCGCTGTGCCGCAGTCTCCCGGAAATCACGGGAAAGATAGGTTTCCTTCATCGTCTGCTCTCCACCTCTTTTAACTCTCCGTTTTTTGTCATCTCTCGCAGGAGAGCCAGGCCAACCGCCAGAACCAGCAGATGCCCACAGCACAGACAAGAACCAGCAAAGCCTCCAGCCCAAGACCCTCCAGGATCACCTGTAAAAGCATTACTTATTCCTCCTGTATCCCTTTTCATCCCGGTATTCGGGATGTTCCTTTCCGTATGGATCCTTATCGCCGCAGATGGTATAGTCGCATCGGCAGCCGTCCACGCAGGTGGTCGTCCGCACGAGCCTGGCATGGAGCAGTTCCATGGACGCATAATCCACATTGCACAGGGCGGGCATAATGTCCGCAAATCCGAACCGCTTGGCAAATTCCGCCGCCGGACACGCCGTAAATTCATAATAGATGGGCTTGCTGTTTTCGTAAGGCGCAACATCCATCTCGTAATCATGCCATGTGTCACAGTGCTTTTGGGCAGTGCGGAACGCCTGATACATCAGCTTTTTCCAGAATGGCTTGTTGATGTCAACGAAGCGCAGCTTCCGGAAGGACGGCAGGACCAGATTTTCTTCTATCTCTTCCATTTCGCGGAATGTGACCACATCCCGGCACACATCGTAAAAGCACATGATGGCGATGCAGTCGTAGGTGCCGCCTACGCCGTTGTGAAAATTCTTTTTACCGCCGAGGTCGGTGCGCCACTTGGAAAGAAGCTCTGCGTATCTCAGCTGCACCTGCTCCCAGACCGCCTCGCGCTCCGCCTCCGGATAGTGCAGGGTGATTTTCGCCAGAATTTCCTTTTTGCAGGGTTTGGAATATAGCACATGGCAGCTGCGGTCAATTTGTAATTCGCTGTCCTTCATCTTCCCACGCCTTTCAGAAAACCGCACTTTGCATTTTCTTCGGTGTCGTCCGATTCGTCGTAGGCATCATAGGGCGCCGATGGGTCGTGTACTCGTTTTTTGAATGGTGAACAGCGCTTGTCTTTATGGGCAAACGCAAAGGCAAAATTGTCCGTCCATCCCGTGTGACCGGTGATGAAATATGGATGCAGCCCACGTGCGCGCAGTTTTCGCTCCAGCTCCGCCAGCGACTGCACAGCCAGCTTATTGTCCTCCGCCAGCGAGGAAATGAAGCTGTAGCCGCCGTCTGCACCGAACCAAATGGTGTCGCCGGTGAACAGGTACTTATCATCAATGAGATAGACCATGTGTCCCCATGTGTGGCCGGGAACGAGAAAACACTCGATTTTGATGCCGTCAATATCAAAGACCTCTCCATCGTGAAGCAGCTGCTTTTCGTTGCAGATGGTCACTTGCGGCAGCTTACAGAGATGATAAATAACCCTGCGGCGTGCTTCTCCGATCAGATACCGGTTCTCGATCTCGCCGATGTACAGCTTCGCATTCCGGAACAGCCCCGGACTGTCTGCTTCCACCGCACCCACATGGTCGGTATCCTGATGGGTGATAAGGATATGGTGTATCGACTTCGGATCGATCCCAAGCCAGCCCATTTTTTCGGCAAGGCGGTCGTAGTTATATCCCGCATCGACCATAATGGTCGTATCGCCTTTGCGGTAGAAGAAGATGTTCGCCACCCATTCGCGCACGCAGGCAGCATTCCCGTCGATCCAGCCGGTATTCAAAGGCTTGAAGATCTCCTTGCCCCGGTACATCCAGCTCATTGCGTTCCTTTGAGATTCCGTTGCTTTTTTCGACATGATCGCACCTTATTTCTGCGCTGTGACGCACAGCCAGCCCTTTTTATTTTTGTGGCTTTGGATCTGACAGAATCCTGCTTTTTCCAGATATTCTTTCAGTGCAGTATCCGTATAGATGGTCATCCCATTGATAATTTGTGTCCATTTGTCGTCTTTTGTCGTTTCGCCGTTCGCTTCGTTACAGATGAAAAAGATTCCGCCGGGCTTCAGCACCCGATAGACCTCTCTGAAATTCTGTGCAAGCTCCGGCCAGAAATAGACCGTTTCAAAGGCGGTCACCACATCAAACCGCTCCGCTTCAAACGGCAGCTCTGCCACACTTGCCTGCTGCACGGTACACCGTCCTGCCGCAATGGCTCCGGCATTGACCTTTCGCGTTTTTTCCACGCTGACGGCTGAGTAGTCGATGCCCTGCACCTTGCCGTTGGGACACAGCTTCAACAGCGTTTTAATGTTTGCTCCACCGCCGCAGCCGCAGTCCAGCACCATGGCATCCGGGGCAGGCTGTAAAAAACTCAGCCCCCATCCTGCCATTGCGCTGTGTCCAAAGTTCATCATTGCGACCATGATCTTTCCGCCAAAGCCTACGGGCTTTCGGGTGTTTTCAAAAAATGACATAACGCCACCCTCTTTCTGTTTACCGTTCACAATGCAATGCTTTTTACCGGATGCGCCCACTGCTCCGGGTGACAGGCCAGCAATTCATCGTGCCGGAAGTTAAATAAAGCTAACCTTCTGTTCTATAAAAAGCCGCTTCTCAGCGGTCCTTCTGCCAAAATAATACGCCCTGCCGTCTCCTCTGTCAAGAAGTTCAGGCATTTTCGGGGATTTTGAAAGGGATTTCGTTTTCGGGGACTCCAACCGTCACCCCAGTGCCACGTCCAGCACCATCATCACGCTGAAGCCCACCGCAAAAAACACCGTGCCGACGTTGGAGTGCTGCCCCTGCGACATTTCCGGGATCAGTTCCTCCACCACCACATACAGCATGGCTCCGGCAGCAAAGCTGAGCAGATAGGGCAAAGCAGGCACCACGATGCCTGCCGCCAGAATCGTCAGCACTGCCCCGATGGGCTCTACGATGCCGGACAGTACGCCGCCCCAGAACGCCCGGCCTTTTTTCATTCCTTCCGCCCGCAGCGGCATGGAAATGATGGCACCCTCCGGGAAGTTCTGGATGGCAATGCCAAGGGAAAGTACCAGCGCCCCGGCGGCGGTGATCTGAGTAGTCCCGGCAAGATACCCGGCATAGACCACGCCCACTGCCATACCCTCCGGGATGTTGTGCAGCGTTACCGCCAGAACCATCATGGTGGTGCGCTGGAGCTGGCTTTTTGGCCCTTCGGCCTGCAAGCTGTTCTGGTGCAGATGCGGGATGAGATGGTCCAGCAGCAGCAAAAACAGGACGCCCAGCCAAAAGCCTGCCGCCGCCGGGAAAAACGCCAGCCTGCCCAGATCTGCGGCCTGCTCCATAGCCGGGATCAGCAAGCTCCACACCGATGCCGCCACCATCACTCCGGCGGCAAAGCCGGTGAGGGCGCGCTGGATGCCGTCGCTCAAAGCGTTTTTCAAAAAGAACACACAGCCTGCCCCAAGGCTTGTACCCAGAAAGGGGATCAATACCCCCCAGAATGCGTCTTGTATCATGCAGTACCTCCTTGTGGTTATCCACGACTAACCTCATAAAAAGTATACTGCGCTCCGGCAAAAAGGTCAAGGGCTTTGCGGTATAGAGGATGCAGATCGTTTCCTGCACCGAAAAATTCACCTCTGCAAACTTTCCGGTTTCTGCTTGACAACGCCCGGCGGGAGTGCTATTTTTACTTTATGAATTTGTTTTGACTAACCATCTGAGGGTTTTCCCCCTGCATTTTTTCGCATCAGTTGTTAGACAAAGCTAACCGTTTTTCAAAACTGAGATAGAGGTATGTTACCATGAGATTGAAAAAAGTATTTGCAGGTGTACTTGCGGCCGCTATGCTGGTATGCGCTGTGGCAGTCCCGGCCTTTGCTGCGGAAGAGGTGGAACAGGAAAACAGCCTGACCTCCAGCTATGTCCAGATGAACATCCCCTACGCCGACTTCTACAAGGCTGTCGGTGCGGACAACGCATCTGAGATCGACGCTGTGACCAGCGCCACCAGGAACAAGCCCCGTGCGGGCAAGCTTGTCGCCGGTTCCTACCACGTCAACGCAGATGGCACCGACATCACCGGCGTTTCCTTCCCGGTCAAGGTGCTGACCCCGTGGGCGCTGAAGAATGCAAAGCAGGTCACCGATGCCGACAGCTACGACATTACCGTTACCCTGAAGGGCAAGGAATCCACCACCACCTACACCGGCGCAGATGCCTTGTTTGAGAACGAGAGCTACGCTTACTACAAGCTCAGTGAGACCCCTGCCTACTACATCACCGCATGGTATGACCTGCTGAGCGGCAAGTGGGAGTTTGGCAAGGTCCACGCCGCCGAGACCACCGTAGAGGGTGCCACTGTGGAGCTGAATACCAACGGTCGCCGCGCCACCCACGAGATGAAAATCTCCGGTTTTGATCTGGACTACAAGGCCAACAAGGTCTACGGCGCAGTTCTGACCACCGCCGATGGCAGTGAGTACGGCCTGCGTCATCTGGCCAACATCTGGCATGGTACCAAGCTGGGCTTCAATGCCGATGATCCTTACTTTGCATCCATCATCGGCAAGACGATCACTCAGATCACCTTCTACACCGCCGACGGCGTGTATGTCCTGCCGGTCAGCGTGGCACTGTAAGTTTGCAGAAGGCTGCCTGATTCAGCCAACATATAGCACAAAACGGCAGGGTTTCCTGATTGCGGGAGACCTTGCCGTTTTGTAGCAGCCCGCGTCTTTCATGCACAAACACTTCCCCCTATCCCCGATGAAGTCATCGACCGTCTGGCACGGGAATTTGCCGCATGGCAGGCAGAGCAGGCTCATCATTCCCCCGGCAAAGAGAAACAGGGCGTTCCCGACGGGGAACGCCCTGTTGTACATATTGTTGTCGTATGCGGATCTAATCGCAAGTTTTACAAGCAGCGCAATTCTCAACGACCTGTTTGCGATATGCAATTCACGGTTGTTGCCAACGAATCAGATCGTGAATCGCGATGGCAGGGTGCGTCCGGGTGGACGCACCCTGTTTTTGTGTCCATTTTTACCATCACATAAATTTGCGCCGCCGTTGCCATAGCAACCGACAAGGGAAAGTGAATTTGATAAAATGCTCTGCAGTTGGTTATAACTAACTAACCGCCACGACCAAAGAACCATTGATTTATCAAAGGAGTTTTCCATGAAAAAAATTTCTCGTCGTTCGTTTATCACTGCCATGGCTGCTGTAAGTGCAGCCGGTGTTCTGGCCGCCTGCGGTTCTTCTTCCAGCAGCATGGCTTCTTCTATGGCTTCTTCCGCTGTATCCAGCGAAGCAACTTCCTCTGCCGTATCCATGGATGAGACCGGTACCCACACCGTCGTAGACCACGGCGGCAACGAAGTAGAAGTGCCTAATAAGGTCACCCGTGTCGTCATCGACCAGATTCCGATCCTGTCCACCTACATGGCTTATTTTGAGGGCAGCGCTCCCTACATCGTGGGTTACTGCGGCTCCTTCAAGTCGGTCATTTCTGATACTGTATTGAAGAATATCGCCCCGGAGCTTCTGAAGTCCAGCGATACGGTCTATGCTCAGAGCGACCTGAACATCGAGGAGATCCTGAAGCTGAACCCTGATGTCATCCTGTACAATGCCGGCAACTCCTCCCATGCCGAAATCCTGAAGGCCAGCGGAATCCCCTCCGTCGGTTTCGCTACCGTGGGCGCATCTACGGAAGCTGATCCCATTGAACGTTACGAAGAGTGGCTGAAGCTGCTGGAGCAGATCTTCAACGAGCCGGGCAAGACCGACGCCTTTGTTGCTGCCGGTGATGAGATCGTGACCGATGTGGAAGCCCGTATTGCGGAAATTCCTCAAACGGATCGTCCCAGTGCGCTGATCCTGTGGAAGTATTCAGACGGTGTGCCGAAGGTATCCGGTCAGGGCACCTTTGGCACCTACTGGATGAAGCGTCTGGGCGTAACGGACAAGGCACTGGAAGCCACCGGCTTTGCACAGGCCAGCATGGAGCAGATCTATAGCTGGGATCCCGATATTCTTTTCTTGGATGGTCCCGGCCTGCAGCCCCTGCGCACCGAGGACGTGCTGAGCGGGAATGTGGACGGTGCTGACTTCTCCACCCTGACTGCCGTGAAGAGCGGCCGGGTCTACAACACTACGCTGGGTATGTGGAACTGGTTCACCCCGAATCCGGATGCTCCGCTGGTGCTGGCATGGCTGGCCTGCAACACCTACCCGGATGCTTTTGCCGATTATCCGCTGGGCGATACCATCAAGGAATATTACAAGACATGGTACGGCTACGATGTGACAGATGACGAGCTGGAGGAAATGCTGCTATACTGATGAAGGATACCATCTGGATAAAAAAAGGCCGGTTCACTCCTCTGGCCGTGGTATTGATGTTCGCTTTTCCCCTTGTGACCGCACTCATCTGCCTGTGCTTTGGGCGAATGAATGTTCCGGCAGGCGAAGTTCTCACAGCTTTGCGCACTGCACTGACGGGTGAGAGCACCTCAAATGTACAGAACTACTCCATCGTCATCAATCTGCGGCTGCCCCGCATTCTGACGGCCATCATCGTCGGCGCAGGTCTGTCTTGTGCAGGCAATGCCTATCAATCCTTATTCTCCAATCCGCTTGCCACACCGGATATTTTGGGTGTGACCAGCGGCACCTGTGTGGGTGCAATTCTTGCTATTATCCTGTCTTGCAGTATTCTGGAAACGCAGCTCATCGCCTTGGTCTTTGGCCTGATTTCCGTCTGTTTTACTCTGAAAGTCGCAGGCAAGAGTGATGGGCGTTCTATGGTTTATCTGGTGCTGGCCGGTACGATTGCATCCGCTCTGTTCAACGCACTGGGTTCGCTGCTGAAATATACTGCCGATCCGCAGAACAAGCTGCCGGAGATCACCTACTGGCTCTTGGGCAGCTTTACCAGCGCCAGTTACCAAAAGATCCTGATCGGCTGCCCGCTTATCGTTGCCGGAATCATCATCATCTATCTGCTGCGCTGGCGGCTGAACATCCTTTCACTGAGTGATGACGAGGCTCGTTCCAGCGGCATCAACATCAAACAGACCCGGATGCTGTTTATTGTTGCATCTACGCTGGTCACGGCTTCAGCCGTTTCCATGTGCGGTCAGGTGGGCTGGATCGGTCTGCTGATCCCGCACGCATCCCGGATGCTGGTTGGAAGCAACAACCGTTATGTGGTGCCCCTCAGTCTCAGTCTGGGAGCCAGCTTTATGATCCTGATCGATACCCTGTCCCGCAGCATCAGCATTATCGAGCTGCCTCTTTCCATCCTCACCGCCATCATCGGTGCACCGGCGTTTATTTCTCTGTTGAATAAAACAAGGAGCAATCTGCAATGATCTTGGAAGTGCAGAACGGCTGCTTCGGCTACCCGAAGCAGCCTGTGATTCTCGAAAATATCAATTTGGGTCTGGAAGAAGGTCACATCCTTGCGACTCTTGGTCCAAACGGCATTGGTAAAACCACCCTGCTCAAGTGCATGATCGGTCTGCTGCCATGGCACAGCGGAAAAACCCTATTTTATGGGAAGGATATCCACACCCTCAAGCCGAAGGATGTCTGGAGCACTATCTCCTACATTCCGCAGTCCCGTGGCTTCGCTTTTTCCTACACCGGTCTGGAAATGGTTCTGCTGGGGCGCAGTGCGCATCTCGGAGCCTTTCAGCAGCCCGGCAAAGAGGAAATCGAAATGGCGGAAGCCATGATGGAACGAGTGGGGATCACCCGTCTTGCCAACAAGGACTGCAACCGGATGAGCGGCGGTGAACTACAAATGGTGCTCATTGCCCGTGCCCTCATCAACGAGCCGAAGCTCATCATTCTGGACGAGCCGGAAACCGGTCTGGATTTCCACAATCAGATCTTAGTACTGAATATGGTGGAGCGGCTGGCGCATGAATCCGGCATCAGTGCCATCATGAATACCCACTATCCCACCAATGCCATGAGCGTAGCGGACGAAGCCCTGATGCTGAACCGCAAAGGCGAATTTTTCTACGGTCCAGCTGCGGAGATCTTGAGCGAGGAGAACATCTCGTATTCTTTTGATGTTCAGGTGCTGGTGGATGAACTGCATTATCAGGGGCGGTCGGTGCGCAGCATCGTTCCGGTTGGTCTGCGGGAGGAAACTGCTGTATGAACAATGTCCCTTTTACACTTTCCCAGGTTCGCCCGATCCGGGATGCTATGACCGTTTCCCGACCTTCCGGACTGGGCTATGGAGTGCCGGTAACATGGTTTTCCTTGGGCGCAGGCACTTCTATTACCCCGGAATACTATGACTGCACCACTCTTTATCTGGGTGGTGAGGGAAACGGCAGGTTTCTTCTGGGAGTCGATGGGCAGGAAGTGTCTGTCAAGCCCGGAGAAGTGCTGTATGTACCGCCAAAAACACTGTGCGGCACAAAAACCGACAGTGGAATGATCTATACCGAAATCATTTTGAAAAAGGAGAATTTTACCATGAACAACATCATCAAGGCTGGCCAGCCCACCGAGCTGAAGGACCTCATTTCTTATGAAGAGGGCAGCATCGCCAATCTGGACATCGCTCATGCAGACAACATGAAATTTGTCCTGATGGCCTTTGACGAGGGCACCGGCCTGACTCCGCACCGCGCTCCCGGCAATGCCATCCTGACCGCCCTCGAAGGCAAGGCCATTATTGGCTATGAGGGCAAGGATCACGAGCTGAACGCAGGCGAGAGCTTCCGCTTCGATAAGAACGGCCTGCACAGCGTTACCGCACAGGGCAAGTTCAAGATGAGCCTGCTGCTGGTCATCGAATAAGCGATCTTCTGTTTCATAACAGACGCAGAGAACCCGTCCGGACGTACCGGACGGGTTCTTTGCGTCTGCCGGATTCAGCAGTAGTAGAGGAACGAACGCAGGCGGCTCCATGCAGTTTCATCCCAGTCATTATCAAGGGAAAGCTGGAACAGCGGAGCCCGACAGGCATCGTGCAGGCCGCGCATATCCAGAATCATCGCGGTATTTTCATACCGGGGTGCAAGGGTCAGCACTGCATTGGTACGGCCAGAAAGCTCCACGGCCTTGGCGTACCGATATCGGCCGTTCCCGCCTGAAAAATTCGGCAAGGCAGAGTCCGCAATGAGGAACAGTGTTTCAGCGTCTTCCGCAAAGGCACTCTGCGCTCCAAGTTCATTCCCAAGGGTCTGCATCTGCCTCTGCATCTGGTCAAGCCAACCAGCCGATGGTTTGTTTTCATCCAAATTGTCTTTCCATAGAAACCAGAGCGCCTCGCTGAGTGGAGCGCGAAGCACCCGTTCGCCTTCGGCTTCCAGCGCGGCAAGTACGCCGCTGTCCAGTTCTGTCAGGCAGAGCGGTGTACCAACCGCGGCAATGCGGCGGCCTTTTGCGGGAAGTGCGCCGATCTCTCTCGCCGCTGTGTGCAGCTGCTCCCAGCCGGGCAGAGCATCCCACTGTGCTGCCATGTCTGCACGTTTATCTGCCGGGGCGGCATAGAGGATATCTCCCGCCAACAGTGCGCGGAAAAGCGCGTCACGGTTCTGCGCCATTTCGGGCAGTGTTTCCAGCATCGGGCTGACCAGTTGAGCATTCCGCTCTTTTCTGCGGTCCAACACGGCACGGATGACACGGGCGTATTGACCGTCCGCTTCCGCTCCCTGCGTCTGCGGAATCAGGAACTGCGCATCTGTCTGGTCGTTTTTTCGCTCGGCAAGGATACTGCCCAGCAGTGCCGGGAAAGGCAGGTATTCTTTTGCACTCGTCTCCGCTCGGCCAAGGCTCAGAATATCGTCCGTCAGGTGCGGCAGCTCGTAGGGGTCTGCCCCTTGCTGTTTGAAATATGCGGCCAGATAGGGCGTATAAGCACCCATCGCCGGAAGATAGAGCGGCACATTGGGGGATGGTGTCTGTGCCAGACGACAGGGGTGAATATCGACCTGCTCGATGTTGAAATCTGTCGGCAGAGCCACCGCCGGGCGGTGCTGCAGGCTGTTCAGGAACGCTTCAATGCGAGTGATGACACCCACATTGGAAAAATGCTCATCCACTTCGATTTGCAGGTAGGGTTTATCGCCCATCTCCTGCTTGAACAGGTGTGAGAGCATGGTGTCCGGGCCGCAGCCGTGGTTGGTCAGATAGACAGCGTAGAGGTTCGGGTGGTGAGCGATCAGCTTTGCTCCGGACAGGATATGCTGCCCGAACGGATAATAAAGATTGTCGTATTCATCGGAGATGTCCAGCGCATGACCGGGCAGGTGGCTCAGCGTAATGACCTTGTAGCCCCGCTCCAACAGCAGTTCCGGGATGCCCATATTCAGGATGGGGTCGGAAACGCCGTAGTTGCGGGTGATGAGCACCAATACTTTATCGTCCGGTCTCAGGGTAGCCAATAGAGCTTTGCCCTGTTTTTCCACGGCGGCGGTATGGCGGCGCACCGCCATGGCACCACTGAGCAAAGCTTTGGCACAAAACGGTTTCGGGATCCCTAAGATCCTGCTCAGTCCCAGCATTGCAGATGCCATAGCTTCCTGCCCGAAGTCGAGGTCAAACACCGGACTGAGCAAGGTGATGCCCTTGCTCTCAAGGTCCAGAGCGTTGGCAATGGATACGGCTGCCGTCTGCATATAGACGCAGCCGTAGTTGTGTTTCACACGGCTCTTTTCGTGCTTCATCGTGTGGATGGTGGGCAGGAAGATATAATCTACTTTTTGGTCGATGAGCTGCTGCATATGGCCGTAAATGAGTTTGACCGGGTAGCAGGTTTCCCCCTGTGCGGTCTGCTGAGCCAGCCGGATCGTTTCCTCGCTGGTGGGGTCGGTCAGGACGACATTGAAGCCCAACGAGGTAAAGAAGGCATTCGCCATCGGGAAGAATTTGTGGATCATCAACGCAAAAGGCACACCTACGGTCTTTTTACGTGGGTCGCGTTTGCCGGTATAGCCCTCCAAAAGCAGTTTGTCCGCCTGCTTGTAGAAGTCAATGTTCTTCTGGATCTCCGCGCTGCGGCTGTCCTCTGCGGCTTGTGCAGGGCTGTCGAAGCCCACAAACTGACTAGGTGCATCGCCCACCGCTTCCTGTGCCAGAAGAGCCACGCCATATGCGCCGCTGATGGAAAAGCAAGGGCTTACCTGCACCCGGTCGCCATAAGCGGATTGGAACGCCGCCACAATGCCGGGGTTATAATCTACGCCGCCCTGTAAGACAATGTGCTGGCCCACCGGCTTGGAGCCGACTACCTTGTGCAGATAGTTCTGGACGATGGAGTGACACAGCCCGGCGGCGATCTCTGCCTGCGAAACGCCTTCTGCGACGGCTGATGCAATGGCCGTTTCGATGAATACGGTACAGCGTTCGCCCAACGCGGCCGGATGTTCGGCAGAAAGGGCCAACGGGCCGAATTCTGCCAGCGGGATGCCCATGCGGACGGCTTGCTCCTCCACAAAAGAGCCTGTACCGGCGGCGCAGATCTTGTTCATCTGGAAGTCCACGACTTCACCGTCCCGGATACTGATGTACTTGCTGTCCTGTCCGCCGATCTCAAACACAGTATCGACCTCCGGTACCCAGTGAGCTGCACCCTTGGCCTGCGCAGTGATCTCATCCCGGACAGCATCCGCGCCGATGCGCTTGCCGACACGCTCACGTCCGGAGCCGGTCACGCCGACAGCCGTAAACCGGATATCGCCAAACCGCTGACGAATACTTGCAAGTCCTTTGCGGACAGCTCCTTCCGGGTCACCTGCGGTGCGCAGATATTGAAAGTCTACCAGTTCACCGTCAGCACCGACCAGAACAAGATCGGTACTGGTAGAACCGATGTCGATGCCCAATGCACAGCCACCTTCTGGAATGATCTTGGTAGCGTTTGGCTCCGCAAGGCTCGTGCCGGGGCGCAGTTCCAGTTTGGGCAATGTTCCGACCGTGTGGCGTGTTGTTCGTGTACGGTCCAGAGAATTATTCAGTTGACGTAACGTGAACGAGCCGGACGCTTTGAGTGCAGCACCAAGAGCCGCTTCATATCGGGCAAACTCCGGAACGATGAGCTCTTCTTCGGTCAGGTCGAACACTTCCCGAATAGCCCGGATGACGCCGGTGTTGCAGGTCACGCCGCCACAGAACACTACCGGCTTGCAGACGGGAAGCCGACGCACGATGGTCGCTTTGTAGTTGCGGATCATCGCATAGCACAGACCCAGAAGAATATCCGGCGTAGCAGCTCCTTCCTGTTGACGGTGAATGATGTCGGTCTTGGCAAAGACGGCACACCGACCGGAAAGGCGGGGGACACTCTGTGCCTGCTCGACCAGTGAAGAATAATCTTCTAGTTTGCAGCCTACGCGGGACATCTGATCTTCAAAGAACGAGCCCGTGCCGCCTGCACAGTGTTCGTTGACTGCGAACTGCGGTGCACGGCTCTGCAAATCCGTGATGAATCGCGCCCCCTGACTGCCGATTTCAATGACCGAACCAGCCTGCGGAACAATCTGGCGCACACCCTCGACGATGGCTGGGATATCGCCTAAAGAGGGAATGGCTGAATCTTGCTCCAGCAGAGCCTCCGTGTTGCTGCCAGTCACACAGAGCGAAAACGGTGTGTCTGCATCCAGCTCCAATGCAGAAAGTCCTTTTTTCAGGCAGGCGAACGGCCTGCCGTGATGCACCGCCATCCACTGCTTTGCCATTGCACCATCCCGCAGCAGCACCAACTTGACCGTCGAAGTGCCGATATCCATACCCAACGAAAGCATTGTGTCACTCCTTCAAGACAAACCCTGCAAGTTATAGGGTTTGACATTTCAAACTTTATACCGTATAATAATGATGCCTTTTAATTAGGCATCTCTAACCAAGAGTTTAACACAACTACCTCGGAGTGTCCGTTGTTATGGCAACGGCAAAGCAAATTTTAAGATGGAGCAATATTATTCAATTTTACAGCAATGCGGCATGTTCAACGGCATCCAGCCGCGAAAATATAGGGAAGTCCTTCGTTGCTTGAATGCGACTGTCCGTGAATATCCTCGTGGTGCGCACATCGTCGAGCTGGGTGAGCAGAGCCACAATACGGGTGTTCTGCTGGATGGCACGATGGAAGAATTTTTGTATGATGAAAATGGCAATCAAATCAGCATCTGCCGTTTTTGTCCCGGAGAAGTATTTGGTGCAGAACTGGCCTGTACTGGCTGGACGGTAAGTCCGGTCTGTCTGCGTGCCAGTTCGGACTGTACCGTAATGCTGCTGGATTTCAGCGCATTGATGTCACAGAAAACGCTGACCTGTCCCTGCCGGATGCAGGTCACAGCAAATCTTATGCAGGATATGGCGCAGCAGCTTCTCTTTTTTAACACCAAAGTGCGTATTTTAGCACAAAAACGGCTTCGGGATCGTCTGAAGATTTATCTTCAAACCTTGACACCCGATGAAAAAGGCTGTTACAGTCTACCCTACACCCGGACAGAACTGGCGGATTTCCTCTGTGTGGACCGCAGTGCTCTTTCCCGTGAGCTGTGCCGGATGCGCGATGAGGGTATCCTTGATTTTTCCGGTGCAAAGATCCATCTGCTGAACCCAAGGTTTTTGTATGGCTGGAACTGACAGCACTTCTAAATCCATGAAAAAATGGTCTGCCGAACATTTTTGTTCAACAGACCATTACTTTTTAATCTTCTAATCCACGGCCTACTGATTCGCAGCGCACACCGGGCGATTCCCTCAATTTTTGGAGGTTACGTTTTAACGTCGTTTCTTTTCGATACATCGCAGGTTTTGAGCTTCGAGTTTCTGCACCCTTTGTCCGATTTTGCAACAATTTGCACCCTTTGCACGTTTTGAAACCGTGCAGAAATCGTGTACTTACTCTCAGACAAATGAAAAATCGATTTATCCGACAACGACTTGACGGCATTGGTTCGAGTGACCGCACACCAAAAATGATGGTGCTGAGAGGGGAGATGGAGCGTTATCTTTCCCTCGGCTGCGACCACGGCAGGCTGGAGGATTGAACCTTAGAAAACGCGCGGCAAAAATGCTAATCGCGCGGCGCGCGTCTCTCAGCGTAAATTCAGCGCAATCCATGCCAAGTCAGCGTATTTTCAACGTAAATCCCGGAAAGTCAGCGTAAATTCAGCGCAAATCAAACTTTCAGCGTAAAAGTCAGCGTAAATTTTCACTTCACGCTTTTGTACTTCGTTCCCCGGCCTGCGCCATCAGGCTGCAAGATGCCGTCCTTGCACATCTGGTGCAGGATATAATAGGTTCGATTCTTGTTAAACCCACACAGCTCTTGAGCTTTCTGATTCGTAATCGACGGCTTATGCTTCAGATGTTCGAGAATCCGATCCTTTGCCTGAATCTGGCTGACCGTCTTGTCCTGCACATAGGCCACATCGGTTTTCACCGTTTCGTAGACCTTGAGGGACAGCATATAGGTCTTGCCGTTCAGTTCCAGAAGCCCCTCGTCCCGGCAACCACACACAGAAATATTACTCCTGATATAGTAAAGCCCACAGACCGGATTTTATATCCAGCTTGTGGGCTTTGCTTATTTTCAGCTATCCTGTTTTACGCAAACATTGCATCTAGCTCTTTATCGGTAAACATTTTAGATTGCTTCAGCAAACTTTTAACGCACTCTCGGAATGCTTCTTTGTTCACCGTTTTCAACGCAGTATCCTTGTACACCAGCGTGATAACACAATGTAGCTGCTGGATAAGATCAACGGCAGAGAGCTGTGCATAGGTGTTCCCATCTACAAGCTGTATCCGAACATCCCGGAAACGCGACCAATCCCGTCCGTACTGGCAGATGTACTGCTGAATCGTATTCCGCATGACATCTATGTTGCCAGATTCCATTGCCATCCGCGCCTGCTCGCATTTTTTCTCAGCCGTGTCAGCAATCGCGTGTGTCAGCTTTGCGGCTTTGACAACGCACTTTTCAAATTGTTCTACCTTATCAGCGTATTGCGATTGAATTTTGATGTACTGTAGTTGGTTGTTGTCCATAGCACAGCCCTCCTTTCGGGTTGGCATTATTATACCACAATTTTCCAATGTTATCTACATGGATTTTCCGGCAATTTCTCAAATAATTCGACGTAATATCACTTTATATTTGATTTCTGTTGTAAAAAATGGAGCGCACAGCTGTAAACTGTACGCCCCATTTTAGGTTATTTAGCGATTCTTGTCAGACTGCGAGAGAACGCTGCCTGCAAGAGTTTTGGCCGTGCTGCTGTATTTCGGGCTATTCAAAGCTGCCGATGCAACGCCTTCCATTTTCTTTCCCGTCTGATGACCGCTCTTTGCCAGCGCAACCGCACTTTTCACCGCAAGGTCTTTCCGCTGCCGGTAGTCCTTGCACTTCACCCACGACTTAAACTCCTGCCGAGTGCTTTCCCCGGCAGCAATCATTTTGCGGAGTGCTTGTTCGGTCATGGTTGGGACCTCCTTTTTCTTAAAATTAAAACAGGAGCTTTCTTTTAATTCCTCAAATCTATTTGGCTTATAGCTCTTACCCACCCCATAATCTGCTCCGCGTTGGGGCCAATATCAAATCATCCGTGGTTCTATCACTGTCGATGGTCAACCTGCTTTACTGCTTTTTCTCGCCCTTTAATTTTATTGTATCACAAAAGACCAGTGATTCAAGTGATTTGACAAGATGGTCGCCTTTATCCAAAATATCCAACGCACTCATGACGCAGTCATCTCTTCTAGCCCGTAGAGAATTCTTTCGAACGTCACCTCATTGCAAATCCGCCCAACCACGCTCGTTTTGTGATTTTGAACAAAGAGCCTCCTCCAAAAACCATCAAAAAGTAGAATTGTACAAAACCTCTTTACAAAGTTGTCGAGTTTTGCTATAGTTCACTTAGCGAACAACCGAACAGTTGAGTTGATGTTTTCCCGTTGGCCATCAATATTGGTAAGAAGAGGCAGCTGCGCTTAAGCTGTCCTTGACGATAGAAAAAAGGAGGCAATTCTATGAAGATCACAAAAGTCGAGGTGTTCCGCCTGCCGACTGCGAACAGCAAGCAGAACAGCCCCATCGGATGCCGGATCCATACAGACGTTGGCATCTGCGGCGACGGTGAAGCCGGCATGGCCTACGGCGTTGGTGGTTCCGGCGCATTTGGCATGGTCTGCGATCTAGCAGAGCTGATTATCGGTATGGATCCGCTTCGCACTGAGTTCATCTGGGAGACCATGTACAAGCGGACGTTCTGGGGCCAGAACGGCGGCCCGGTCGTCTTCTCCGGCATCGCAGCCATCGATGTAGCTCTGTGGGACATCAAAGGCAAGTATTTCAATGTTCCCTGCTACCAGCTGCTGGGCGGCAAGGTTCGCGACAAGCTCCGCACCTACGCAAGCCAGCTGCAATTTGGCTGGGGCCAAGTGGGCGTTTCCGAACACCTGTGGGCCGTGACCCCCGCGGATTACGCACACAACGTCAAGCTGGCACTGGACGAAGGCTTTGACGCGATCAAGATCGATTTCTTTGATCGCGATGAAGAAGGCAAGCCCCTCAACTTCCTGGATACCACCGGCCTGCTGACTCCAAAACAGCTGAAGATGGTAGAATCCCGCATGAAGGCCGCCCGTGAAGCCGCCGGCGACGATGTGGACATCATCATGGAGAACCACTCCTACCCGGATGCACTGGGAGCTGTGCAGCTGGCAAAGCTGGCAGAAAAGTATAACATCATGGCTTTTGAGGAGCCCAACACGCCCACCACCCAGACTGTTGAATACATTGCCAAGTACAGCTCCGTGCCCATCGCAAACGGCGAGCGTCTGTACTCTCGCTGGCAATATGCAGAGTACTTCAAGAAGAACCTGCTTCAGCTAGCTCAGCCCGATATCGGCAACTGCGGCGGCATCACCGAGGTCAAGAAGATCTCCGATATGGCCCATGCTTACGATGTGGGCATCCAGGTCCACTGCGCGGGCAGCCCGTTGACCACCAATGCAGCCCTGCATCTTGAGTGCACCCTGCCTAACTTCCTGATTCACGAGCACCATACCTGCAACCGCATGGATACCTCTGTGGGCTTGACCAAGTACAATCTGCAGCCGGAAAACGGCTACTTCACCGTTCCCGATCTGCCCGGCATCGGCAATGAGTTCCTGCAGGAAGCCATTGACCGCGCAACGCTGTACAAGGTGATCGAGTAATCGGTCGCTCAATCATACTAAAAAGAAAAGGAGCTGTCACCATGGCGATTCACGTTGTAAAAGAACCCGTCCCAAAACCAGGTACTCTTGGTAGAACCGAACTCTATGCACTGGCCATCGGTCAGGTCATCGGTGCAGGCGTCATCACTCTGATCGTCCCTGCCATCAAAATGACTGGTTACTCCGCATGGCTGGCGTATTTCGTGGCAATCCTGATGGGATTTGTCATGATCCTTCCTTTCGTTTTCATCTCTTCCACCCTGCGTCTGGGCGGCGGCAACTACTCCATGCTGTGCGATCTGTCCAGTCCGCGGACATCCGGCATTTTCGCCTACATGTACCTCACCCAGTGCCTGTCGCTCTCTCTGTTCGGTGCATCCGCTGCCGCTTACCTGGGCGACATCATCCCGGCGCTGAACTCCCATTGGGCAAGGGTCATTGTGGGCGTTACGCTGCTGACCTTCTTCTACATCGTCAACCTGATGGGCGTTGACATCATGGCAAAAGCACAAAAAATGATGACCTGGCTTTTGATCGCAGCCCTCATCCTCTTTGCGATCGTCGGCATCTTTAAGATGAAGCTGCCCATCTTCGATTTCAGCGACCCCAACTTTGCCATCAATGGCTGGGGCATCACCTTCAACAACGGCCAGATCAGCGGCGGCTTCCTCGGTGCAGTCCTGCTGTTCGTTTACTCCACCCAGGGCTACTACATGACCACTGCTTATGGCCGTGACTCCAAGGATGCCCGCAAAGACATCCCCTTTGTCCTGCTGCTCTGCGTACCCTCCCTGTGCATCCTGTATGTTGGCGTTGCCATGGCAGGCGTTGGCGTAATGAGCGTGGAAGAGTACGGCAACTCCACTACCCTGGTATTCGCTGCTCAGCGCATCTTCCCCACTTGGCTGTTCTACTTCTTCATCATCGGCGGCCCCATCATGGCTCTGCTTTCCACCCTGAACTCCAGCTTTGCCTACAACTCCATCACCATTGGTCAGTCCTGTGATGATGGCTGGCTGCCCAAGAGCTTCGGCAAGAAAAACAAGAGCGGTGCCCGCCCCTACATCCTGACCTTCATGTATGTCGTCGGCATCATCCCCATCGTCTTTGGTCTGTCCATCACCACCATCACCAATATGGTCCAGCTGATCACCTCTGCATTCGCCATCCTGAATTTCACAGCTGAGATCAAGATGCCCAAAAAATATCCCGATGCCTGGAAGCAGTCTCGCTACCATGTGTCCGATGGCTTGTACTACACCATCTGCTGTGTTTCTCTGGCGCTGTTCCTGGTCGTTCTGTGGAAGAGCCTGCTCTCCATGAACATCGGCCTGGCTGTCATCAACATTGTGGTCATCGTCATCGCCGGCCTCATCGGCTTCTGGCGCTCCAAGACGGGCAACATCGAGATCCACACGTCCGTATGGGCTGAGGATTACCAGGAAGCCGCAGAATCCTGAGTTCCTCGCTTTTTACACTTTGTCACTTTTTCCCATCATACCATCTTCCTTAAATCTTATCCGCACCCTCCCAAACATCAGAGGGTGCGGATAAGGGGAGGAAGAGGCTTTTAATTCAGAACCTTTCGGAGCCAAAACTCCGACGGAATAATTTTAAATCACAACACCATTAGAATGGAGGTTCCACGTATGAAAATCACGAGTGTCGAATGTTATCTGGGCACTGGCGCGATCGGCGGCTTTGTTACCATGAAGATAAACACCGATTCCGGCATTTATGGCTGGGGCGAGGCGGGCCTGGCTTACGGCAAGTCTGCAGAAGCTGCATTTGGCCAGTGCCAGGATTTTGGCAAACTAATCCTCGGTATGGATCCGTTCAACACAGAGGAGATCTGGGAGCACCTGCATCGCCACACCTTCTGGGGTATGGGCGGCGGCGTCGTTATTACCTCCGCCATGGCTGCGATCGATATCGCCTGCTGGGATATCAAGGGTAAGGCTCTCGGTGTTCCCGTTTACAAGCTGCTGGGCGGCAAGACCAACGATAAGCTCCGCGCATACGCTTCTCAGCTGCAGTTCGGCTGGCGAAAGGATATTGAGGCCAAGGACGGCCTGACTTTGCTGTATGACCCGAAGGATTACTACCGTGTCGTCAAAGAAGCGGTTGACGAGGGTTACGACGCGGTCAAGATTGACCCGGTTTTTGCTCCCACCGAGCCAGCCCCCATGGGCGATGTCATGGCCACCCAGGGCACCCAGATCCGTGGCTGCTACCGTGAGCATGACCTGAAGCGTTCTGTTGAGCGCATCGCAGCAGCCCGTGAGGCTGGCGGCCCCGACATGGACATCATTGTTGAGATCCACTCCCTGCTGGATGCCAACACCTCCGCAGAGCTTGGCAAGGCCCTGGAGCCCTACCGCATCATGTACTACGAAGAGCCCACGATGCCCTGCAACGCCGATATGTTCAAGCATATCAAAGAGAAGTCCGGCCTGCCTCTGGCAACGGGCGAGCGCAGCTACACCCGCTGGGGCTTCCGTCAGTTCTTTGAGGATCGCACTCTCAACGTCATCCAGCCCGATCTGGCCAATACCGGCGGCATCACCGAGACCAAGAAGATCTGCGATATGGCGCAGGTTTACGACATCGGCGTCCAGATCCATGTCTGCGGCGGCCCCATCGCTACCGCTGCTGCTCTGCAGCTGGAAGCAACCATTCCCAACTTTGTCATCCACGAAGAGCACAACGCCAATCTGACCAGTGCCTTTGTGAAGGGCGGAAAATATTACTACGCTCCCAAGGACGGCTACTACACCGTTCCCGAGCTGCCCGGCATCGGTCAGGAAATGAGCGAGTTCTACATTGCCAACGCAAAGAAGGTCGTAATCGAATAACCTTTCTCCTCATTCTCACCACAATCCATTATTTGGGAAGGAGCATCTATTATGAAAATCACGAGTGTTGAGTGTTATCTGGGCCAGTTCATCACTATGAAGATCAACACCGACGAAGGCATTTACGGCTGGGGCGAAGCCGGTTTGGCATACGGCAACAGCTTTGAGGCAGCATTTGGTCAGTGCCAGGATTTTGCCAAGCTGATCATCGGCATGGACCCGTTTGATACCGAGAAAATCTGGGAACACCTGCATCGCCACACCTTCTGGGGCATGGGCGGCGGTGTTGTCATCACCTCTGCTATGGCTGCCATCGATACCGCTTGCTGGGATATCAAGGGCAAGGCTCTCGGCGTTCCCGTCTACAAGCTGCTGGGCGGCAAGACCAATCCGAAGCTCCGCGCCTACGCTTCTCAGCTGCAGTTCGGCTGGAGCGACCTGATTCAGAAAGATAACAAGGGCGAGGCTCTCGGCCTGCTGTTTGACCCGAAGGATTACTACGAAGTGACCAAAAACGCCCTCCGCGACGGCTACGATGCCATCAAGGTAGACCCCGTCTTTGCTCCCACCGATCCCGACACCCCGCTCGAAAAGATCTGGGGCAGCCAGGGCACTCAGATTCGCGGCTGCTATCGTCAGCACGACCTGCAGCGCTCGGTAGAGCGCATTGCAGCCTGCCGTGAGGCCGGCGGCCCCGATATGGACATCATCGTTGAAATCCACTCTCTGCTGGACGCCAACACCGCCGCCGAGCTGGGCAAGGCTTTGGAGCCGCTGCACATCATGTACTTTGAGGAGCCCACCAGCCCCGAGAACCCCAGCAACTTCCGCCACATCAAGCAGAAATGCGACCTGCCTCTGGCAACGGGTGAGCGCAGCTACACCCGTTGGGGCTTCCGGCAGTTCTTCGAGGACCGCACCCTCTCCGTGATCCAGCCCGATCTGTGCAACACCGGCGGCATCACTGAAACCAAGAAGATCTGCGATATGGCTCAGGTCTATGATATGGGCGTTCAGATTCATGTCTGCGGCGGCCCCATCGCTACCGCCGCTGCTCTGCAGGTCGAAGCTGCAATCCCCAACTTCACCATCCATGAGGAGCACAACGCAAACCTGAAGAACATCTTCATCCAGGCCGGCAAGTACTATTACAAACCCGAGAACGGTTACTACACCGTGCCCGATCTGCCCGGTATCGGCCAGGAAATGACCGACAAGTTCCTGGCAACCTGCCGCAAGGTCGTCATTGGCGGCTAAATCAGTCCCCAACGCCCCCAACGCAAAGACAAAATACAGATCCACCAAGTCCGTCATTGGTCATAATCTCTAAACAACGGAAAATGCTGCACAGGGCACCACCTTGTGCAGCATTTTCGTTTACGAAAAACGTTTCTTTTTTACGAGTTTCACTTTAAATTCTTAGCTTGACGTCCACCCCAAAAAAACTTATACTTAGATTGTGATTGGAAAAAGTTGCATCTACAAGATCCTGCAATTAGTTTCGGGAATTATTTCGCCTGAGGAATATGGTTTTGGATTCTTTGGGACATAAAACGCGAAGCGGAAATGGAGAATAATCATGGCACTACAGAAACTCCGCAGCCCAAAGATCCGGCGGCTGTCCGTGGTAGACCAGGTCAGCGACTCTATCAAGCAGAGCCTGCTGGACCAGGTCTGGAAAGAAGGAGACAAGCTTCCTTCCGAAGGAGAACTGTCGGAATATTATGGCGTCAACCGCCTAAGTGTGCGGATGGCCTTGCAAAAACTCAGCACACTGGGCCTCATTGAGACGCGCGTGGGAGAAGGCTCCTTTGTGGCTCACTTTTCCGTCCAGCCCATTTTCAGTGAATTGGCTCCTCTGTACGACAACAAGGAAGGCCGCCGGGATGTGGAGCAGCTGCGCAACCTGCTGGAAGGTGAGTGCACCAACATTGCCATTATCTCTTCCACAGAAGAGGACCGCCAGAAGCTGAAAGATCGTCTGGATGAATACAACCGCCTGGAAGCGATCTATAACGACGACATTGAAAACCAACAAAAGCTCCATGGTGTAGTCCAGGCCGACTTTGCGTTCCATTATGAGATCATCTGCATGAGCCACAACAAGCTTTATATGGATATTTACATGATGGTGCAGCAGCTCATTTCCTCCCACATCCGGCACCTGATTTATACCCGTGTCCATCGCCGTAAAGCGGCCGGGCTTTCACTGGGAAGTGTGGATACAATGACGGAAGCTTCTCATGAGGCAATCTACCAGAGCATCATCAATGGTGATGTAGAAGCGGCTCGCAGCGTACGGGAACAGATCCTTGGCATCGTTCCTGCCCACGGTTTGGATTACTTTGAGGACTATGTGGACCCGAAAGATATTCATCCGTAAAAACCTTCTCAGTCCCATAGGCGCAACGTCTGCGTACGCTAACGCCCATCGAATGCGAACGGCTCAACGGCATCCCGGATGATTGGACAGCCGGGATGCCGGAACGACTGCGCTATTTCACCATGGGGAATGCGCTTGTCGTTCCGCTGGTCAAGGCTATGGTCAAGCGGATCAGCGCACTGGCCGAGGATGAGCAGCGCAGTTGATGGGCGTTTCTCTTAGGTTTCCAAAGGGGTGCGGGTCGCCGGTGGCGACCTCAAAATGCAGCACATTTTGAAGCACCTGACCGAGCCGACAGGCGAGAGGCAACCCCCCTTTGGCACACGACTTTGGAACCAAAGTCTAGTGTGTTACACCTTGGTTCCGGCTGACGCGGAAAAGGGGCTGCGAGAGGTTCCGGCAAGCACCTGTTCTGTGGCAGAAGGATGCGCGGATGGGCGTGGCAGTTGACGGTCTTTGCCCACCCAGCGCAGGCTTGCAGAGGAACCAGTGGTGTACGTTCTCCCGTCCTGCCGCAGCAGCGTTTTCCCCTATAAGGCGCAGAGTAAATGATCAGCGGCGGTGCTTACCCCGCATCCCTACTTTTGTGCGGTGCTTCAACATAGAGGATTTGTTGAACACCCGCAGCAGGGTCATCTGTTCTTCTTTTGTCAGCTTGGAATAGTCGATGCCGATCTGTCCCATCAGGACATTCATCTTCTTTTCCAACGGGGAACCTTCAAACTTCTGCGCATTTTCAAGCTACTTTTTTGCTTGCTCGATCGCTGCACCGTCCGATGTGGTCTTATCGGTCCCATGTGCCGCTTTGATCTGCTTCAGGATTGCCGCCAGTTCATCATACAAGACCCGGCCAAAGTACTCATCTTCATCGATCTGCCCCAGCTTCAAGGTGCTCATGTACAGATCATTTTCATCTGCTGCATACTTCTTTTTCAGCATTTGCCGCGTTGCTTCCAAACCGGCATTGAGGTTTTGAATGTTTGCGCTGACATATCCATCCACATAGATTTCCAGATCGGTCATGAACCGCTGGAAATTCTCATGCACGATCAGCTCGCACAGCAGCCGATGATTGAATTTTCCATTCCTTAATACGTCCACTGCACCATCGCTCAGATGCAAGTCCGAAAGGACTGCATCTGGGCATTTTTTGTTTTCCGTCACACCCAGCAGGTAGTCCGTGGTCACGCCATAGAACTCAGCCAGCGTTGTCACCGCATAAATGCTGAGGTCGGTCACATCGTCACTCTCGTATTTCGACAATGCCGATTTGGACAGACCCGTCTGCTCTGCCAGCGTTTCCAGCTTCAGACTCCGCTCCACACGCAGGTCTTTGAGCCGTTCTCCCAGTGTCAGCTTGATGTTCATGGTCGCACCTCCGATGTTTTTTGCACAGTATAACACTTCCGGCGTTTCCTGTCCATAAGCGTGGAATTTTGCAGTTTCTGCACCTGTTTTCCGACATTATGGATATACGGCACAGCGGCCATGGAGGTGCTATCCTATAGACAGAAAGAAAACATATTAACTCCCCGGCAGCGAACATATTAAGGGTTTCCCGCGAAAGCCCTCTGAAATATCTTTCATAACAGGACCTTGACAACAGAATGACCGTCCGAACTGCTCAGACCGCCATGGCATGGTGTGCTGACCGTTCCATTCCGACAGCGACCCCAGCATGAAGCTGAACGACGCCTATTATTATTGCTTTGGCTGTGGGGCCAACGGCGATGCCATCGTCCTGCCGCCGCCCAAGCGCGGCCTGACGGACGAGCAGTAGGCAGACATCGCCTACTACCTGCGGGTGCTGACCGATTATCTTGACCTGCCGCACGACTGGCGAGAGCGTTACAAGCCTACCCGCCCGGAAGAACCGCTGGACGAGCGGTTCGTGGAAGCCCTCCACACGACCGAGACCATCGAGCACCTGACGGACTGCGTTGCATTTGGAACGCCCCAGCAGAAGGCCGATGCCGCTGCACGGCTGCTGTCCGGGTCGTACCTGCTGATGCTTGAGGAGCGCACCGACCGTCTTGCTCTGGCGGAGTGCGCCTGACGATTGATTCACCTGAAGTGGTGGGTCTCACGGTGAGACCCGCCACTTCACTTTTCTATCGCAAGTCAAGGAATCAGTGCAACATTCAAACAGCATATTTGCGATATGCAATTCAACGCTGTTGCCGTCGCATTAAAAAGTTGAATTGCTATAAAGGAGGAACACCCTATGAAGAGAAACATTTCCTGCAACCCCTTATGGCCGGACTGGTACAACGGCAAGAAAATTGACGAAGTCCAGTTTGGCCGTGCCTTTCTGGAACAGTGGCCGCTGAAATGCGTTAACGGCACGCTGTACACGCTGGACGGCCCGGTGGAGGACGAGAGCGAGATCAAGCAGCGCATCTTGGAGAACATCGAGGAATATGTCACCTCCGGCCTGTCCAAAAAGGTCACCGACATTCTGGAGACCATCAAGCTGCTGGCCTTTTCCGACCCGTTTCCCATTGAACAGGACTGCATCCACCTCCAGAACGGCGTGTACCATCTGCCGGATGGCTCTTTTCAGGAGAGCCGCCTGTTCTGCCAGAACCGCCTGCCGGTAAAGTATGACCCGAAAGCCGCCAACCCGGAACGCTGGTTTGCTTTCCTGCACGAGCTGCTGGACGATGCCGACATCCCCACCTTGCAGGAATATCTGGGCTACTGCCTTATTCCCAGCACCAAAGGGCAGAAGATGATGCTCATTGTCGGCAAGGGCGGCAAGGGCAAGTCCCGCATCGGGCTGGTGCTCAAGCGGCTCATGGGAGATGCCGCCAACAATGGCAGCGTCCAGAAAGTGGAGAACAACCGTTTTGCCCGCGCCGATCTGGAACGCCGTCTGCTGATGATCGACAATGATATGGATAAGCTGCGGCCCTACCACATCGAAGCCCTGTATGACACCCTGAGCAAGACCCCTTGCGGGCAGTATGTGGGCGGCAAGCGGCGAGACCTCTCGCCCAAGCAGCAGAAGCGCACCCTTTCCGGCACTACCCTCCATGAGGTCCACCAGCTTCTGCACAATTCCTTTCTGCTGGCGGTGGAGTGGGGCATCCTCATCAAAAGCCCCGTTCCGGTGGAAGCACCCAAAAAGACCACCCAAGAGCGCAGCATCTGGGAGGTGGACGAGATGCGGGCAGCGCTGGACAGCATGGAGGACCCCATCCTGCATCTGGCGGTGCACCTGACGCTGGTGGGCGCGCTGCGAGAAGGGGAGGTGGCAGGTCTGACCCTGGAGGACATCGACTTTGATGCCGCCAATGGCATGGGCACCTTCACCGTCAACCGTTCCATGCAGCGGGTGCAGAAGGACACGCTGGCACAGGTAGACAAGGGCTGCATCCTCCGCATCTTCCCGGACAAGCTGGAGGGTAGCAAGACCTCTCTTATCCTGAAGGACACCAAGACCGAAGCCTCCTGCCGCACCATCTTTATGACCGCCGCCTTGCGGGAGGAACTGAAGCAGTGGCTGGAACGGCTGAAACGGGAAGAAACCCTCGACCCGGAGCGGTACCGCAACAGCGGGATGCTGCTGCGACTGCCCAACGGTCTGGCGGTGGAGCCGGTGCTCATCCGCAAAAAGTTCCTGAAATGGCAGGACGCACACCCGGAGTTTCCACGCATCGTCTTTCACGGTTTACGGCATTCCAGTGCCACCTACCAACTGATGATCTCCGGCGGCGACATCAAGGCGGTGCAGGGGACCACAGGACACGCCAGTGCGGATATGCTGGTGAACACCTACGCCCATATCCAGCAGTCCTCCCGTGTGGAGCTGGGCAAAAAGTTTGAAAGCGGCTTCTATGCCAAGCCTGAAAGCCCCAGCCCGCAGGCTGTACCCGCTGCAGGCGAACCCACCATCTCCATGACGGCTCTTTTGGAATTGCTGAAGGATGCCGACCCGGAAATGAAGGCAAAACTCCGCTTAGCACTGCTCACCTGATGCAAAAAAGGGCACTGATTGCAATGCAATACAGCGCCCTACATAATCGGACATGGATAACACCGACCGTGCAAAAACCGTGCAGAAGCCGTGCACTCATGGCCAGAAAAGCAAAAAAACCATGAAATTTTTCGATTTCACGGCATTTTCTGGTGCAGTAAAGCAATCCAAATCCGAACCATTTCCCTCGGATGCAACTTCTGTCGCTTCTCCAAAGGTGACGGTCTGTGTTCCTTCTTTATAGTTGAAGGTTATCAAAACCTTATCGTCATACAGGTAAATCGCATTGATGAAGGTATCCACCAGTGCCTGCCGCTGGTCTTTCAGGCTCATGTCCAGCTTGCGAAACCGAAGGAGCCAGAACCGGATGAACTCTTCGGTTACTTTCGGCTTTGCCAGCTTTTCTTCCGCAATGCGAGTTTCAAGCTCACGCTTGGTTTCTTCGAGCTGCTCTAGCCGCTCCTTGGTGGAGCTGGTGAGGATTCCGGCCTGAATCGCATTGAGCATATTCTGGATACCCGATTCCGCATCCCGGAGCTGCTTCTCATAGAGGGGAAGGTTGGTGTTTTCCCGGTCTTGCAGTTCCATGACTTTGGCGATGATAGATTCCATGGCGGCATCGTCCCGCACAAGCTGCATAGTCTGGTTGACCACCAGATCTTCCAGCCACTGTTTGCGGACGGTTTTCTTTTTGCAACCCTTCTTCTTTTTGGCGGTGGCACATTTATAATAGCGGTGGACTTCTCCCGTCCGACTCGTGCCGCTTTCACCAAACATCAGTGCACCGCAGCAGCCGCAGAACAGCTTGGTGGTGAGCAAATAGTCGTCCTCTGCCTTTCTCCGGGCAGGGGCTTTCTTGTTTTTGGCAATCTTCACCTGCACATCCTCAAACAGTTCCAGCGGAATGATGGGCGGAATCGCATCCGGCACGACCACATCCCGAAATTTCAGTTCTCCGATGTAACGCCGATTCTTGAGCATATATTCGACACTGTTATAAGTAAACGCACCGCCCACCGGGTTCTTGATGCCATTCTCGTTCAGCCAGTCCCGAATCTCCTTCATCGTAAGTCCATCCCGGTACTTTCTGAACGATTCCAGCACGAAAGGGGAGGCGAGCGGATCAATGTGGAATTTCCGCTCGGAATCCAGCGTATATCCAAAGGTTCCACGGCCACCGTTGCAGCGGCCTTTCAAGATGTTCTCCGTCTGTCCACGCACGACCTTCTCGGCAAGGTCAGCGGAGTAGTATTCCGCATAGCCCTCCAGCACCGATTCCAGAATGATGCCCTCCGGTCCTTCGGAGATGATCTCGGTGGCAGACATGAGCTTGACACCGTTCTTCTTGAGTTGGGTCTTATACCGGGCACTGTCGTAGCGGTTCCGGGCAAAACGGTCGAGCTTCCAGACCAGCACGATGTCGAACAGCTTCTTGTCGCTGTCTTTTATCATCTGCTGGAACTCAGGGCGATTGTCCGTCTTAGCAGAGATAGCACGGTCAATATAGTGCTTGACGATGGTGATGCCGTTCTTTTCCGCATAGGCGGTGCATTCCCGAATCTGACCTTCGATGGATTCTTCGCGTTGGTTATCCGATGAATAGCGGGCATAGATCACGGCGGTCAGGTAAGCACCTCACTTTACACATCATCAGACGGAAATACGTTTATTCAGAAGATTGTTTCGTATAATATATACCATGATTTCAGATGGATTACAAGAGATTTGAAATATTTTATGCAACAGCCCCCTGAAATGCTGGCAAGGCATCTCAGGGGGGCTGTTGGCTATGGGCAAAAAGTTTAGGAGAAGAATGAAAAAATAAGAAGAAAGGATTGAAAGGAGAAATCGGATTTTACTCGACCAGCGCAACGGCGACATCATTGACATTCGTGCCGGTCGCACCGGTGATGATGAGGCCTTCCACTGCTTGCAGTGCGTGGTAGGCATCGTTATCGGCAAGGGTCAGGAACACATCCATCCCTGCTTCTCGAAGAGCATTCTCGGTCTGACCATCCACATAGCCGCCTGCGGCATCCGTAGGTCCGTCTGTGCCGTCACTGCCGACCGAAAAGACACAGCAGTTTTCCAGACCGGAAAGAGCAGGTGCGGCGGCCAGAGCAAGCTCCTGATTGCGTCCGCCCAGACCTTTGCCGGTCAGATGAACGACCGTTTCGCCGCCCGCGATATATGCCAGCTTTTTGCCCTGCCCTGCATGGGTGCGGACGATAGAGCCGAGGAAGCTGCCCGCTTCCCGGGCTTCACAGCAGAGCTGGTCGGTCAGGATGACCGGCTCATAGCCGAGTGCCTGACTTGCCTTTGCTGCGGCGGCACACAGCTCCCGGACACTGCCGGTGATTTGTGTGGTCACATTGCCGAGGGCTTTCGGCGTTTCTTGTTGCAGCAGGTCTTTCGCCGCAGAGGAAAGGGTCAGGTGATATTTTTCCGCAATGGCAAGAGCCTGCTCGCAGGTGGAGGTATCCGGCACGGCCGGGCCGCTGGCGATCATGTCCAGCGGGTCGCCCAAAATGTCGCTGAGGACGATGCTGAACACCTTTGCCGGTGCGCAGGCTTGGGCAAAGTGCCCGCCTTTCACGCCGGAAAGGCGCTTGCGGATGGTGTTCATCTCCACGATGTCCGCGCCGCTGGCAAGGAGCTGCCCCGTGATGTTTTGCAGCTCTTCTCCGGAAATGAGCGACTTTTCAAACAGGGCACTGCCGCCGCCGGACAGCAGGAACAGCACGATGTCCTCCGGGTGCAGGCCGTGGACAAGTTTCAGTGCTTTCTCGGTCGCGGCGAAGCTGTTGGCATCCGGCACGGGGTGTCCGGCTTCATAGCAGCGCACACCGGGGATGTCGCCTTTCACGTGGTCGTATTTGGTGACGACGACGCCGTCCTCCACGGAACCCAGCGCAGAAACAGCGGCGTGCGCCATCTGCCATGCCGCTTTTCCGGCGGCGACCAGAAAGACCCGCCCCTCCGGGCGAAAATCTTTCAGAGCACGCCGGACGGCTTCATCCGGCAGGACTGCCTGAATGCTGGCAGAGATGATTTGGTCTGCGGTCTGGCGCAGGGTGCTCATAGAAAGTTCCTCCTTTGGCATCAAAAGCAATTCACTCCGTTTACAGCAGCCCGGCCTCGGTCATCGTCTTGATGAAGCCCTGCTTGGCCGGGCCTTCCGGGGTGGGCAGAGTGGGCAGATAGGGTACGCCCACATCGCGGCCGCGCAGCACCGCCATATCCTTTGCGGCGACCGGGAAGCTGGCCGCATCCATCGACAGGCGGACAGGGTTCAACTTGAACTGGGCTTCCAGACTGCCCTCGCGGTCCCCGGCGGCATACTTATTATAGACATCGGTGATGAGCTCCGGCATGAAGTTGGCCGCGGTGCATACACCGCCCACCGCGCCGTGGCAGAGGCTGGCGTACAGGAGCGTATCCTTGCCGCCAAAGACCTTGAATCCCACATCGCGGGTGCGGCGGATGAACTCAGAAGTCTGGGTGATATCGCCGCTGGTGTCTTTCATGCCGACGATATTGGGAACATTGTGCGCCAGCTCATCCACGAGCTGTGCGCTCAGGGTGTAGCCGACACGACCGGGATTATTATACAGCAGAACAGGCGTTTCGGGAACACTTTCCGCAATGGTCTTGAAATGGTCGTACAACTCGGCATAGGTCGGCTTGAGGAACATGGGCTGAAGCACGCTGACAGCAGCCGCACCGTTCTTCACGGCCATTTGCGCCAGACGGCAGCACTTTTTGGTGCTGATGGCACCGATGCCAAAATAGACCGGCACACGGCCCGCAGCCTGATCGATCATGATCTTCAGGCCGCGTTCCATCTCGTCCTCTTCGACCATATAGAACTCACCGTTGGAGCCAAACGCGAGGATGCCGGCAACACCGCCGTTGATGACGTAATCCACCTGTGCGCGCTGCTTTGCTTCATCGATCTTCTCGTTTTCGTCCACGATGGTCAGGATAGGCACTACGACGCCCTTAATAAAATCTGTATTCATACCGCTCTTTGATCCTTTCGTTCTGTTTTCAGACAAGATATTTGGGTCATGGGGAAGTTCTCAGGCCTGCCGCCTGTTCTGTGCCTTTATTCTAGCACGAACCGGGAAAGGACACAAATCGGGCGGTCCGGAATATTGCAATCTTACGAAACTTTTCTGCAACAAAATGAAATGTTTGATTTCACATCGTAGCGTTTTGTCGGAAACATCAAAAAAACAGACGTGAATTTAGCGATCTGTTTCTTGCCGGATGCGGCATTTCCCGGTATACTGATGTCAGTCGAGCGGCACAGAGACAGCCGCTGCAAAAGATTTTTTCCGATTCAAAATCAAGTGGTCCCATCAGGAGGTATCTTTCATGAAAATCGGTTTTATTGGTCTGGGTATCATGGGCAAGCCTATGGCAAAGAATCTGCTGAAGGCAGGCTATACGGATCTGCTGGTCAACAACCTCACCCCCGCCCCGGTGCAGGAGCTGGAAGCAGCCGGTGCAAAGGGTGCAACGCAGAAAGAGATCGGTGAGCAGTGTGATGTCATCATCACCATGCTGCCCAACTCTCCGCAGGTCAAGCAGGTCATGCTGGGCGAGACCGGCGTTGCTTCTTACATGAAGCCGGGCACGACTTTCATCGACTGCTCCTCCATCAACCCGGTCTCTTCCAAGGAGATCTACGCCGAGCTGCAGAAGAAGGGCGTCGAGATGCTGGACGCTCCTGTTTCCGGCGGTGAGCCCAAGGCCATCGACGGTACCCTGAGCTTCATGGTCGGCGGCAAGCAGGAGGTCTTTGACCAGTTCAAACCTCTGCTGGAGACCATGGGCGCATCCGTCGTCCGCTGCGGCGAGGTCGGCGCAGGCAACACCACCAAGCTGGCAAACCAGATCATCGTTGCCTGCAACATTCAAGCTTTGGCCGAGGCCCTGACTCTGGCCCAGAAGGCCGGCGTTGACCCCGAGCTGGTGTTCCAGGCCATCAAGGGCGGTCTGGCCGGTTCCACCGTCATGAACGCAAAGGCTCCCATGATGATCGAGGGCAACGACAAGCCCGGTTTCAAGATCGACCTGCACATCAAGGACCTGAACAACGCTCTGGACTGCGCGCACTCTGTCGGCGCACCCGTCCCCATGACTGCCGAGGTGCAGGAGATCCTGCAGTGGCTGCACAACCACGGCAAGGGTCAGGCCGACCACAGTGCCATTGCACAGTATTACGAGATGCTGACCGATATCCAGATCGGCCGCTGAATCCGCTGACAGCTCTTTCCTTTTTATGGTGTTTCTGCTATCATATCTTCAGAGATGGGCAGAAAACCGGACCGGCGCGCCCACCATGTGTGGGTGCGTCTTTTTGCTTTCTGAACCGACCAAGACAAAAGGAGAACTCTATGGCAAAGGTAGCAGTACTGGTGCCCAATCAGGAGCTGGAGCTCATCGCACAGCCGCTGACTGAGGAATTTTCTTCCCTTCAGGTGATGGAGGTCAAATATATCCGCACGGCCTATGCGGTACAGCGGGCCAGAGAACTGGAACAACAGGGCTGTGACCTTATCGTGGCGCGCGGCGTGCAGGCACGGCTCATCAAGCGCAGTGTCCGCATCCCGCTCGTGGAGATCACTGTCACCCCGCAGGAGCTGGCCAGTGTGATGCTGGATTTGAAAGAGGAACTGGAACTGGATTGCCCCCGCATCGGGCTGATCGGCTTTCCGAATATGTTCAGCGACACATCCCAGTTCAACCGGCTGCTCCATATTGATCTCCGGCTTTATATGGCAGAGCAGGAAGAACAGCTGGAAGAAATGGTGGACAAAGCGCTTCAGGATGGCTGCAATGCCGTCATCGGCGGCAACCGGGTCTGCGCCTCTGCCGGGCAGAAAGCGTTGCCCTACAAGTTTATCCCTTCTGGGGAGGAAAGTCTGCGCAATGCCCTTGCAACTGCCTCCCGCGTGGGATACGCCATTGATCTGGAAAAGCACAACTCTGCCGAGATAAACGCACTGCTGAACTACACGTTCAGCGGCATCATCCAGGTGGATAAAGAGCGCATCATCCGCCGGGTCAACAGGGTCACCAACAATCTGCTGGGCCGGAGCACTGATGTCCTGCTTGGACAGGAGATTTCCGCTGTGCTTCCCAACCTGAATCAGAATGTTCTGACGGATGCGCTGCTCCACGGCAAGGAGGCATACGCTTTCCTGCTGGATATCGACCATCGGGCCGTTGTGGTCAATGTGGCCCCCATCCTTGTGGGAGAGCAGATCGAAGGTGCCGTGCTGACGTTTCAGGAAGGGCAGCGCCTCATTGAGATGGACAGCGAGATGCGGCGGGAGCTTTACCAGCGGGGCTTCGTGGCGCGGTACACCTTTGAAAACACCATCTGCGAGGACCCGGAGACCCGCCGCCAGTTCAGTCTGGCAAAACGCATCAGCCGCTTTTTTGCCCCCGTCCTGCTGACCGGCGAGGTGGGCAGCGGCAAAGGAGTGCTGGCACAGTGCATCCACAACGAGAGCCTGTTGCGCAAAAATGCCTTCATCACCGTCGATTGCAGTGCATGGCAGCCGGAGATGGTAGATAATATCCTGTTCGGCAATTACACGACCCGGCGGGAAGCCGGAGACAGCTACGCAGAGATGGCACAGGACGGCACGCTCTATCTGAGCCATGTGGAGATGCTGCCGCTGGAAACGCAGTACAAGCTGCTCTGCCTGATACGGGGACACTTCCTGCACAACGGTCCCAGCCGTCCGGCAGCGGCCCATGTCCGTGTCATTGCCTCGACCTCCGTGAATCTGATCGCCCGGGTCGAAAAGGGCGAGTTCCGCAGTGACCTGTACTACGCGCTCAGCGTCCTGACCGTGGAGGTCCTGCCGCTGCGCCGCCGCCGGGGCGACATTGAGGGCTGGATGCAGCGCTATCTGGACGAATGGCAGGAAAAGTACAAGCGCTACGTCAGCCTGACGCAGGGGGCCCGGCAGTACCTGCGGGAGTACGAGTGGCCCGGCAATCTGGACCAGCTCTACAGCGTCTGCGAGCGCCTTGTCCTGCTGACGCAGAAGCGGAACATCGACGAGATCTTCCTGCGGGAACAGCTGGAACAGATGACCCCCCGGCTGCTGCCGGGCACCGAGCAGGTCGTGCTCTATCAGGACCGCCGGGCAGTGGAGCTGGCAGCTCTGATGAAAAAGCATAAGGGCAACCGCCAGAAAGTGGCCGAGGAGCTCGGCATCAGCAAAACGACTCTCTGGCGGTACCTGAAAAAGTATGATGTCCACCCGGACTCACTGTAAACGATTTTTGACAGAGCACATCTCTGCGGCTTGGGCCGCAGGGGTGTGTTTTTTGCTTTGCGGCGAAAAAAGTGAAATCAGGAAATGCGTTTTGCAAAGTTTTGAATCATGCTGATTTCAAAAGCAGAAACATTGACGGAATCATGCAAGAACGCGCCTTCATTTCGTTAAAACGTGAATTGTTTCACAAGCCCAGGGTCGTTATACTGATATCAAAGAGGATCGGGAGACACGCAGACCCGGCAATGTCGAAAAGGAGTCGAAACTATGATCAAGGTCGAAACCAACTGCTCCAGCAAAATGACCGATGAAGAAATGCGGCGTGTTCAGGGCATGGGAATCGAGTACTTGGCAGCCAATTTTGTTGGTGAGGATGCCTGTTATGATGGTATCGTCCGTTTTCAGGAACGGGCCGCCCGCTATGGGCTGAAGATCAGCAATGCAGGATGCCCTCAGCTGCAGAAGTGCCCTTCTATCCATCTGGGCAAGCCGGACCGGGATGAGTGGATTGAAAAGTACAACGAGTTCACCCGGGCACTCGGCAAGGCAGGCGTTTCTGTCAACTACATCGCATGGCAGCCTAACGGTATCTTCCGCACCAAAATCGGTGCGGGCAAGTATAATCACGGCCAGAATTCTTTCCTCTGTGACTTGGATGAGATCAAGGCCCGTCCCATCGCCAACGACCGTGAATACGGCGAGGATGAGATCTGGAGCAACTTCCAGTATTTTCTTGACAAGGCCATGCCGGTGTGCGAGGAAGCGAACGTGAAGCTGGCGCTCCACCCCAATGATCCGCCCATCGAATCTGTAGGCGGTGTGCACTGCCTCATCTGGAACTCCGACTGTTACCGCCGGGCCTTCCGAATGGCTCACAATAGCCCGTATCTGACCATGAAGATGTGCGTAGGCTGCTGGCTGGAAAGTGAATCGTTCGGTGATCTGTACAAGGATATTGACGAGTTCGTCAAGGCGGATAAGATCCCCATCATCCATTTCCGCAATGTCAGCGGAGCACTCCCGTATTTCGAGGAGACGCTGCTGGAAGATGGCTGCGAAGATATGTATGCGCTGATGAAGCATATCGTGCGCAGCGGGTTCGACGGTTTTCTCAACATCGACCATGCGTTCTTCAATGAGGATGGCAAGGGAATGAACGAAGTTTCCACCGCCTACTACACCGGCTATATGAAAGCTCTGCTCCACGCTGCCGAAAAGGAATGCGCCGCAGAAAAATAAAGGCTGCGCAAAAGCAGACCCGGACGAAAAAAGAAAAGGAGAATCCAAATGAATGTACAGCTTATTTTAACGCTGGTCATCCTGATCGCCATGATCGTGGGATTTCTGAGCGGCAAATTCAAGCTCGGTCTGGTTGCCATGACGGCTGCCACCCTGCTCTGCCTGTCAGGCGTTCTGACCTTTGACGAGGCCTACGCCAATTTCGCAAACAAAAACGTCATTATGATCGGCGGCATGTTCATCCTGAGCGGTGCCCTGAGCAAGACCAGTCTGGTATCACGGGTGCGTGATTTCATGGTCTCCCACGGTGACAAGGCCAAGCTTATCATCTTCCTGTATATGGTCATCAATGTGCTGCTCATTCAGGTCAGTATGCCCACTGCTCTGGCCAGTATGTTCCTGCCCTTCATGGCTTCCTTTACCGGCGACAGCAAGGTCAAGGCTTCCGACCTCATCTACCCGGGTGCCGTAGTTGCTCACTGTGCACAGGGCCTGATGCCCGGCGCAATGTTCGTACTCATCAACAGCATTCTGGAAGCCAACAATGCCGGTGTGGATATCACCGCCGTTGACTACAGCCGCGTCATCTTTGTCCCCGCCATCATCGCTCTGCTTTACTGCGGCATCGTTGCTCCCCGTCTGCTGTCCAAGAGAGACTTTGTGACTGCCGCAGATACCTCCAGCCAGAGCGGCAAAAAAGCTTCCACCCTCGCAGCATGGCAGGAGAACCTCATCTATGTTGCTTTCGTGGTCAACCTCCTGTGCATGCTGTTCTCCGATTCTCTGCCGTTCTCGATGAACGTTGTCCCTGTTGCTCTTGATATTATCCTGCTCTACACCAAGTGCCTCGACCTGAACGACGTGAAGAACTTCATGAATGTCGATACCCTGTTCATGCTGGTCGGTGTCATGTGCCTGGGTACTGCAATGCAGAAAACGGGTGCCGGTACCGTGGTCGGCGATTTCATCATGAATCTGCTGGGCAAGGACCCCTCCCCCATGCTCGTCCTCTTTGCATTCTACTTTGCCGGTGCAGCCCTGACCCAGTTCATGAGCAACACCGCATCTCAGCAGGTGTTCGTCTCTCTGGCCGTCATCACCTGCATTGCCAACGGTCTGGACCCCCGGCCCTACGCCTGTGCCATCTTTGCAGGCTGCACTGCCGCAATGCTGACCCCGGCCGCATCTCCCTCTATTGGTATCTCCTTTGGTGCCGGCAACTACAAGTTCAAGGAAGTCTTCTTCGCATTCCTGCCGCTCTGGGTTATCTACGGCATTGCCGTCTGCCTGAGCGCCAGCTTTGTTTTTCCTCTGGCAGGTTGAGTTTCTGAAAAGCAGTTTCTGATATTCAGATCTCCTCCTTTTGATAAGACCCGAGTAATGCCGATGGAGGATTGCTCGGGTCTTGTCTCATATGGGCAGAGATTTGTTCTACCGAAGAAGGAGGTGCCCCGATTTGAATCACAAACTTATCACAGACCGTCTGTTTTACCAGAAAGTTCTCAGCATTATGCTCCCGGTTGCACTGCAGCAGACCATCAACATGGGCGTGAATATGCTGGACACGATGATGCTCGGGCAGATGGGAGAAGTACAGATATCCGCTTCCAGTCTGGCAAACCAGTACTACAATTTCTTCACCATTTTCTGCATGGGCATCATCGGCGGCAGCAGTGTCCTTGCCGCGCAATACTGGGGTGCACGGGACCTGAACAAGGTACAGCAGACATTCTGCCTGGCGATTCGGATGGCGCTTCTTTTTTCGGTGACCTTTGCTCTCCTGACCTGGCTTTTCCCCGCACAGATCATGCGCATCTATACCCCTGACCCTGCCGTCATCGAGCAGGGCATCCGCTACCTGCGCATCACGACCTTCGTTTTTGTCATCCACGGCACCAGCTTAGTCGCCGAGCAGTTGATGCGTTCGGTCGGGCAGGCAAGGCTCGGGCTTGTCGTCAGCTCCATCTCGTTCGTGGTCAATCTGATTGCCAACTATATCTTCATCTTTGGCAAATTCGGCGCGCCAAGGATGGAGATCGCCGGTGCCGCACTCGGAACGCTTTTTGCCCGTATCGCGGAATTTCTTGTAACATTCGGCTACATCTTCTTCCGTGACCGCTCCCTGCATTTCCGCTTTTCTCACCTGTTCCGCAAGGTGGAGCGTTCGCTGCTCATGAACTATCTCCGTCTCGGTGTTCCTGTTCTGGTCAGTGACGGTCTGCTGGGGCTGGGAAGCAATATCGTCAGTATCATTCTGGGCCATATGGGCGCGGCTGTCGTGGCAGCAAATGCAATTTGTCAGGTCATCGACCGGCTCTTCACCGTCGTCATTCAGGGCATCGCCAACGCTTCCAGCATCGTGACCGGTCATACCATCGGCGAGGGCGATACGGAACGCGCCATGCAGCAGGGATATACATTTTATCTGCTCAGTGTTGCTTTCGGCCTGATTGCCGTTGTCATGGTGCTGGCGTGCGGCCCTCTGACCATCCGGGTCTACTCATTGACCGAAGAAACTGTTATAATCACAGAGCAGATGATGCGCGCCTATACCGTCATCGTGTTCTTCCAGTGTATCCAGTCCGTCATGACAAAAGGCGTTCTGCGCGGCGGCGGCGATACCAAATTCCTGATGAAAGCCGACATCCTGTTTATGTGGCTGGTGTCCATCCCTCTCGGGTGTATCGGCGGTCTGGTCCTGGGCTGGCCCGCATGGCTGACCATCCTCTGTCTGCGAATCGATTATGTCATCAAATCGGCCTGGTGCGTCACACGGTTAAAGAGCGGAAAATGGATACGGTCTGTGGAGGATGCCTCTCTCCCGGTACGAAACCGAAAATATTCTGATTGCAAGAAAGGAATGTACCTATGGAATATCGTGTTTATGGAAATGACGTCGTTCTCCGCATCCAGAAAGGAGAAGAGATCCTCACCTGCCTGAAAGAGGTCTGCGAAAAGGAGCATATCACCCTCGGCTCTGTCACCGGACTGGGCGCTGTGGGCGAAGTGACCCTCGGCGTGTTCAACCGGGAAAATTTCGCCTATGAAAAGCAGACCTACACCGGCGATATGGAAATTGCATCCTGCGTGGGCAACATCTCCACCATGGAGGGCAAGAACTATCTGCACATCCACATGGTCGTGGGCAACGTCACGGACGGCATCTGCCACGCCGGACATCTTAACCGTGCCGTTGTCAGCCTGACCGGCGAATTTATCCTGCACAAAATCGAGGGCACGGTGGAGCGCGAATACTCCCCGGAAGTCGGTCTGAACCTGTTCAAATTCGTGGATTGAGAAAAGCATAAGGAGAAATTTCTATGGCCATCCATGTGGTAAACGAAGCACGCCGCTGTCTGCATTGCAAGAAGCCCATGTGCCGGGAGGGTTGCCCCATCAGCACCAATATCCCGGAGGTCATTGAGCTGTTCCGCACCGGGCACAAAGAGGATGCCGGTGCAATGTTCTACGCAAACAATCCCCTGAGTGTCATTTGCTCGCTGGTCTGCGACCACGACAAGCAGTGCGAGGGGCATTGCGTTCTGGGACGCAAAGGCGCACCGGTGCATTTTTCCAGCATTGAGAATTATATTTCGGATTCCTACCTTGACCATCTGCATCCGGAAATGCAGCCTAAGACCGGCCAGCGAGTCGCCATCATCGGCAGCGGTCCTGCCGGTATCACCATCAGCATTCTGCTGGCACAGCGCGGCTATCAGGTGACAATGTTTGAGAGCCGCGAGAAGATCGGCGGCGTTCTGCGGTACGGCATCCCGGAGTTCCGTCTGCCGAAATCCATCCTCGACCGCTACCAGAAACAGCTCACCCAGCTTGGCATCCGGATCCGCCCCAACACGGCGATTGGCCGCACCCTGACGGTGGACGATTTGCAGCGGGATGGCTATGAAGCCATCTTCATCGGTACGGGTGTCTGGAAACCCAAGGCGATGGGCATCCCCGGCGAGAGCCTTGGCAATGTCAACTACGCCATCGACTATCTGGTAAACCCGGATGTCTACGATTTGGGCGACGACCTCGTGGTGATTGGTGCGGGCAACTCTGCGATGGATGTCGCCCGCACTGCACTGCGGAAAGGCGTCCGCCGGGTCAACGTGTTCTGCCGCCGGTACCAGACCGCCGCCAGTGTCCGGGAAGTGGACTATGCCAAGGCGGACGGCGTGGAATTTTTCTACGGAATGCGCCCCACCCGCATCGTGGACGATGGCGTTTACTACAAGAAAGTCGAGATGGACGAGGAAGGCAACATCACCAGCACCAGCGAGGAACAGTTCTTCCCGTGCAGCAGCGTCATCATTGCCATCAGTCAGGGCGCACAGAGCCGCATCGTCAGCACCACCACCGGTCTTGAAATGAGCAGCCACGGTTTGCTGGCGACCAACGAACACGGCGAGACGACTCGTGAGGGTATTTTCGCCAGCGGCGATGTTGTTCTGGGCGCACGGACGGTCGTAGAGGCAGTCAAATATTCCAAGCAGGTGGCAGATGAGATGGACGCATACCTGCGCCGCCGCCGGGAAGTAAAGCAGGAGGATAACGCATGAAAACGATTCATCTGCCGGACGGAACGGAGATCCCTGCGGTCGGGCAGGGCACTTGGTATCTGGGCGAGGAACGCAGTAAGCGCACCAGTGAAACACAGACTCTGCGCTGGGGTGTGGAACATGGCTTGACCCTCATCGACACCGCTGAGATGTACGGTGACGGTGCGAGCGAGGAGCTGGTGGGCTACGCCATTGAACCGCTCGACCGGAGTAAGCTGTTTCTGGTCAGCAAGGTCTACCCGTGGAATGCCGGACGGCGAAACATTTTTGATTCCTGTCAGGACAGTCTTGACCGGCTGGGAACGGACTATCTGGACTTGTATCTGCTCCATTGGCGCGGCAGTGTCCCGTTGAGTGAAACGGTCGCCTGTATGGAGGAACTGAAAGCGCAGGGAAAGATTCGCCGGTGGGGTGTGTCCAACTTTGATTTGTCCGATATGCAGGAGCTTCTTCGTCTGAAACACGGCGAGAATTGCGCTGTTGTGCAGGATTTGTATCATCTAGGTAGCCGTGGCATCGAATACGATTTGCTGCCTTTCCTGCGGCAGCAGCGCATCCCGCTGATGGCATACAGCCCGCTGGCACAGGCTGGGCAGCTGCGCCAGGAAATGCTCAGCAGTTCCGCTATCCAGACTGTTGCAGAGAATCATAACATCACGCCCATTCAGGTGCTGCTCGCCTTTGTCCTTGCGCAGGATGGCGTGTTTGCCATTCCTCGTGCCAGCAGGGTCAGCCATGTGCAGGCCAACCGTGAAGCAGCGGATGTTGTCCTTTCCGCTGAGGAACTGGCGTTGCTGAATGAGGCATTCCCCGCCCCCAATCGGAAAGTCTCGCTGGATATGATTTGAATGCTATCAAAATATAGAAAGCGGTTTTACATCTAATTCAAAAGCTATTAGGCTTAAGATTATATCAGATACCGCCAGAAGCAAAAGTCTTACTTCCATTGCTTTACCGCAATAAATTTCACAGAGCCATCTTGACTCACCCATGCTTCCATGATACCCTTTATTCCAAATTCTGCCGAAAAAGTGGTGGTTCTCACCGTGATAACCACCACTTTCAGCGGATGATTGCCCAGAAAGAACGTACCGCCCCGCAACACACCCGATTCATTTTGCCGCCGATTCACCCCGACAAAATCCATCGCTGCGCTGCTTGGGCGGTATTTTTCTTTATGGGAAACGTACCTTGAAAATTTCATAAGCCGACCGGACGTGATACCGACTTTTCGTCAACGCCGCTGCACAAACAGGGGTAGGAACTTCGTTCGGAGCAAACGGTGGTCCCCTTACATGAGCAGCACAACCTCTACTTATTTTTTTTTCGTCTTAACAATTCGGAAACATTTGTTGAAAATGCGTTTTGAGCGCAGCGGTAGAGGGCAAGAACCGTCCCGTGGCCACAAATTTTCAATTCTTGAAAATGTTGTGCTCCACCGGGACTTCACTTCTCAAACTCTTGCGAGTTTTCCAAGTGATCTTGTTGGGGCGTGCCTGCCCCAAACCCTGCCGAGTAACAATAAAGTTCATAATTGTTCCATAGACTGAGTATAACACATCCTTCGACGATACACTACTCCTCTTTTTGCAAAAATCCAATTATCTTCGGTGACCCGTCGTGAGATGCAATTATTTCATGTCGTTTCACCAATCACTTGACTTGGTTTGAAAAAACACAGAGCATATGATACAATAGAACAAATAATGTTGTCTACCGAGAAAGGAAGTGTCTTTCCATGAAAAAAATCCATAAGTTCTTTTCTAAAGATTTGCTCCATATTCTTGGTGCTGTTGGGATTTTTGTTGCTTTTCTGATTTCTATCGCCTATAAGCAAGTTGGAATCGGGGCACTCATAGCTGCGTGGCTTATTGCTATGGCAATTATCGGGGTAGCATGGATTACAGACATCCGCAAAGCAGACCTGCTGAAAAACGGAAAGATTGTTTCCGGAAAAGTTAATGCAGTAAAAAGGGTTCACATAAAATTCCACATGAGTACCTATCACCTTGCTGATGAAGATGTAATTTATCCTTGGGTGATTCGGTATCAATACAAGATTGGAAAAGACACTTATTATGGACAGTCCCATTGGTTTTGGTTCAACCCTCTCGTGAGCAAGGGAACACCTATAAAGGTGACTATTGACCCTCAAAACCCAGAAAGAAGCATTGTTGCTGCATGGGAAAGTTAATAGATTGTTTCTTTCCTCTATGATGACGGAAATTTCAAAGGAGCGTAATCTCCTTTGGCACACGACTTTGGAACAAAGTCTAGTGTGTTACACCTCGATAGAGGTGTGCCGCTCCCAGACACAAAAAGTCCCATGGCCAACACCTCGGCGGTGTGGTCATGGGACTTAATGCTTTTTAGGCCTAGCGGAGTGAACCGTAACCAATCCTGACATCCAGTTGCCGTGTCATTTGTTGAATACTGTTTTACGAACAATCTGCGGACGTGAAGACCCGCCATTATATCATCAGCTTCGACCCGAAGGACGCAGTAGAGAACGGCTTGACCATGGAAAAGGCACAGGCACTCGGTCTGAACTTTTGCAAAGAAAACTTCCCCGGTCATCCCGCCATCGTCTGCACTCACCCGGATGGGCACAACCATTCGGGAAACATCCACGTCCACATCGTGATCGGCAGCATCCGAACACGGGAAGTGGAACGCAAGCCTTATATGCAGAAGCCCCGCGACTGGCGTGAGGGTATGAAGCATTCCAGCACTGCCCAGACCATGCGGCACCTCCGTGTCGAGGTCATGGAGCTGTGCGAGGGTGCCGGACTGTACCAGATCGACCTGCTCAACGGCTCGAAAGAGCGTGTCAGCGAGGCTGAATATTGGGCAAGGCGGCGTAGGCAACAGAAACTTGACCGTGAAAACGCAGCCCTCACCGCAGCCGGACAGCCGCCCAAGCAGAAGAAGTTTGAAACCATAAAAGTCGCTTGTCGGGGCGAGGCCCCTCCATTTGCTGCGCAAACCGCTCGGTCACTCAAAAGCCCCACTGGGGCTTTTGTTGCTTCGCAAACGCGAACCTTGCGGAAACAGATTTCTTCGGTGCTGTATCGCGCTGTGAGTTTTGAGGAGTTTTCTGATAGGCTCATGCAGCAATACGGCATTGCCGTCAAGGAAAGCCGTGGGCAGCTCAGCTATCTGCCATCTGGCAGAACGAAGTTCATCCGGGCAAAAAAGCTCGGTGACAAGTTCGATAAGGCAGCAGTGCTTGCCACGTTGCAGGCAAACGCCGAACGCAAACCCAAGACGCAGTTCAAGCAGGATACCATCGGGAAACTGATCCACATCCAGTCGAGGATGACCGAGGGCAAAGGCATCGGCTATAAGCGTTGGCTCACGAAACACAATCTCAAAGTTATGGCACAGACCGTGAAGCTTCTGCAGGAAAAGGGCTTGACCGACGAGGACGCTCTGAACCAGCGCATCGCCGAACTGGAAACCAAGTATCACGATGCACTGGCGGTGGTGAAAGACCTCGAAGGTCGCATGAAAGCTAACAAAGAGCTGCGCTATCACGTCGCAGCCTACACCAGCACCAAGAGCGTTGCACAGCAGTTAAAAGCTGCAAAACGACCCGCAGCCTTTGAAGAACAGCACCGTGCAGAGCTGACATCGCACCGGGCGGCAGTGGCCTATTTCAAGGCAAACAACATCACCAAGTTGCCCAGCCCGAAAAAACTGGAAGCCGAGTATGCGCAGCTGACATCCGAAAAGGCAAAGTTCTACGAGCAGTACAAGGAAGCTAAAGCGGAACTTCTCAAACTGAAAACCGCAAAGCAGAATGTTGCGTCCTTTTTCCGGGAGGAAGAGCCGGCGCAACAGGAGAGATAAAGGAGTGTGCGTATGATCAATCTGAAAATCGACCCGGAGTTCCAGAATCAGATTCCCCCTCTGACCGATGATGAATTTAAGCAGCTTGAAGAAAATATCCTCAAGGAAGGCAAGCTGCTCTCTCCTTTGATCGTTTGGAACAACGCCCTTGTTGACGGTCACAATCGTTATGCCATTCTCCAGAAGCATCCTGAGATTTATTTTTCCACCATGCCGCTCCCGTTTGAAAGCCGGGAAGAAGTTCTCGCTTGGATCTGCAAGAACCAGTTGGGGCGGCGCAATTTGACCCCGGAGCAGAAGCACTACCTGATGGGCAAACAGTACGAAGCCGAAAAAGCTGCGCACGGCGGTGACCGCAAAAGCACCGATGCAAAATCAAGTTCGCTAAAAGCGAACTTGATTGACAGCACCAAGACCTGCGACCGAATCGCAGAAGAAAACGGAGTGAGCAAGGACACCGTTATCCGCGCCTCGAGGTATATGAAAGGTGTAGAGATTGCGGAAGAACTGATACCGGGCTTAAAGCAGAGCATCCTGTCCGGACAGACGAAAGTATCCAAGGCGGATATGCACCGCCTTGCCAAGGTTGCCTGCTATGACCGCGCACAGACCTTGCAGGATATTTTGCACCCGGAGCTGAAGGTGGAACCGACGCCTGACGCTGACGGTGTGATCCGCGTTCCGGGCAAAGCGCCTGTCATGCCGTTTCGAAAGTTTGAATCGGTTTACGACAGCGATGCTTACCCGGAGGATGTACGGTACGAGTATGTGGCGTTGGAAGAACTCACTACTCGTTTCCGCATTTCGTTCAACTACCAGTTGGAACAGATGCCCGATAATGCGCAGCGTGATGTGATTCTGGAGATCATTCACAAACACAAGGACTACCTTGCTTCTCTGGAAGCCGCACTCGCAGATGTTAAAGACCAGACAGCATAACATCAGGCACATGGTATGCTGTTCACAGATGTCCAAAGGAGCGTGCGTTTGAACAAAAAGAAAAAGTCCACAAACACTTCCCCTTATCCCGATGAAGTCATCGACCGTCTGGCACGGGCATTCTACCCGGCCATCCTTGCCTGCTGGAACAGCGAGGAAGGCCAAAGAGAATTTGCCGCATGGCAGGCAGAGCAGGCTCATCACACCACCAGCAAAGAAAAACAGAGCGTTCCCGACGGGGAACGCCCTGTTGTACATATCGCTATTGTCTGTGGTCTTTGGCAGGGTGCGTTCGCAGGGCGCACCCTGTTTTTGTTTTGAGCCTTCACCGGCTTTTTGAGATTCAGCCCTCTGCTTTCTGAACCAGAATCGTCAGCTGCTTCTGAACGCTGTCATCAGCTGTGACGGTCAGATGAATTTCACCCGCAGCTTCTCCTGCACGGATCACCGCCATGCAGCAGCCGTCATAGGTCTCGCTTTCCGGGGTATCGTAACGCTCCTCGGAGCAGGGGTTTGCGCTGCCTACGGCTTCCAGAATGCCTGCACCCTCCAGCTCCACCTTCAGGGTGTGCTTGGTGTGCAGATCTGCGGTGCCCTTTGCGTCCACGAATTGGATCATCACAAAGGCTGCATCCTCGCCGTTGGATTGCAGGGTCTTACGGTCTGCTGTAAGGGTCATCTGTGCATCCTGTGCGGTGCGCAGCGTGAACTCGCCGTCACATACGCCGCCGGTATAGCCCACAGCCTTCAGCTCGCCGGGAGTGTAGGGTACACTGTAGGTAGCGGTAAAATCCACCATGGCACGGCGGCCCAGAGAAGCTCCGTTCAGGAACAGCTCCACCTCCTCCGAGGCGGAGTACACATCCACCGAAGCCGTCTGTCCCTCAAAACCGGGCCATGTCCAACTGGAAAGGTTATCCTTGAACATCCAAGGCGTTTTGCTGGAGGTCTGACCGTTGTGTTCCATTCGCAGCACTGCCAGATAGGGTGCCTTCCGCAGACCGTAAACGATCTCCCGCAGATAGCTGATGGGGCGGCGGTTTCCCAGCAGATCCAGATCTCCAATGTAGGCGGTGCGTTCCGGGTAAATGCTGCTGAAGTTGGCACCACCATCGTAATGGAAGATGCCGCAGCCTGCCTCCCCCAGATAATCGTAGCCAGCCCATGTGAAGTCGCCAATCATGTGAGGATTCTCCTCCACGATGCGCCACAGCCGCACGATGTCTGCTGGGTAAGTCTCGGTGCCTAGCACTGCCTTGTGGGGGTGCAGTTCATGCTCCAGCACATGGCGTCCGGTAAGGTAATTCAGACCGATCACATCGCAGGAATCCTCGCAGCCGGACAGCGCCTCAGTCAGCAGCGGATGGGTGGCAAAGTAGTCACCCTTTTCCCCGGACATCAGGCTCATAAAACTGTTCAGCGCATTGCTGCCGCCGCCATCGCCGCCGGAAGGACCGGGCTGTGCCGGGAACTTTTGCATCACATCCCCCATGATCTCCCGCAGGCGGTAACCGGCTGCCATAAGGCCGTTGAGGGCGTTGGTAGTGTAGCGGGTGGGATCTAGTTCCAGGAAGGTGTTGCAGAGCCGACGGTTGGTCTCTGCTCCGCCTTCCGAACCCGCCTCGGAGATCTCGTTGCCCACACAGTACAAAATGACACTGGGATGGTTGTAATCCTTGGCCACTATCTTTTGAATGGTGGGTTTCCAGTCCTGCTCAAAGTACAGAGCATAGTCGTAGGGATTTTTCCGCACGTTCCATACGTCGCTCAGTTCGTCCATGACCAGCACACCATACCGGTCGCAGGCATCCAGCAGCGCCCGCCCTGCCGGGTGATGGGAGGAGCGGATGGCATTGAAGCCTGCTTCCTTCAGTTGACGGATGCGGCGCTCCTCGGCATCGGGCAGGGTAGCTGCACCCAGAATGCCGTTGTCGTGGTGGATGCAGGCACCCCGCAGCTTGACGGTCTGCCCGTTGATGCGTACCCCATGGGCTGCATCGATGCTCAGGGTGCGGATGCCGAAACGGGTCTCTTCCCGGTCCAGTTCTTCCTCGCCCTCCAACACCTGCATGGTGCTGGTGTAGAGGTTGGGGTTCTCCGGGCTCCACAGAGCCGGGCTGTCCACGCAGTACCGGAAGGAGACGGTTCTGCTTTCGCCGGGCTGGAGCAGGAGGTTTTGCCGGTCGGTGAGCACTGCCGTGCCCTCCCGGCAGATGGTCTGCTGCAGGGTCACCCGTTCTGTAACGGTGCTGGCAGACTGCACCTGTGCCGTCACATCCAGCAGGGCAAAGCCCTCGTCCGCCTCCTGGGTGGTGATACGCACGGTATCCTGGGGCAGATAGACCTTGTTGCCCACCAGCAGCCGCACCGGGCGGTAGATACCGCTGCCGGTATACCAGCGGCTGTTGGGTTCCAGACTGTTGTCTGCAATGACCTTCAGCAGGTTGTCGGCGCCGTATTTCAGGTAGGGGCCAGCCTCCACGGTAAACTCCGCATAGCCATTCACGTTCCGGGTCAGCAGCCAGCCGTTCAGGTAGACCAGCGCCGTCTGGTACACGCCCTCAAATACGAGGGACACCGGCTTGCCCTGCCACGCCTGCGGTGCGGTGAAATGCTTCTGAAAAATGTACTCGCCGCCGGGGTAAAAGCCGGTCTGTGCACCGTTTTTTGTGTCCGGGGTGCGGGCTTCATGGATCATGGCATCGTAGGGCAAATGCACGGTTTTGGTCTGGGTATTTCCCAGAAAGGAATTCATCCGGGAATTGCCATCGCCCTTTTCTACCGTCCAATCTGCGTTGAAATTCTGTCGAATCATGCCTGTGCCTCTTTCTGGTGTTCAGCATCCCACTTCTTATTGGCCTTTTCCACATCCAGGAAAGCCAGCAGCACCGTGATAATGATGCCGATCACGAAGGGGAAGGTGATGTACAGGTTGAAGATCATCCGAATGGCGCTTTCGCTCTGGACCGTTGCGGTGCCCACAAAGCCGCCCAGCTTCAGCAGCCAGCCCACAGCCGCAGTACCGATGCCGCCGCCGACCTTCACGCCCAAAGAGGAGCAGCTGTACATCATACCGTCCATGTGGATGCCGGTGGTGCGTGTGGTGTAGCCGCTGGCCTCAGCAATAAGAGCGTTCAAAGAGCCGCTGAGGGTACCTGCAAAGATGCCCTTGATGAACATGAACAGCAGGAACATGGAGAGATTCTTCTGCATAGCAAAGTAGATCATGGGAATGCCCAGCACGCTGCTGATGGCGTAGCCCCAGAAGTTGACCTTCTGCATACTGCCGGTCTTTTTGATGAGGACAGGCGCAATGGCCAGTGCGATGATAACAGGGAACATCTTCATCATGGAGAACTGACCCAGCAGGCTGCCATCGCCCCAGTAATAGGTGGCGCAGAACACACCGGCACCGGTGGTCAGGTTGCTCATGATATAGTACACGATGTAGATGGCGAGGATCATCAGGTAATACTTGTTGTGGACGAGGATCTTAGCGGTCTCGGCAAAGCCGTGCTTTTTCTCTTCGGCAACTGCTTTGCCTTCCTCTGCGGCTTCGCTGGTGTTGTCGCTCAGCTCCTTCTCCGGCAGTTCTTTAACAGCAAGGCAGCTGATGGTGTTGACCACCAAACCAACGATCGCGAAGATCAGAGCCGTGGTACGCCAGCCTGCGGCACCGCTGCCGAACTTCTCCACCATACCGGTAACGGCAAAGCCCATGAAGATGTTGGTGACGACCGCAAACATAAAACGGAAGGAGCCCAGCTGCACACGCTCATTGTTGTTCTTGGTGATCAGTGCCACCAGAGAGGAATATGCAATGCCGTTGGCAGTATAGAACACTGCATTCAGTGCCGTGTACACGATGAAGAAGTAGATGTACTGCATGGTGGTGCTGCCAGCCGGGATGGCAAACAGCAAAAACAGGCAGAGGGAAACACCTACCTGACCAAACAGCATCCACGGACGTGCCTTGCCCAGCTTGGAGTGGGTACGGTCGATCAGGGTGCCAAAGATCACATCGCTGATGCCGTCCAGAACCTTGGAAGCCAGCATCAAAGAGCCAATAATGGCGCTGTCCAGACCCAGTGTTCCAGTCAGATAAAGCAGTACAAAGCTGGAAACCAGACCATAGGAACAGTTAGAGGCCAGATCGCCGGAACCGTAGGCCAGCTTCTGATACCATTTCAGATATTTTTTCTCTGTCGTTGCAGTAGCAGACATGGGGATTCTCCTTTCAAGATGTGCTGTATCATTCACGGCGACAGAGTGCGTCTGTCGCTTTACATTTTTTCAAAAGCACTCTATAATAAAGCCATCGGCCGCACAGCTTTTACAGAATGTTTTTGTATCGTGCCTATATTTTAGCAATTCCGTTCACATTTCACAATGACAGCATCGTGTGCCACATCCATCAGATTGTATCATATTCGCACATTACAAAAAAGGAGACTCTTTCATGAAACCGGATTCCACCAGCTATGAGAATATTTTGGAGGTCGAAAACTGGGGCAGTCAGCTCTCCACCTTTTATAAAATCATGTCCCCGGTGCAGATCACACTGGAGTCCTGTACCGGTCTGGGAGAAACCGACCAATACAGCATTCAGATGTTCTCACCGAATGGCTGCTGGCTGCATGAAAACTCTATGGATGCTTTATTCCGTGCCCTCAGCTCCCGTCCGCTGCACCGCCACGATTATTTTGAACTGATGCTGGTGCTGGAAGGGGAGGTCATCCAACAGATCGAGGAAAAAGAATACCCCTACCGTGCCGGAACTTGTTGTCTGGTAAACCGCAGCATCCTCCATAACGAACGCTTCATTGGCCCCGCCAAGCTCTGTTTTATTGGTCTGTCTGTGGATTTTGTCCGCAGCCTGACGGAATCTGCATCCCTGCAATTATTTGAAGCCGAGCGCCATCTGCCGGAAAATCCCGTTTTGCAGTTCATGCTGGCAAATCTGGGACAAGACCTCCGAAAGGAATATCAGGACCTTTTCCCCACACCGGAAAACACCGATAGTGTTCAAACCCTGGCAACGCTCATCGCCCGCATGACCCACATCCTGCACGAACCCAGTGCCGCCGCCACCTATTATTTGAAGGGCGCACTTTGCGAGCTGGTCGATTTTCTGTCGTCCGGGTTCTACGTCACCCCGGTGCACCTGAGTAGCAGCCCCGAAAGCCTGCTCTTTCTGCGTATCAGCCGTTTGCTGGAAGATACAGATGGTCGGTTGCCTCGCAGCGAACTGGCACGGCTTTTGAATTACAATGGCAGCTACCTCAATTCCATCGTCCAGCGCCGCACCGGTCTGTGCCTTTTCGATTACGGCATGACCTTCTGCTTCCAGAAGGCTGAACGGCTGTTGCGGGAAACAACACTTTCCGTCAGCGAGATCGCCCTACAACTCAAATTTACCAACCGCACCCACTTCTACGAACTGTTCCGGCAAAAGTACGGCATGACCCCGCAACAATGGCGCAAGATGCAGAAAAGCGTAGAGCACTCTGAATAAGGTGCTCTGCGCTTTTCTCTTAATTTTCTAGCCCATGGCTCCCGGTTACGTTTTTCAAGTATTCTTCTAGATTGCCGTTCAGAATCAAATCCGCATAGCCCAGTGGGTCATTGTAAATAAGGTAATCCAGCTCCGTCTTCTGCGCCATGGTCACATCCAGCGCATCCTCGACCCCGGTACAGTCGATGGAGATTTTTCTCCCATCCCGGAGTAGCAACTCCACGCAGCCGGTGTCCATGTTGAACTTGCAGGCTCTTTCATCGTACTTCATGTTTGTGTCCTTTCCGCCTTACGGCACCTTTACAGTTGTGACTTTCGTAATACGGTCTTTTTTCTGATAAGGTTTTGGACACACAGCGGCTGGAAAAGAGCCCTCGTTCTGCTTTCCGAAGAAAACAAAAAAACCGAACCCTTCTCCTATCGAGAAAAGGTTCGGATTTTCATGGTTTGGTGCGATGGAAGGGACTCGAACCCCCGGCCTACTGATTCGTAGGAACCGAATGGCACATTTTGTCCATTTCATCATTTAACGCTAAAACGTTATTTTAATCGAATCACCGTTATTTTTCCGTTGTTATTCTGTTGTTATTCTGTTGCATCCTTTGCATTGCTTGCACGTCTTTGCACCTGTTATCCATCCTTGCGATGTGCAGAAAATGTGCAAAAGTGTGCAGCGCCAAAATCAGCCCGGCAAAACAGGCTGTTTCGCACAGCCCCAAAAGCTGGATTTCAACGGTATTTATTGTGCAAAATCTTCCAGTTTCATCCAAACAACAATCTTACATGACACATCGGTTCTATGGCAGGGTTTAGGACATCCGAACAGACACCGTTTGATATAGAAATGAGGTTCACCATGAACAAACTGCTTTCCTGCCGCTTCAATATGGACACCAACCGGGTGGAAGCCCGGTTCGAGGGTAGCACCACCGTTGCCATCGACTGCATCGCTGTGGAGGACGAATACGGAAACACCCCGGTACAACGGGTGGAGCTGGACTGGCTGCTGTATAATAAGCCCTTGGAGTATACCCAGCTTGTTCTGGGCGAAGAGATTGAGCATTATCTTTCCCTCGGCTGCGACCATGGCAGGCTGGAAGATTAACATTATAGATATGAAAAAACAACCACCTACTACACAAAATCGTGCAATAGGTGGTTGTTTTATTTTCGATCAAGCTCTTGCCACACCAGTCTCGCGGGCAGCCTTTGCCACGGCAGCGGCCACAGCCTCAGCCACGCGGGAGTCGAACGCGCCGGGGATGATGTTCTCCTCGCTGCGGTCGGCATCAGTGATGATGTCTGCAATGGCGTAGGCCGCAGCCAGCTTCATCTCGTTGTTGATATCCCGGGCGCGGACGCTGAGCGCGCCCTTGAACAGGCCGGGGAAGCACAGCACGTTGTTGACCTGATTGGGGAAGTCGCTGCGGCCGGTAGCCATCACGCGCACGCCGCCTGCCTTGGCCTCGTCCGGCATGATCTCCGGGGTGGGGTTGGCCATGGCAAAGACGATGGCGTCCTTGTTCATGGTCTTGCACAGCTCGGTGGTCAGGATGCCGGGCTTGGACACGCCGATGAACACGTCGGCGCCCTCCAGCGCCTCCTTCAGGCCGCCCTTGACCTGACGGGGGTTGGTCACCTCGCCCAGCCAGTTCTTGTGCGCTTCGGCGCTGTTGCAGCCCTTGTACAGGGTGCCGAACTGATCCACTGCAATGATGTCCTTTGCGCCTGCGGTCATGAGCATCTTGATGATGGCAGTACCGGCAGCACCGGGGCCGTTCAGCACGATGTGCACATCTTCCATCTTCTTGCCCACCACACGCAGGGCGTTGATGAGGGCAGCAGTGACCACGATGGCGGTGCCGTGCTGGTCATCGTGGAACACCGGGATGTCCAGCTCCCGCTCCAAGGTTTCCTCGATTTCAAAGCACTCGGGGCTCTTGATGTCCTCCAGATTGATGCCGCCAAAGGTGGGCGCAATGGCCTTGCAGGCGGCAATAACGCTGGCAGCGTCGTGGGCGTCGATGCAGATGGGGAAGGCGTCCACACCGCCGAACTCCTTGAACAGCACGGCCTTGCCCTCCATGACCGGCAGACCGGCTTCCGGGCCAATATTGCCCAAGCCCAGCACGGCGGTGCCGTTGGAGACGACCGCCACCATGTTGCTCTTGAAGGTGTACTTGTAGACGTCGTCGGGGTTTTCCCTGATCTTGCGGCAGGGTTCAGCGACACCGGGGGTGTAGGCGGTGGACAGGTCGTCGCGGGTCTTGACCTCCACCTTGCTCACGATGCCCACCTTGCCGTGGTGCGTCTCGTGCATTTCCAGAGCTGCTTTATTGTAATCCATTTGAATTTCCTCCCATTGGTTCAAAACTCATTTTTCCAAGGACTTTCATCGCTGTAATCGTGGGAAATATAATCGTAAATATAGCCGATCTCACTGTCCGGCAGGTTGATGCGGTACTGCTCGGCAATGTTGGCAAAGCAGCGCCGCGCCAGTGCCACAAAGTCCCGGTGCTCTTCACAGAAGCGTTCCAGCTCACGGTAGCTCTTGATCTCCTCTTTTTTCACCAGCCGCTCGATCAGGCAGCTGATGTGCAGGTTCAGACCTACCACGATCTTGGGCTGGAAGTGGGAGCCAAGCGCCCGCTGCATCTCCTCCAGCATATCTGCCACCAGAGAGAGCACCCGGGAAGCATTCAGGATGGTGAGCGATTCCACCACATTCTCCAGCGAGAACTGGTTGACCAGATTCTGCTTGAAGTGCTCGAACTCTTCCTCGGTCAGATAGCCGCTGAGACCGCTCTTGATCTTATCCAGTCCGCGCTGGGTGATGATGTCCTCCACGGCCACCACCGGGAAATCCGCCGGGCCAAGCTCCATGGTGGACGCCGCAAACAGCACGTTGCAGGTATTCCAGTGGCCGCTCTGGCGCAGCTGCTCATAGGTCTGCACATCGTAGCACAAAAAGCGCGCATTCACCTTGGTGTTCAGGTGGTTCAAGCTGTGCATGAACAGCTCGCTCACCTTTGCAGCAACATTGCTGCCGCTCTCGCTCACAAACAGGATCACATCCTCCTTGCGGGCTTTTTCCAAGATCTTATAGCGGATCTGCGAAGCATTTTTGGCATTTTCCAGAACCTCTGCCAGCGGCATCCCGTCCAGAATATGGCTGCCCACCGAAAGTGCCATCGCTGTGGAAACATTGTTGATAATCCCGAGGTTGACATTCGGCAGGTCGTCCAGAAGCTCGGTGATGTTTTCCAGTGAGCCGAGGTCTGCCAGGATCAGCACATCGCGGTTCTCGTTGAAATAAAGGATCTTTTTGACCTGACTGACGATCTCGCTGACCGGCACATCATAGGGCATATCGATGGCGTTGAACAGATACTTATGCAGCATCTTGTTGCACACGTCTGCAATGCTGCTGGCCGTAGCGTAACCGTGGCAGATGATGAACGCCTGCACTGGCAGCTTGTTGCCGGGGCGGTGCAGCACCTCCACAAAGGCGCTGATCATCAGGATGCCGATGGACGAGAAATGCACATCGGTGGTGTTCTGCACCATCAGCAGCAGATCACTTGCCACCGCAAAACTGTAGGGCGCATCCCGCCGGACAGCCTCGGTCAGGTCTGCCACCAGCTGCTGCATCTCGGCGCTGTCCTCCGGCAAGGCATCATCGAACACATTGCCGAAATACACCCACCGCGCCAGCATCAGGATAAAGCTGTTGGGGAAGCCGACGCCGTACAGCTCATGGATGCGCTCCGAGATGCGCAGCATCCCCTGTTCGATGCCCTTGATGCGCTCATCTGCGATCTTGTTCTGGAACAGGATATAGTTGTTGTACTCCTCCAGCCGGTGCACCATGCGGGTGCAGAATCCGGCACATTCCAGACTGCCCTGTAAATACAGCCGCCCCTGCTCCCGGATCTCCTCCAGCAGACGATGCTCCCTTTCAAAGCCGCAGTCCTCCCGCAGGTCGTCCAGTGTCAGCGCACGGTTCTGCGCGCCGGCCTCCGGCAGCAGCAGGCAGCTCTCAAACACGGCATCCGGCAGCACCGGCAGACCGATGCAGATGCCGCCGTCCCGGCTGCGGGAGTATGCATTGGTGCAGCTGGTACGGATGACCTGCTCCAGCTGACCCACGTTCCGCTCATACGGATACTGCATCAGCATCTGGTATGCCTGACCCGTCACCTGCACCCTGCGGCCGATGCGCTGCTCCTCCTGCATCAGAAAACGATAGATGTGCCGTTTTTTCTCCAGCAGCGACCGGCTGCGCAGCGGCAGAAGCTCTGCCTGCACCGGCACACTGTTCTTGAGCGAGGGCGGCACCGTCTGCACACCGAAGATCAGGCGCGGATACTTCGCGCCCAGCTCCGGCAGCACCGCCGTTAAAAAGCGCACAGCCTCGGCCTGCACACTGCTCTCCAGCTGGTCAAAGCCGTGCAGGTACAAAAAATCGCTGCCGGTGCCAGCCTCCAGCCTCCGTTTGAACGAAGCGGCAAAGCCGGTGCCGCCCGGCTCTGCTGCGCCCCACATGGCGCAGTCCAGCTCGGCAAAACGGCTCTCTGCCGGCACGACCTGCTTTTCCTTTGCATACTCCCAGGTCTTGCCGGCCAGCAGACGCTTGCCGGTGCCTTTTTCGCCCGCCAGCACCAGCGGCAGGCCGGTGGGCGGATACTCCACCGCCACACGGCATTTTTCCACGGCGGATTTCAGGCTGAGGTGATAGCCGATGACTCCCGCAAAGCAGCTGTCCGCACGGCGGCCATGGTTCAGATCCTGCTGCAGAAACTGCAGATCCTCATATTCAGCATCCAGCGTCTGAACGTTGAATTTCCGGCTCAGCGTCTCCCGCAGGAAATAATAGACCGGCCGGGTATTGATCTTGACCATCCAGCCCTCTTTGAAAAACTCGTTCAGGTACTGGCTCACCGTGTTGCGGCTGATGTGCAGCACCGTACCCATTTCCTGCGTGGTAAACGGTTGCAGCACCTCAAAGTTCACCTGTCCGGTCTGCTGTTCCAGATAGTTGTACAGCTCCTGCTGGGTCGGATTCAGCTTCTGCAGATTTGCCATTGTCACCCTTGCTCCTGTTGTTTTTTGTATGCTCAGCCCTTGTTCAGAAAGGGCACTACCAGCTCCGACCACACATCGTCGAAGAATTTTTTACTGTCCAGCGCCTGCACCGTGATCACCGCTTTGCTCTTGGGCACCACCACGATGTACTGACCATACATACCGTCTGCGCGGTAGGATTCGTCGTCCGGGTTCGTCCAGAAGAAATAGCCGTAGCCGTGCTTGGGGGCATTGACCGGGTACTGGTTTTTTTCTGCCTCATGCAAATATGCGGGGTCCAGAAGCTGCTCGCCGTTCCAGCAACCGTCGTGCAGCAGGAACTGCCCGATGCGGGACATCTCGTCAATGCTCAAAAACAGGCCGTTCGCTCCGGCAGAATGTCCCATGGGGCAGGTGAGCCAGTCCGGGTTGCCGATGCCCAGCTTATCAAAAAAGCGGGGCGTCATGTAGTCCTTTAGGGTGCAGCCCGCAGCGCGCTCCACGATGCAGCTGCACATATAGCTGTTGAAATTGTTGTACTCGAACCGAGTGCCCGGCTCGTAGGGGAACGCGTTGCGCAGAAAATAATCCTGCCAGTCCCTGCACTGCAGCCGCTGCGCATCATTCCAGAAGAACATTTTATCCTTGGAGCCGCAGCCCATCATCAGCAGGTCTCGCACGGTCATGCGGCGCAGGTTCGGTGCAAGCTCTGCGGGGTCATACTCCGGATAGAACCTGAGCACCGGGTCGTCCAGTCGCAGCAGCCCCTCCTGCACGGCAAGCCCCACACCGATGGAGGTAACGCTTTTGCTTACCGAATACGCGTGCAGGCGCGTAGGCTTATCCAGCCGGGCATAGCTTTCCTCCAGCGTATCATTGCGCCATGCCTGCACAAAGTTGATGACGATATCCTTCTGCTTCATTTTCGCAATAAATTCTTCGGTACAGTTCATTGCAGCCTCCTGATAAGTGGGAAAGCGGATGTCAGCCCACGCTCCCATCCGCTTTCCATTTTACTATAAAATCGCCGTCTTGAAAAGTTCTGCTCAGAAAACACCGATGGCGGTGAGCAGCACACTGACTACGATGATGCCCAGCAGGATCGTGTTGGGCTTTGTGCCCTTCTTGAGCAGCCGGTAGACGCCCAATGTGGTAAGCAGCGAGAGCATCTTGGGCATGATGCCGTTGATGACATCGATCAGCTTGATGGCGTTGTCGCCGCTGCCAATGGCAACGACCGGGTTGATGCTGACCATGGAGGCCGACATACCGCCGATGACCAGCAGACCAATGATGGCCGCTGCGGTAAAGATCTTTTCGGTCAGACCCAGCTCCTCAAAGCGGTTCAGTGCCTTCATGCCGGAGTTGTAGCCCCAGTGGCAGCCGAAGTAGCGCACCAGCACGTTGGGGATGTTGAACAGCAGCAGGAACAGGAACGGTGCAAACAGGTTGCCCGTCAGTGCCAGCGAGCAGGCGATGCCGCCGGCCAGCGGACGCAGGGTGCCCCAGAACACCGAGTCGCCGATGCCGGCCAGAGGGCCCATCAGACCGGCCTTGACCGAGTTGATGGTGTTGGGGTCAAAGTCCTCCTGCGTGGCGTTCTCCTCCTCCATGGCCGCTGCAATGCCGAAGATAAAGGGGCAGAGCATGGGCGTGGTGTTGAAGAACTCAGCGTGACGCTGTAGCGCCTCGCCCAGCTCCTTCTTGTCCGGATACAGCTTCCGCAGGATCGGGGACAGCGCATACTGCGCACCCTGACTCATCTGACGCTCGTAGTTAAAGGATGCATTGACCGTAAAGGATCTCCAGAAAACCTTGTTGATGTCGCTCTTGGTGAGCAGCTTTTTCTCGTTATTAGAAGTCATCGTCAGCACCTCCGTCAACCACAGCAGTATTATTCGGCTTGTTCTGGTCGTTGACCAGCATCAGAGCCACAATGATCACGCCCAACAGTGCAATGCCCAGCACGGGAACATTGAGGTATGCAGCCAGCAGGAAGCCCAGCAGGAAATACGGAGCAACCTTGGGGCTGATGAGGATCTTGCCCAGCATAGCAAAGCCCAGTGCAGGCAGAATGCCGGCGGCCACGGAAATGCCACGGATGATGAATGCGGGGATGATGGCAAGGAAGCTCTGCACCGCGTCGCTGCCGCAGTAGAAGCAGATGGCGATGACCAGAGACATGACGATATCGTAGGAAAGGAAGCTGATCATGTGCATGGCATTTACGCCTGCGGCGTTGCCCTCTGCAGCATACTTATCAGACTTATGCAAAAACCAGCTGCGGGCGGTCAGATAGTAGGTGTTCTTGATCAGCAGAGCCACCGTTGCAATGGGCAGTGCCAGTGCAAGGGCTGCTTCGGTGCCGTTGCCGGAAACGATGGCCAGCGCAGTGCCCAGAATGCCGCCTGCGGTAATCTCCGGCGGCAGGGCCGCACCGATGGTCACATTGCCCATGAAGGCCAGCTCCAGCGTAGCACCCACGGCCAGACCCGCGTTCACATCGCCCAGCACCAGACCGACCAGCGGGCCCATCACGATGGGGCGCTGGATCATGGAGTTGCCGACGCCGCATTCCAGAAAACCGATAAAGGAAACCAGTGCGATCAATAATGTCTTTACAAGCATGTTGTTCTCCTCCTGTTCTTGATGGATCAGGTCAATATCTTTTTGGAGTCGCTAGGCACTGCCTGGATGAACACCTCAATGCCCTCCGCAGCGGCCTCGTGCAGCAGCTTTTCCTCTTCGTCCGATACATAGACCGCATGGGACAGTGCGTGGCGGTCCGGCGCAGACTTTGTGCCGCCCAGATTGATGCTCTTGATCTGGGTGGTCTCCCGCGCCAGACGCACCGCATCCTTGACATTGCCGGTCACGATCATCAGGCTGTACTTGTCCGTCTTGCCCTCGTTGATGGCGGCAATGGAATCATCCACCGTCTTGATGACGAGTTTGGCATTGTTGGGCTTGCCCAGACGCAGCGCAGCCTTGCGTACATCATCGGTAGCGGCAGCATCGTTCGCGATCAGGATGCAGTTGGGGTTCAGCTGGCCACACCAGCTGAAAACCACCTGACCGTGCAGCAGACGATGGTCAACGCGCAGCAGTTGGATCATAAATTTTTTCCTCCTTTTCAGAAATCTTCTTCTTCACTGACGAACTCCGGCTGCTGAATGGAAGCCTGTGCCTCTGCGATGCCGGTTTTTACCAGCTCGTCCAGCGGCAACTCCTCCTCGGTCAGCAGAGTTGCGACCAGCGTCAAATTCATTCCGGTGATCACGCGCACACCCGGCTGCGCCGCAAAGACGACAGCTTCCTTATTCACGCTGCCACCCAGCACATCCGTAACGATGACGCATTCTCCGTCTGCCTGACGGAGCATCGCCTCCAGTGTGTCATGGACATTGCACTCCGGCGTTGTGTAGGCATCGAACGCCTTGAGCGCCTCCTGTTCTCCCAGGATCATCTCCACCGTGTTCTTCATGCCGGATGCCAAATGTCCGTGTGACGCTAGGATTACAGTTCTCATATGCATCCCTCCTTGTGCTTGCAGTATACACCCTGCATAGTTTTTATTTCATTGTGACAGTCTTTTTGGTAATTAAATCCCGCGCCTTCGACACTGTTCGTGCTCTCCTCGACACTGCTGCGATAAAACCGTGCATACAAGCACCGGTTTCCATCAAATTTCCCAGAATATAAGTCCTACTATCACCGCTTTACTGCAATAAAACTCGCAAAACCATCTTGACGCGCTCCGCAATCCATGATACCCTTTATCGCAAATCCCACCAAATTTGTAGAAAAATACAGAGTGGCGAGGATTTATTCCCCATGAAGATTTTTACCGCCCTGCAACACACCCGATTCATTTTGCCGCCGTTTCACCCGACAAAATTTTTCGCCTGTCTTGCAGGGCGGTATTTTTCTTTTGGGGAGCTGTACCTTGAATCTTACATAAGCCGTCTGAACGAGATACTGCGCCATGACCTCACACTTTCTGTGGGCGAGCCGGACAACGCCGCTGCAAAACAGGGGCAGGAACTGCGTTCGGTGTGAACGGTGACCATGAGCAGGGGCTTTGCCTTTTCACACGTTTTGCTCTGCAAAATCTTCAACGTGCATTGCGGTTCGACTTCTGAAATTTTCAGTGTTGCACGGAAAGGGCGAAAGCAAGTATCGACCTGTGGCCACAAATTTTCAATGCTTGAAAATGTTCTGTCACATGGTCTGCCACTTGTTGGGGAGTGCCTTCCCCAAACCCTGCTCCAGCATTGCGCTGGTTTCAGCGCAAAAGCGGCGTGTCGCATTACATAGCCCTCTCCATCCCGGAGCGGGCATTTATCATTTTCACAGGAGGTCGAATATGGCTGAAATGAAAAGTACGAACGCACACGCACGAGAGAACCGCAATGACACGCCGCGAAAACGAAAGACACACATCATCAAAGTCCGAGTGACCGCAGAAGAAAAACTGCGGATCGCATACGCCTGCAAAGAACTCCACCTCACCCAATCCGAACTCGTCCGCCGCGTCCTGTACGGCGTGAACGTCAAGCACACCGTTGTGGTGGCGCAGGGCGGCGAGGATGCACTGGCGGCGCTTGCCGCCTTGTCTGCCCAGTGCAGCAAGGTAGGCAGCAACCTCAACCAGCTTGCACGGCACTTCAACTCCGGCGGCAAAGACACCGAGCAGCTCCGGGCACAGATTCTGGAGGAACTGTCCGCACTCACGAACTTTCGGCTGAAAGCCGAAGAAACGGTTGGTGAACTGTATGGCAACCATCAAGCATTTAAGCTCGAAGAACTCTAACTATGCCGCCGCCGAAAGCTATCTCACCTTTCAGCACAACGAGTACACCGGTCTGCCCATTCTGGACGAGAAGGGCAGACCCAAGCTGCGGGATTCGTACCTGCTCGACACCCTTGAGTGCGGCGAATCCTCGTTCGCTATGGCTTGCCTGATCGCCAACCGCAAGTACGGCAAGAACGGCGGGCGGGAGGACGTGAAGATCCATCACTACATTGTGAGCTTCGACCCGAAGGACGCAGTAGAGAACGGCCTGACCATGGAGCGGGCGCAAGCCCTTGGCTTGCAGTTCTGCAAGGAAAATTTCCCCGGTCATCCCGCCATCGTCTGCACCCACCCGGACGGTCACAACAGTGCGGGAAACATCCACGTCCACATCGTCATCGGCAGCTTGCGTGTCCGCACCGTGGAACGGCAGCCCTTCATGGACAAGCCGTGCGACTGGGAAGCGGGCAAGAAGCACCGCTGCACCTCTGCCATGCTCCGGCACCTCCGTGTCGCTGTCATGGAAATGTGCGAGCAAGCCGACCTGAACCAGATCAATTTGCTGGAAGCCCAAGGCGACCATGTTTCGGAGCGCGAGTATTGGGCGCAGCGGCGCGGACAACGCCGCCTCGACTATGCCAACGCCAAACTTGCCGCCGAAGGGCAGCAGCCCACTCAGACCGTCTACCAGACCGAACTGGACAAGCTGCGAAAGCAGATCTACGCTGTGCTGAACAAGACTACCACCTTCGAGGAATTTTCTGCATTGCTCATGCAGGAACACGGCATCGCCGTGAAGGAGAGCCGAGGCCGGTTGAGCTACTGCCCGCCCGGCCGGACAAAGTTCATCACCGCCAAGAAACTGAGCAAGAAACTGGAAAAAGAACAGGTTTTGACCGCCCTCTCCCAGAACATCCAGCTTACCGCCATCATCCAGCCCAGCAGCGAGAAGAAGCCGGATAAGATCAGGAAACTGGTTGACATTCAGGCGAACGTTGCTGCGGGCAAGGGCATCGGCTATGAGCGTTGGGCGAAAAAGTTCAACCTCAAACGCTGGTCGCAGACCTTGTGTCTCCTGCAGGAGAAAAAGCTGCTCAGCGAAGATGCCCTGCACCAGCGCATTGCCGAACTGCAAACCCAGCACGACGATGCACTGGCGGTGGTCAAAGACATGGATGCCCGCATGGTCTCCCTCAAGGAGCTGCGCGGGCATCTTGTGGTCTATCGGCAGTACAAGCCCCTTGCACAGAAGCTCCAGACTGTGCGGAATCCCGCCAAGTTCAAGGAGCAGCACCGTGCAGAGTTTGCTGTGTACGAGGCCGCTTGCGCCTATTTCAAGGCCAACGGGCTCAGGACGCTGCCGGACCTCAAAAAGCTGGATGCCGAATATCAGACCCTTTCCTCGGAGAAAAACGGGTTCTACACCCGCTACAAGAAAGCGCAGATCGAACTGCGTGAACTCCGCACCGCACAACAAAACGTGGAAGCCTTCTTCCGCAAGGAAGAGCGCGGCCACGCCGTACCGCAGCAGGAGGTCAAATGAACAACACTCTGACGGATCGATGTGTGAATAAACCCAACCTCACCCACGCCCTTCACCGGGCTTTGTCCTTTCGCCTGTACCCCACCCATTGGGACGGAGGGTAGCACCTCTGTCTTTTCGGACGTAAAGAACGCCATCTCGACCCGGCAGGCAGCGGAGCTATACGGCTTCGCCGTAAACCGGAACGGCATGATGTGCTGTCCCTTCCACGGGGATAAACACCCCAGCATGAAGGTGGACAGCCGTTTCCACTGTTTCGCCTGTCAGGCGGATGGCGATGTGATCGATTTTGTCGGCAGACTTTTTCAACTTTCTCCCTACAAGGCTGTGGAAAAGTTGAAGGAGGACTTCGGCATGGCACTTGCCGACGGCAAGGTGCGGCTTGCTCCCCGCAGACCGCCCACCGTCCGGCAGCAGCTGCTGGACTATTACCGCTGTCTGCAGCGTTGGCGGGTCCGATATGCACCGCAGTCACCCACAGAAGAACTTCACCCCTGCTTCCTTGAAGCGATAAAGAACCTTGACATCGTTGAATATTATCTGGACTGTTCGGTGCTCCCGGACCCGCAGACCGAAAACGAGCTACGGAAGTATTGGGAGGGATTGCATGAGCGACTGGAAAAAGAGGAACGACGATTGGCGTGATGAGGACGAACTGGAAGAAGAGGAAGAATGCGAATGCCCTTGGGTAGACAGCAAGGGCAAAGTGCGTGAAACCGCTTACTGCCAATACCTTTTAGAGAAACACCCCATGATGTGCCTGAAACAGAAGCTGTTCGACCAGAACGGCGAGGTGGACGAGGACGCACTGCTCTACGAAGTCCACAGCGACCTCCGTGACTTTGTGCTCGACAACCTTGCCAAGAAGGAGAAGCAGGTTCTGGACGCACTCCGCATCGAAACCTATACCCCTGAATGGAAACCCCAGCTTGACCGCATCCATCTCCAGAACGGAACCTACTTTCTGGACGAGCGGGGATTTGTGCCGGAAAAGGAACTCTGCCTGAACCGGCTCCCCGTGGAATACCAGCCCGATGCCCCCGCACCGACCAAGTGGCTGGAATTTCTGGACGGTCTGCTGATCCCGGAGGACATTCTGACCTTGCAGGAATATCTCGGCTATCTTCTGATCCCGTCTACCAAGGCGCAGAAGATGCTGGTCATGACCGGCAAGGGCGGCGAGGGAAAATCCCGCATCGGCTTGCTGCTGAAGAAGCTGTTCGGGGAAGCCTCTCACTCCGAATCCATCCTCCGCATCGAAACGAACCGCTTTGCCAGTGCAAACCTTGAGTACAAGCTGGTCATGGTCGATGACGATCTGAACATGGTGGCTTTGCCCGAAACACGGAACATCAAGTCCATCGTCACCGCCGAGGACCGTTTGTGCATCGAGCGGAAGAACAAGCAGGCTGTCCAAGGTCTGCTGTACGTTCGTTTCATCTGCTTCGGCAATGGCAACCTTGTGGCTGCTCACGATGACAGCGACGGCTTCTGGCGCAGACAGATCCTCATCACGGTGAAAGACCGTGACCCTGCCCGTGTGGATAATCCCTTCCTCATCGAAGAGTTGTCCGAGGAGCGTCCCGGCATCCTGCTGTGGATGTTGGAGGGGTTACACCGTCTGCTGGCGAACCGCTATCAGTTTACCATCAGCGAGCGCTCCATCCAGAACCTCGAAGCAGCCATGGCGGACAGCGACAACCTGACCCAGTTCATGCAGGCAACGGCGTATGTCCGCTTCAAGCCCGACACCGAGGAACGCTCCACCTATCTCTACCGCGCCTACACCAAGTGGTGCGAGGATAATCTGGAATCGCCTGTTCCTCAAAAGAAGTTCAGCCAGTTCCTGCTGAAAAATGCCGGGAAGTATGGCTTGACCTTTTCCAAGCACATCGAGGGAAAGTACCGCGGCTTCCGGGGCGTATGCGTCCACCCCGCTTTTGCTGCGGCATAAAACACACGAAAAGTGAAATTCTCCCGCCCTACGCGCCCCAAATCAGTAGTTTTGACTTGTTATCGCTGTTTTCTCCGGGCGCGCATCTACCCTTTCCGGGCGGATGCGGGGCGGCAACACGCCCTTCGGGGCGGGAGAAAAAAACAAGATGCGCCCCAAAAGGGCGCGTGCATCCCAGCCATGCGCCCTGAAAAATCAACACAGAAAGGTACTTTTGTGTGGTTTGGGGCGCGTGGGGCGCGTAAATTCAAGTTCTCGCACTTTTTTGGGCTGCTGCTTCGGGTCAGGAGCGGCAGGCCCTTACATATTTACCGACCCACAAGGGTGCAACTCAATCGGAGCTGCGCCGGGTCTGGAGAAGTGCAAAGGAGACATGCCTATGACGAATGTCCGCAAAAATTCCGCCAAACTGACCCGTGAGGACTTGAAAATCGCGCCCGAATCCCCTACAATGAAATTGTCCGAAACCCCTGCCGTAGAACCTTCTGACCAGACCAGCAAAACCGTCCGACACGCCCCGCTCGTTTACCGGGTGGAGGAGATCGCCCAACTGTTGGCGATCTCCAACCGTGCTGCGTACAATCTGTGCAACACCACGAAAGACTTCAAGGTGATCCGCCTCGGTACCAGCATCCGGGTAAGCAAGCAGAGCTTTGACGATTGGTTTGCTGCGGTCTGAGGGAGGGAACATCTATGGCATCTATAATGAAACGTGGTAACACGTATTCCGTCCGATACAACTACAAAGATCATGCTGGCAAGCCCTGCAAGGGCTGGGAAACCTTCAAGACCAAGGCTGAAGCGCAGGAGCGCAAGATCACGGTGGAGAAGGAACTGCTGGACGGCACCTTCCTCGTGCCCGATGCAATGACGGTGGAGGAGATGCTGTACAAGTGGATCCCCATTCAGTCCAGCAAACACAAGTGGTCTCCCAAGACCTACACCCAATCTGTGGCGATGGTGCAGAACCTCATCGTGCCATATATCGGAAAGCGGAAGGTGCAAGACCTCCGCACCTACGACATCGAGCAGTTCTACGCCACTCTGAGCCAGACCCCTTGCGGCCAGTACGTTCACGGCGAAAAGCAGGAGCTGACGGAAAATCAGAAGAAGCGGCTGTTATCCAGCACATCCATTCACGAAGTCCACACGCTCCTGAAGACCGCCTTTTCGTATGCCGTTGACTGGGATCTGATCCACAAATCGCCTACTCCCCGTGAAGCCCCCAAGATCAATACCGAAGAACGCACCATCTGGGATGAGCGCACCATGTTGGCGGCGCTGCAGACCATCGAGAACCCTGCCCTGCATCTGGCTGTGCACATGAGCATGATCCTCTCCTTGCGAGAGGGTGAGATCCTCGGCTTGCAGCCGAGTGATCTGGACTTTGACGCAGCAGACGGACGGGGAACCATCTCGGTGAACAAAGCCCTGCAGCGTGCCGACAAGGTCGCCTTGTCCAAGATCGACCCCACCCAGATCTACCACACCTTCCCGGACAGACGGGAGGGGAGTAAGTCCTCGCTGATCCTTAAGCGGACTAAGACCAAAAAGTCCAACCGCATCCTGTACATGACCAAGCCCTTGAAAGAGGAGCTTCTGGCATGGCTGGAAAAGATGAAGCAGGACGAGCAGAGCGCCCCGGAAAAGTACAGCAACTGCGGTCAGCTGTTCCGCTTACCAGACGGCTTACCCATTGCCCCGGACGTTCTGACCAAGTGGTATCGTATGTGGCGGGCAGAGCACCCGGAGTTTGAGAAGATCGTGTTCCACGGTCTGCGCCACTCCAGTGCCACCTACCAGCTGCTGCAATCTAGCGGTGACTTCAAGTCGGTGCAGGGCAACACCGGCCATGCAACCGCCACCGTCCTGATGGACACCTACGCCCACACGCAGGACAAACCCCGGTTGGAGTTGACCGAGAAGATCGAAGCCGACTTCTACACGCAGGATGTGGCCGGTGCAAAGCCGCAGGAACCCCCGGAAAACAAAACGCCGGTGGCAACAAAAATCACGGGTAAAATGATCCTTGAAGCCATCCGGCAGATGGACGCAGAGGAGCGCCGCGAGCTGACGCGGGTGCTCTTCGCGTAAAAGATTCTTTTTTGTGCAGCGAAATACACGCTGTGCAAGCGATGCAAAGAGTTCATGGCTTTTTTGTAAAGTGTGCAGGAGATGTGCAAAAGTGTGCAGGCTCTGCCAGAAAAACAAAAAAGCCATGAAATCTTTCGATTTCACGGCATTTTCTGGTGCGATGGAAGGGACTCGAACCCCCGGCCTACTGATTCGTAGTCAGTCACTCTATCCAGCTGAGCTACCAACGCATACGTTCCGTTCGGAACATGATGTATTTTATCATTCATCCGGGGTTTTGTCAACACTTTTTCGGAAATATTTTTGAGATCTCCGAAAAAGAACGTCTTTTCATCCACTTTTCCTTTATTTTCTATCCATCAGCCCTGCTCTGCGAGGGTCTGGGCGATACGGACGCCGGTGGGCGTGGCGGCAAGACCGCCCTGACCGGTCTCCCGGAGGTCGGGGGAGAGGAGGCTGCCCACGCGGCCCATGGCGTCGATGACCTCATCACAGGGGATGGCATAGTCCACCCCGGCAAGGGCCATATTCGCACAGGAGACGGCGTTCACGGCGCCGACGACATTCCGCTTGACGCAGGGAACTTCCACGAGGCCGGCCACGGGGTCGCAGACGAGGCCCAGCAGGTTGCCCAGAGCCATTGCGGCGGCAGCGGCGCACTGCTCCGGCGCGCCGCCCTTGAGGTGGCAGAGAGCGGCGGCGGCCATCGCGCTGGCAGCGCCCACCTCGGCCTGACAGCCGCCCTCCGCGCCCGCGAGAGTGGCGCGGGCCGCGATGACCTGACCGAACCCGGCGGCGACATAGAGGGCGTCGCAAATGGACTCTTCGTCGGCCTCGCCGCTGCGGGCCAGCGGCAGCAGAACAGCGGGCAGGACGCCGCAGCTGCCCGCCGTGGGGGCAGCGACGATGCGCTTCATGCAGGCATTGCACTCGGCGGTCTTGAGAGCTTCGGCCGTCACTGCGGCGAGGTAATCGCCGCCAAGGCTCTTTCCTTCCTGATGGGCCTGCTCCACCTTGGCCGCGTCGCCGCCCGAAAGGCCGCTTCGGCTGCGCTGGGCCGGGTCATAGTCCCGGCTGGTGGCCTGCATCACCTGCCAGAGGTGGCGCATCATCTCCCGGCTGTGGGCCTCGGTGAGGCGGCTCTCGGCCAAATCGCTGCGGAGGATGACCTCCGAAAGGGAAATATTCTGGCTACGGGCAGCAGCCAGCATCTCTTCACAGGATAAAAACGACACTTCTCAGTCCTCCTCGCATTCTTCCGGCTCGTCGATGTTCAGGCAGGTGACTTTGCGGATGCCCGGCATCACGGCCATCTGCTGTTCCAGCACGTGGGGGATGTGGGAGTCGCATTCCAGCACCATAACGGCGTAGCCGCCCGCCGCGGCGCGGAACACCTGCATGGACGCGATGTTGATGCGGCGCTGGGCCAGCGACATCGTGACCTCGGCGATGCAGCCGGGGGTGTCCTCGTTATGGATGATAAGGGTGTTGCTGTCCCCGCCAAAGTCGGCAGGCACACCGTCGATCTCCGTCACGCGGATGCGTCCGCCGCCCACAGAGGCCGCCTTCAGGACGAGGGTCCGGCCCGCCTTACTCTTTAAGGTAAGCACCGCCGTATTCGGGTGGGCGGCACGGAGCTCCACCGGATGGATGGTGAACTTCATGCCGGCCTCCTCGGCCAGCGCGAAGCTGTCGGGCAGGCGGGGGTCGTCCGGGCGGAGGCCCAGCAGGCCCGCCACCAGCGCACGGTCGGTGCCGTGGCCCCGGCCTGTGGTGGCAAAGCTGCCGTAGAGCCCAATGTCCGCCGCGGCGGGGACGTCGCCCAGCAGCTTCTGGGCCGTATATCCAATGCGGGCGGCACCCGCCGTATGGCTGGGGGAGGGG